>Ga0310909_10000072_pt1 | contig 40328 bp, 33 predicted proteins | sample GREbulkMGT000H_FD_203449 | JGI IMG/M metagenome (GOLD analysis project Ga0310909, IMG submission 203449) | Lab enrichment of tropical soil microbial communities from Luquillo Experimental Forest, Puerto Rico - GRE.bulkMG.T000H | ecosystem: Environmental > Terrestrial > Soil > Tropical forest >... | reverse complement strand
CCGGCAGCACTGGTGGGTGCGCCAGGGGCGGTTGAGCTCCGCGTCGCGGACGAAACGCTGCAGATCCGCTCCCCGGGATGCGCGCAGCGCTACCTTGGCGAAGGAGCCGAGCCGCTGCGGGGAGCGGACGGCTTCGTCGACACCGGCGATCGCGTGGAAGAGACGACGGGGCGCTACCATTTCATGGGCCGCCGCGGCGGGGTGATCAACGTGGGCGGCCTCAAGGTGCACCCGGAAGAGGTCGAGGCCGTGATCAATGGACATCCGTGGGTGCGCATGTCGCTGGTGCGGTCGCGGCGCAATGCCATAACGGGCGCGATTGTCACTGCCGATGTGGTGATTGCAGGGGTCGGGGCCGCTGGCGGCCCTCCGCCGGCAGCCGATGTGCTCACGCGCGAGCTCACCGAGCGCTGCCGCCGCGTGCTCGCAGCCCACAAGGTGCCGGCCACGATCCGGATCGTGCCGGCGCTCGAGGTCTCCGCATCCGGAAAACTGGTGCGACCCCTTGCGTAACGTCATCGTCACCGGCGCGAGTCGCGGCCTCGGGCTCGCGATCACCGAGGCTCTCGCCGCGAGCGGTTACCGCGTGCTTGCCATTGCACGCTCTGCGAGCGGGGAGCTGCAGGCGCTTAGCTCCGTCGCGGCGCAGGGCGGGCGCGGCGCGGTGCAGTTCTATCCGTTCGATCTCCTCGAGATCGCGGCGATGCCGCAGCTCGTCAGGCATTTGCGCCAGGAGGTCGGTCCGTTCCACGGGCTCGTGAACAACGCGGGTCTTGGCACCCCCGGGGTTCTCGCGATGATGCGCGATGAGCAGATCGAGAAGCTCATCCGGCTGAACACGCTCTCGCCCATCGTACTCACCCGCCACGTCGTTCGCTCGATGATGAGCGAGCGCGCCGGGCGCATCGTCAACATGTCTTCCATCGTGGCGACGACCGGCTATCAATCGCTGTCGGTCTACTCAGCGACCAAGGCCTCCCTCAGCGGCTTCACCCGCGCGCTTGCCCGCGAAGTCGGTCAGCTCGGCATCACCGTGAATGCGGTCGCACCGGGATTTGTCGACACCGAGATGACACGGGAAATGGATGCCAAGCAGCGCGAGCAGATCATCCGGCGCAGCGCGCTGCGCCGGCTGCCCGAACCGGCCGATGTCGCCGCCGCCGTGAAATTCCTGCTCTCCGAGGAAGCGCGCAACATCACCGGCACGACGCTCACGGTGGATGCCGGCAACACGGCTTGAGCTGGCTTCCTCAGCCCCGCCGCGCGAGCGCGGAGGTGCGACGCTGGCTATCTTCGCGAAAGCTAGCCGATCGCGGTCATTTCGGCAGAGCTGAGGACCACGCCCGCCGCAGCGATGTCCTGCTCCAGGTGCTCAATCGAGGTCGTGCCCGGGATCGGCACTATCTGCCGCGAGCGGGCCAGAAGCCACGCCAGCATCGCTTGCTGCAGACTCACACCGCGGCGGCGAGCCAGTTCTGCCAGACGCGCCGCCGCTGGAGTGGCGCCCACCTTGCGTACGTCACCGAAGCCCAACGGACCATAGGGCACGAATGCAAGCCCGGCACGCTCGCAATAACCCAGAATGTCATCGGAAGCCCGGTCGATCACGCTATAGCTGTTCTGAACCGACACCACTGGCGCGATGGCCTGCGAGCGCTGCAGTTCCACCAGACTGACGTTGGACAGACCGATATGGCGGATCTTTCCCGCCGTTCGCAGGCGCGCAAGCTCACCAACAGATTCCTCCAGCGGCACTTTCGGGTCCACCCAATGCAGCTGATACAGATCTATCCGCTCGAGATGCAGTCGTGCGAGGCTTGCTTCGCAAGCGGCGCGCAGATGAGCAGGGCTCGCGTCCCTGGCAAACCCGTCTCCAGAGTGAACGAGGCCGCCCTTGGTCGCGATCACCAGGTTACCCGGATAAGGGTGCAGGGCTTGGTAAATGAGCGGCTCGATTGGGTAGTCGCGGCCGTAACTATCGGCCGTGTCGATGAACTCGACCCCTGACTCCACGGCGCGTCGCAGCAGCCGGCGCGCGTCCGCCGCATCTTGCCAGCCGCCGCGCCGCAGAAACCCGGCGCCGCGTTGCCACTGGCCGAGGCGTCCGGTGCCAAAGCCGAGTCTGTTCACCGTCAGATCCCCGCCCACCGTCAGCGTGCCAGCCCCCGAGGCGAGCGCGGGCGGGGTGCCGTTGTCGTCCCCGCTCGTGCGTCGCCCACACGCTGCAGGGGACAGGCTCCCAAGCACCGCGCAGGTGCCAATGAGTAAGTCGCGTCGGGACATTCGCTCCACAGAGATCTACGCTGCAGGACGGGTACTACGCCTGGGCTAATTGATCGTCTTTGAGGCCACGTTGGATGGAGCGCTTTCGGTGCCGCTGGTTGTGTAGGCGCTGACCGCGAAATACCACTTTCCGGGGAAGAGATCCGTGACGACGTAGGTCGTTTGTTTTGGATTCAGCACCTTGACGGTGTACCACAGGGTTTTATCCGATGGGCCGTAGCGGATTTCGTATCCGGCGAGGTTCGTCAGAGGCTTGCCGCGCGTATCCATTTTCACGGGATCCCAACGGAGCATCGCGCTACCACCGGCCGGTTCCTGCGGACTCGTCCTGGTGCATGCGGTAAGAGTCAGCGCGAGAGTCAGGCTCACGACGGCGAGACGCATTGCCCGAATTGTAACGCGCTCACGCTGATGCACGGTGAGTGGCCGGCCGCAGGCGCGTGGCCCGGGGTCGATCAGGTTTCCCAGCGGCAGCGGTTCAGTCCGTGGCGGCGCTCGAGCCTGCTACAGCCGAAGTTTCCCCGCCTGGAGGCGCTGGTGCAGCGCCTCATCGAGTCGCACGTAAGCGCCGTGCGCCGCATCATCGATATACAACGCATCGCTCATCCCGGCGGGGTCATAGCCCGCGCGCGCGAGCTCCTGCTTCTGGAGCTTGAAAGTGCCGGTGAGCTCGATCGCACTCACGATGCGGATGAAGAGCGGCCGGGCGTAGTCCGGCAGGCGCGCCACGAGCGCGCGCCGCAGCTCGCCGAGATCGAAGTCGGGACCTGCAACCAGCGCCGCCATGGCGGCGCGGCCCTCGGTCCCCGGTACGCTCACCCCGTATACGGCAGCATCCGTGACCCCGGGGCACGCCGCGATCACCCCCGCGACCTCGGTGGTGGAAACATTCTCGCCCTTCCAGCGAAAGGTATCGCCCACGCGGTCGACGAAGTAGAAAAAGCCCTGCTCGTCCCGGCGCATGAGATCGCCGGTGCGATACCAGGCATCGCCGGGCGTGAACACATCGCGCAGGATCTTCGTCGCAGAAGCGGCATCGTCGCTGTAACCCTCGAAGCGGGTGGCACCGTTGGCACTGACGATCTGGCCGAGCGCCTCGCCCGCTTCCTGCGGCGCACAGCGTACGCAGCGCCCGGATGCGTCGCGCGCCGGAGCGGCCGTCGCCACGTCGTACTTCACGAGCGCCACCGGCACACGATGCGCGAGGAAGGGTGGAATCCGTCCGATCGCGCCCGGCCGCCCCTCGCAGTTGTAGAGCGAGAAGTTGCCTTCGGTCGCGGCGTAGTACTCGAGGATCTGCGGGATGCGGAAGCGCTGCTGGAACTCGCGCCAGACCTCCGCCCGCAGGCCGTTGCCGCACGCCAGGCGCAGCGCGTGCCGCGACTCCTCCGCCTGCGGCGGGTTGCCGAGGAGATAACGGCACAACTCGCCGATGTACTGGAACAGCGTGCAGCGCTCGGCGACCACGTCCTTCCAGAAGCCGCTCGCCGAGAAGCGCTCGCGCAGCACCACCGCACCGCCACCGACCAACGTGGCGCCGGTCGCGACCACGCCGCCGACACTGTGATACATCGGCAGACAGTCGTACATGCGGTCCGCGGGCTGCACGTCCATCAGGCCCGCGAACCAGTGGCTCCACTGCATGAGGCGGAAGTGACTCACGTTGGCGGCCTTCGGCAACCCCGTGGTCCCCGAGGTGTAGATCAAGAGGGCGCGATCCTCGAGCGAGGGTGCGCGCACTTCGCCATCGAGCAGTGCTTCGCCAGGCAACCCCGCAACTGCCTCATCGAGCCGTGGCAGATCGCCGCCGCCCGCGCCGCTCACCCAGCATTCGACACCCCGCTCGAGCAGTGGCTGGACCGCGCGCACCGCCGCGGCGAGCGATGCCCCGGCGATGACACAGCGCGGTGCGACCAGGTTGAGCGAGTGTGCCAGGAGCTCGCCGCGCAGGTTCGTGTTGATGAGCGCGACCGTTGCGCCGATGCCGGAGAGGCCCAGCCAGATCGCCAGGTAGTCCGGGCAGTTCGCCATCACGAGGCACACGGTGTCGCCGCGCCCGAGCCCGTGCGCCAGCCCCCAGCGCGCATAGCGATGGCAAGCTGCGGCGAGACCGCGGTAGCTCAGCACGGCGTCCGGGGAGAGCAGCGCCGGGGCATCGCCGCAGCGCTCCGCCAGGCGTCCGATCAGAACCGGCAGAGTGAGTGAGCGGTCGCGCTCGATCGCCGTCGTACGCTCGAGGGCGCGCACCCAGGCCTTGAGAGGCGATCGCTTGTTTTCGTCGCTGTGCGCTGCCATCGTTCGGGCATTCTATGATACGCAACAAAATAACGACCCTGGACGGCCTATGAGACCCGAAACCATCGCGCTGCACGCGGGCTACGATTGCGACCCCGCCACCAAGGCGGTCGCCGTCCCGATCTATCAGACCGTCGCCTACTCCTTCGACAGCGCCGCGCACGGGGCGGCGCTGTTCGATCTGGAGGTCGAGGGTTTCCGCTACACGCGCATCGGCAATCCGACGAGCGCCGTGCTCGAGACGCGTGTCGCCGAGCTCGAAGGCGGGATCGATGCGCTGGTGGTGAGCTCGGGGCAGTCGGCCATGTACTACACGGTGCTGAACCTCGTGGAGCCGGGGCGCAACCTCGTGTCCGTGCCCCAGCTCTACGGCACCACGCACACGCTGCTCGCCCACATCCTGCCGCGCTTCGGCATCAAGGTGAAATTCGGCCGCACCGATCAACCGGCGGAGCTCGAGTCGCTGATCGATGGCAACACGCGCGCCCTGTTCTGCGAGACGGTGGGCAATCCGGCGGGTAACATCTGCGACCTCGAGGCGCTCGCCGCCATCGCCCAGCGAGCCCGCATCCCGCTGGTGGTCGACAACACCGTGCCGACGCCGATACTCCTGCGGCCGATCGAATACGGCGCCGATATCGTGGTGCACTCACTCACGAAATTCCTCGGCGGACACGGCACCACCCTCGGCGGTGCCGTCGTCGACAGCGGCCGCTTCCGCTGGGAGCAGATGGGCACGCGCTTCCCGATGTTCACCGAGCCCGATCCTTCCTACCACGGACTCATCTACACCAAGCACTATGGCGATAAGGCCTTTATCGGCCGCATGCGCAGCGTATTCCAGCGCACCTTGGGCGCGGTGCTCTCACCGTTCAATGCGTTCCTGCTGATGCAGGGTATCGAGACGGTGGCGCTGCGCGTCGAGCGGCACGTGGAGAACGCGCGGCGGGTGGCGGAGTTCCTGCGCGCCGATGCGCGCGTCGACTCGGTGAGCTACGTGGGCTTCCCCGACAACCCCTACTACCCGCTTTGCCAGAAGTACCTGGGCGGTCGTGCCTGCTCGCTGCTCACCTTCGCGATCCGTGGCGGCTACGACGGGGGCACGCGCTTCTACGACGCCCTGAAGCTCTTCAAGCGCCTGGTGAACCTTGGAGATGCGAAGTCACTCGCCAGTCACCCCGCCTCGACGACCCATCGGCAGATGTCGCCCGAGGAGCAGCGCCAGGCCGGCGTCGGACCGGAGACCATTCGCCTGAGTGTTGGCATCGAGCACATCGATGACATCATCGCCGATCTCGATCAGGCGCTCGCCGCCGCGACACGCCCGAAGGCGCGGCACACCGCTACGACTTGACGGCGAGGAGCCGTGCCACCAGGGCTTCGACGCTCGCCACGGAGCGGAAGTTATCCGGGGTGATGTCGCCCTGCGGTATGGTGAGATCGAACTCGGTCTCCACCGCGAGCATCAGGTTCACCATCTTGATGGAACTCATGCCGAGCTCGCTCAAGCGAGCCTCGGCCGGTAGTGAGGCCGCGGCCTCGGGCTTACCCAGGATCTGCCCCACGAGCCGCAGCAGTCGGTCACGGGTTGAAGGGTGTGCGGTGGAGCCCACGGGGCCGTCGTTCATAATCGAGTCAATGATACCGTTTCCAATGCTCGAGCTTAGCTATCGGTTTTCGATGCGACGGTGCACGGAGCGCTCGATCTGCGGCGATTGGACTCGGCGAGCGCTGATGAAGGACAGCCAGTTGCGATACATCGCCACGGCCGATGACCGCCAGGTGTTCTCGAGTCCAGCAGCCACACGGGCGAATGGGAAGCTTTCCAGGAGCGCTGCACCGCGCTGCGCGAGCGCCTGCTCGCGGAATTCTGCCAGCACCGCAACGGCGTCGGCTGAGAAGTAACCGCGCGGTAACGTGGGATAGTGGGGCTGTTGCCCGTTCAGGTAGCGCCCGACGTCGCGGCGGTATTCCTTGAGGAGCGTCGTGTTTTCGTACTCCGGATGCCCCTGGAAGAAGAGCAGCAGGCTCCGTTCCTCCCGCACGAAGGCATCCGCGCCCGTCTCTTCGGACCAGCTCAGCAGCGTGTAGCCAGCCGCCCGCAGCGCTGCCGGCGGGAGCTCGTTCCAGCGCGAGTGTGGCATCGGCAGCGGCGCGCTCACCCCGGCGAGAAGGGGGTGTCCGGTGAGAATGCCGTGCGGGTACACGCCACAGCGCTTCTGCGGCAGCCGCTGCCGCTCGACGCCATCGAGATCCAGGACCACCGCATGGGCCGCGAGGCACGACCAGATGCTCGCGGCCGTGTGCTCTCGCGCAAAGGCGAGCAGCCCCACGAAGCGCTGCCAGTAAGGCTCCTCCCTCAGTACCGGCGCGCGCGGCTCGGTCCCGGTCACGATCAGCGCATCGATTGGCCGTGCGATCAGCTCCTCGAGCGGCCAGTAGTAGTTACGCTCGATGTGCTCCAGGGCCTCGGGCGAGCGCAGCAGCTCCGGCAGCGAGGTGAGCCGCAGCTGCACCGCCTGATCGCCGGAAGCCGCCCGCAGAAGCCCGGAGAACTGATCTTCGGTGGAACGCAGCGCCGCGTCCGGCATGTTATTCACCAGGCCGATCACGAGCGGGTCTGCGGACGCAACCCGCCGGGGTGCCTGGCCCCGGATGGACGCAATCGGCCGTGGCTCGATCTCTACAGGCATGAAATCATTTCACCCAAGATGAGCGGCCCCTTTTGTGACGCTCCGCGCCGGGGGGTACACAAGGTCTGATGTATTATGGCGTTTTTAGAGTACCGTCCGCCCACAAGGAAAACTGATCCAAGGGTCTCGTAAATGGAAGCACAGCAGGTTGCGGAGGCCCGCGTCGGGGCCGGAGCCGCCCCCACGGAAGATCTACCCACACGCGCCAGAACCGTAGCCGCCGTCGCGGCCAGTCATGCGATTGCGGTCGATGGCGCCGCGCGCTTCCCCGCCGAAGCATTCCAGGCTGTCAAGGCGCAGCATCTGCTCGGCATCCAGGTGCCAAAGGCTCTCGGAGGCGAGGGCCTCTGTATCAGCGACGTGGCCGATGTGTGCTACCAGCTCGGTCAGGCCTGCGGCTCGACCGGCATGATCTTCGCGATGCACCAGATCAAGGTGGCCTGCATCATGCGGCACATGGGCGAGAACGCGACGCTGCAGCGCATGCTGCGCCGCCTCTGCGCCGAGCAGCTGCTGCTCGCCTCGTCCACCACCGAGGGGCAGGGAGGCGGAAACATCCGCTCGAGTGAGGCCCCGGTCGAGCACCAGGACGGCGGACGCATCACGCTCGAGCGCAAAGCGAGCGTGATTTCCTATGGCGCTTATGCCGATGGGGTCGTGACCACCGCGCGGCGGGCCGCCGATGCGGCGGCCTCAGACCAGGTGCTGGTGGCGTTCTTCAAGAGCGATTACACGCTGACGCGGCTGCAGGGCTGGGACGCTCTCGGCATGCGCGGCACCTGCAGTGAAGGCTACACGCTCAAGGCATCCGCGAGCGCGGAGCAGATCATCCCCGAGCCGTACGAGATCATTCACGCGCGCACGATGGTGCCCTTCGCCCACTTGCTATGGGGATCGGTGTGGACCGGTATCGCGGCCAGCGCGACGGCGCGCGCACAGGCCTTCGTCCGCAATGCCATGCGCCACAGCGGCCAGCTGCCGCCGGGCGCCCCGCAGTTCACGCGTGCACTGGCCAGCTTGCGGACGCTGCGCGGGATGCTGACGACCTCGTTGCGACGGTACGAGCAGTGCATGAACGACCCTCAGGCGCTCGCCGCGCTCGACTTCCAGACCCTGATCACGCTCACCAAGGTCGAGGCCTCCGAGCTCGCGGCGCAGACCGTCATGAGCGCCATGCGTGCCTGCGGCCTGTCTGGTTACCGCAACGACAGTGAGTACAGCATCGGACGCCACCTGCGCGATGTGCTCTCCTCACCGATCATGATCAACAACGACCGCATTCTCGCCAACCTCGCAACGCCGGTGCTGATGAGCCCCATGGCGAGTTCGCTCCGCGATTGAGCGCGGAGCGCTCTTCGAGAGCGTCACCGGATGACCATCGTGCGATATCCGCGCGCCGGAGCCAAGCGACCATGACCGTTCCCGGACCCGAAGCGATTGCCGCGGCCGATGACCCGCTCGCACCGATGGCGGAGCGCCTGTTCCAACCGCTCGGCGTCGAGGGCGTTTACGCGCGTACGGCTCTCTACGAGGGCGTCATGGAGCGGGTCCGGGATTTCGTCTCCCGAGAGCGTGATGGGCGCGCCGAGGTCCTGCGCTTTCCGCCCGTCATGAGCCGCCGGCAGCTGGAAAAGTCCGGCTATCTCAAGAGCTTCCCGAACCTTCTCGGCTGCGTGTGCGCGTTGCATGGGAGCGAAGCTGCAATCCGCTCCGCCGCGGATCGTTACGAGAGCGGCGGCGACTGGACGACCTCCCTCGGCGCCTCGGATCTCGTGCTCTCGCCCGCGGCCTGTTATCCGCTCTACCCGCTCGTCGCAGCCCGCGGGCGCATCCCCTCGGGCGGACTCTTATTCGATGTGGCGGCAGACTGCTTCCGCCGCGAGCCGTCGCGCTCGCTCGATCGCCTGCAGTCCTTCCGCATGCGCGAGTTTGTGCGTATCGGGCGACCCGAGGAGATCACGGCATTTCGCGAAAGCTGGATCACCCGGGCACGCCAACTGGCAGAGGAGCTTTCCCTGCCGTACTCCATCGAAGTTGCCAATGATCCGTTCTTCGGTCGCGTCGGCCAGATCATGGCGGTGAGCCAGATCCAGCAGGCCCTCAAATTCGAGCTGCTGATCCCGTATCACGAGAGAGCGAAGCCCACCGCCTGCATGAGCTTCAACTATCACCGTGAGCACTTTGGCCAGGTGTGGGGACTACAGGACAGCCGCGACGAGCTGGCTCATACCGGCTGCGTCGCTTTCGGCATGGATCGACTGGTGGTGGCGCTGTTCGCCAACCACGGACTGGATCCGGCACGCTGGCCGGTCTCGACCCGCCGGGCGCTCGGGTTGTGACCGGGCGGCGGGCGGCGCCCTCATGCGTGCACGGCGGCCCCTAGCATGCCGCTCGATCCCAAGGCGCGGCGCTTCCTCGACACGCTTGCCGCGATGAACCCGCCGAGCGCGCTGACGCTTTCGGTCGATGAGCGCCGCGCGGGGCTTGCACACCTCCTGAGCTTCTTCGGTGCTGCGGATGAAGTCGCGACTGTCGATCAGTTCGAGCTGCCGGGGCCGGAGGGGTCGCTCGCGGTTCGCGCCTATGCACCGATCGGCGCCCGCAGCGGCGAGCGGCTCCCGGGGATGCTCTACTTTCACGGCGGAGGCCTCGTCGCCGGAACCCTCGATACGCACGATCCCATCTGCCGCTCCCTCAGCAATGCGAGCGGCTGTCGCATATTGTCGGTGGACTATCGCCTCGCCCCCGAGCATCGCTTCCCGGCGGCCGTGGCGGATGGTTGCGCAGCCGCAGAGTGGATCGCGGCGCATGCCGAGGAGCTCTACGTTGATCGGGAGCGGCTCGGAGTGTCGGGCGATTCCGCTGGGGCGACACTCGCCGCCGTCGTCTGCCACACGGTCACGGCGGCCGGGCAGGTGCCCCTGACGTTCCAATTCCTGTTGTGCCCCATCATGGATTTTGCGGCGGAAACCGAGTCGCGCCGCAACCTGGCGGAAGGCTACCTCGTCGACCGCGACACCCTGGAGCACGATCTCAAGCACTACCTGGCGCCGGGCGCCGACCGGGCCGACCCGCGGATATCGCCGTTGCGCGCCGCGGACGTGAGCCCTCTGCCGCCCACAGCAGTACACACGGCCGAGTTCGACCCGCTGCGCGATGAGGGGCAGGCCTATGCCGAGCGGCTGCGAGAGGCGGGGGTGCGGACGCTTTACCGCTGTCATCCCGGTATGATTCATCTCTTCTATGGCATGCGTGGACTGATGACGTACGCCGGCGCGGCGTTCAGACAGATGGGCGCCGACATTCGCAGTCTGCTCGCACCGCCATGAGCAGAAGAGGGGCACGCGATGACTGATCGCCTGCAGATTGAACAACTGGTCCGCGAACTGCACACGGCCCGGCTCGAGGGGAACCTCGAGCGCCTGTGCGCGCTGTATGCAGATGAAGCCCGCCTGCGCATCGCCGGCTCGACCGACGGCAAACCCATCGCCATCGCCGCCATTGGTATCGCGGAAATCCGACCGTGGCTTTCGGTACTGGTGAAGACTTTCCGGCTCACCCAGTACACCATCCTGTCGCTCAGCGTTGATGTGCCACGCGCGGCGGCTCATTGGCGAGTCGACATCCACTCGAAGATCACCGGGGTGGTGGTTCCCACCGAGCTCGTGGATCTGATCGATGTGCGCGCCGGACGGATCTCTTCTCACATCGAATTCTTCGTGCCTATTTGACATTTTCCCGTCCGCACGCGAGCGCCCCGCGCGTGTGTTGGATTTCCCCGCTGCAACGCCAGACTCAGCGTCGCCGGTAAGCGACGTCGCCATGATGCGACGGGTTGCCTGCCGTGACGCAAGCCAGTATCTATGGTGATGTTTTCGGCGCTTGTGTGTCCTTGATTCGTAGTTGCTGAGGCAAATCCGCCGTGAGGCGGAGACGCAAAGCCTCCGGTCTCAAGCGATGAGCTGAGATAGCGGGGTTGCCGGCTGGAGCCTTGCCGCGAGCAGGCTCGCCGTCTTCCGCGTTCTCTTCTTCCGTCGCCCGTCTCCGGGGTTCGCGTAGCAGCGAAAGGCGAACGGTTGAAGGAGGGAGTGTCAATGAGGGTGGCCGAGGCCCGCTGCCGATGGGCGGTCTACCTGTTCCTTTGCGCGCTCTCAGCCGCACCCCTGGCTGGTTGCGGCCAGGTAAGTGTCAGCGGGGGTCAGCCTCTAAGCCCGCAGAGTGCCGGCTCAGCCAGTGTCGCCTCGCCAACGGCGCCGACCATATCAGGGACTCCCGCTGCCAACGCCATGGTGGGCATGGCGTATACCTTTCAGCCAAGCGCCGCGGATGTTTCCGGCAAAGGTCTCACCTTCTCCATCACCAACAAGCCGGCGTGGGCGACATTCAGTTCGACCACCGGCCAGCTCACCGGCACGCCGGCCGCGGGTGACGTCGGCTCCGACGCCGGCATCGTCATCAGCGTGACCAATGGGGCGCAGACGGCCTCACTTCCCGCTTTCACCGTCACCGTCAGCGTCGAAACGCCTCCAGCGCCACCCACCATCTCCGGCACACCGGCTACCCAGGCGACGGCAGGCATCGCGTACACGTTTCAACCGAGTGCCTCCGACGCCAAGGGCAGCACGCTGACCTTCGCCATCACGGGCAAGCCGTCGTGGGCCAGCTTCAGCACGACCAGCGGTCAATTGAGTGGTATGCCGGCCACGGCCGATGTCGGTACGTCCGGTACGATCGTGATCAGCGTCAGCGACGGGTCACAGACCGCCTCGCTCCGACCCTTCACCATCACGGTGAGCAACGCCGCGCCGCCGCCCCCGATCATCTCGGGGACACCCGTTACCCACGCGACGGTCAACAAGGCGTATCTGTTTCGTCCCAGCGCGAGTGATTCCGGCGGCGGAGCATTGGCCTTCTCGATCGCGGCCAAGCCCGCGTGGGCGAGCTTCAGCACCGCGACCGGTCAGCTGAGCGGGATGCCGGCGGCTGGGAGTGTCGGTAGCTATCCGGGCATCGTGATCAGCGTCAGCAACGGCTCAGAGACCGCATCGCTTCCCGCGTTCACGATCAACGTGGCGAGCACTGCGCCGCCACCACCGCCGACCATCTCCGGAACCCCCGCCACGGCAGTCGCGGTCGGGCAGAGCTACTCGTTCCAGCCGGGCGCCGCGGATGCCGCTGGTGGCGCGCTGACCTTCTCCATAACCGGGAAACCGCCGTGGGCGACCTTCGACGGCACGACCGGCCAGCTTGCCGGCACTCCGACAGCGGCGAACGTCGGCACGTACACGGGCATCGTGATCAGTGTGGCCGATGGCTCATCGAGCGCTTCTCTGCCGGCGTTTTCCATCACAGTCACCGCAGGTCCCGTGATCTCCGGCACACCGGCCAGCGGCACCGAGGTCGGCAAGGCCTACTCGTTCACTCCGACTGCATCCGCCGGCTCCGCTGCCACACTGACATTCAGTATCGTCGGCAAGCCTGCGTGGGCAAGCTTCAATTCAGCAACCGGACAGCTGAGTGGCACGCCATCAGCGGCGGACGTTGGCAGCTATTCCGGCGTCGTGATCAGCGTCAGCGACGGAGTGACGAGTGCGTCGCTTCCCGCCTTCACGATCACCGTCGTCGCCGGACCCTCGATTTCGGGGACGCCCGGCACGAGTGCGACGGCGGGGGTTGCCTACTCGTTCACCCCGGCCGCGAGCGATCCCGCGGGCAAGGGGATGACGTTCTCCATCAGCAACAGGCCGCCGTGGGCGAGTTTCAACATCGCCAGCGGACAGCTGAGTGGCACGCCGGCGGCGACGGATGTGGGTGCCTATTCCGGGATCGTGATCAGCGTGAGCGATGGAGTGGCGAGCGCTTCCCTCCCGGCCTTTGCGATCACGGTGCTGTCCGGGGCATCGGGGCCAACGATCTCCGGGTCGCCCGGCACGAGTGCCACGGTGGGGACGGCATATTCCTTTACGCCGACGGCGAGCGATCCTTCAGGCAACACCCTGACGTTCTCAATCACCAACATGCCGCCGTGGGCCAGCTTCAACGCTGCGACCGGACAGCTGAGCGGGACGCCCTCGGCCGCAGACGTGGGGACCGATCCCGGCATCGTGATCAGTGTGAGTGACGGGAGCGCATCAGCCGCGCTGCCCACCTTCACGATCACCGTGAGCGCTGCGGTCGGCAACCCGACGGTGAGCCTCAGCGTGAGTCCCTCGACCGTGAGCAGCGGCGGGTCGGCGATGCTGAGCTGGTCCTCGACGAACGCCAGCAGCTGCGCTGCTTCGGGTGGCTGGTCGGGAAGCGAGCCGACGAGCGGCAGTGCGAGCACTGGGGCGCTGAGCACGACGACGACCTTCACACTCGCCTGCAGCGGACCCGGCGGCAACGCCAGCCAGGCGGTGACGGTCAACGTTTCTGCGCCACCCACGGTGACTCTGAGCGCGAGCCCCACGACCGTCACCAGCGGTGGCTCGGCGATGCTGAGCTGGTCTTCGACGAATGCCAGCAGTTGCACGGGGAGTGGAGGCTGGTCGGGTAATGAGCCGACGAGCGGCAGTGCCAGCACCGGCGCAGTGAGTGCCACGACGGCCTATACGCTCACCTGCAGCGGGGCTGGCGGCAGTGCCAGCCAGTCGGTGACGGTCAGCGTTTCCGCCGCGCCGCCGACCATCTCCGGCACACCGGCGACGAGCGTGACCGCGGGGACGGGGTACTCATTCACGCCAACGGCGAGCGATCCGTCGGGTCACAGCATGTCGTTCTCCATCACGAACAAGCCCGCCTGGGCCACCTTCAGCATTGCCACGGGTCAGCTGAGTGGCACGCCGGCGGCGACGGATGTGGGAACTTACCCGGGCATCGTGATCAGCGTGAGCGACGGGTTCGCGTCTGCGGCCTTGCCGGCGTTCTCCATCACGGTAACTCCTGCGACGCCTCCCCCGGGCAACGCCAATCTCAGGTGGACTGCGCCGACGTTGAACACGAACGGCACGGTGCTCAGCGACCTCTCCGGCTACACGATCAGCTACGGCACGAGTCCCACGGCGCTCACCTACTCGGTTACGATCACCGACCCGACCGCGACGAGCTACACGATATCGGGATTAGCCGCTGGGACCTGGTACTTCGCGATTGCCGCGAATGCGAGCGATGGGACGCAGAGCGCGCTAACGAGTGTCGTCAGTGCGCCGATCAGCTGAGGCACCGGAGCCCGTACGGCGCGGGCGCAGCACCAGGCGGCCCCCTGCCAGGTAGCCGAAGAACCGTGGTCCTCGCAGGAGGTAGCGGCGCGCGAGGCGCTTCGGGTCCTGGGCAAGCCTGTAAAGCCACTCCAACGCGAAACGCTGCATCCACCTTGGCGCGCGGCGCTCTGCACCCGTAAGAAAATTCAGTGAGGCGCCGACGCACAAGACGAGCCCGCGTGCTTTGCCGCGGGCCTGCAGGCGCTGCGCGATCATCTCCTGCTGGGGGGATCCCACCGCCAAAAAGCAGAAGCGGAACGGGCTGTGGGCCTCGATGAAGCGCAAGCAGGTTTCGGTTGCGTCGGCACTATTGATGAATCCCATCGGCGGATTGTGGTGTTGGACGTTGCCCAGTCGGTAGCTCGCGACTATTTCCTTCGCTTGTGACGCGCTGCCCCCGATCAATACGATGGGGTCAAGAGGTGACACCACGTGCCCGAGGAGTTGCGCGGTGAGATCCGACCCCGTACAGACCGCCAGGTGCATGCCCTTCAGGAGACGCATCGCAAGCGCCACGACCCTGCTGTCCAGAAGGCTGTATTGCGCCGAGCGGTACAGGGCGCGGAACGAGGGATCCTCGCAGTAACTGATCAGGTGGTCGACGTTCGGGGTGACGACGTAGCCGTAATGCGCCAAACCGAAGCCAGCGGCGGTCCTGGAAAATGAGGCAAGATCGAAATCGTCGATCTCGCAGACCACGCTGGAGGCCGTGCGATTCAGTAGGTGCTCTTGTAGTCGCTCCAGGCCACACCGAGTGATTTGAACAGAATCCTCAGGTCGAGCCACGGCGACCAGTTGCGCAAGTACTCGAGATCATAGCGCACGCGCTCAGCCATTTTGTCGACGGTTTCGGTCTCCCCGCGCAGGCCCTTGATCTGCGCGAGCCCTGTGATTCCGGGACGCACCTTGTGGCGGATCATGTAGCCGTTGATCAGCCTGCGGTATTTCTCATTGTGCGCGACGGCGTGAGGACGCGGTCCTACGAGACTCATGGTGCCCTCGAGGACATTGAAGAGCTGCGGCAGCTCATCCAGTGAAGTCCTGCGAATGAAGCGCCCGATCGCTGTGATGCGGGGATCCTTGGCGGTCGCCTGCGTCACAACCGCGCCATCCTCGCACACGCTCATCGAGCGAAACTTGTAAACCGTGATCTCCTCACCGTGCAGGCCATAGCGGCGCTGCCGGAAAAGCACCGGCCCTGGAGAAGAGAGCTTCACCGCTGCGGCGAGCAGCACGATCACGGGGAGCGCCAGCAGTAACGCAGAACTTCCGAGCGCAACGTCCATCAGGCGCTTCAAGACAGCGTCGGTACCGTGGAACGGGGTCTCGCATACCGAAAGTACCGGCATGCCGTTGACTTCCGCCAGGCGACCCTGAATCAGGTCAAACGCGAAGGCGTCGGGTACAAAATAAACCGAAGCGGTGGTGTCACGCAGTGCATTGATCAGCGCAGTCAGGCGCGGCACGTTAGCCAGAGGCAGCGCGATGTACACACGTCCAACGCCATGCGTGCGCACGTAGTCTGCGAGGTCGCGGCAGTGGCCCGCAAACTTGTCTGTTTCAAGCAGTGGGCTGATGCGATCCGGGCTGCGGAAATCGAAATAACCGGAGAAGCCCTTTGTCGGCAGGCGGCGGGCCAGCTCGAGGCCCACCTCGTTGACGCCGACGATAATGTAGCGCTCGGCGGGCATGTGCGCGGCGAACCAGCTCGCCCGCAGGCGCACCGCCTGCGCGAGACACAACGCGAGGGGGGTTGTCACAAACCACGTGAGCAGCACCTTGCGGTCGAACACCCCACCGACATCGAACGCGAATGCGATGAACAGCAGCGCGGCGACGATGGCTGCCCAGCGCACCAATACCCGTGAGCACGCCGCCGGGAATCGCGAGAACGGGGCGTTCCCCGGAGGCTCTGAGTGGGGCAGATCGAACCGGCCGAGAAGTGGACTCGAGATGACGAAGACGAGCAGCGCGAGGTACCCGATCGCAGGCGTGAACGCCAGGCCGAACGCTCCCTGAGAGGCGAACAGGCAGGCGACAACGATCACCGGGTCGCAGCGCCTCAGCATCGCGACTGCGGCCGGCTCGATGGTGCCCAGCCGAACGCGACGATGAGGAAGTGATTCAACTGTGCTCGACATCTGGTTTCCGTACCTTCGTGCCCGCTGAAGCCAGCCCGGCACCCGTATTTGTCAGCTTCGCGACTAGGGCGCGAAGCCGGAGGCCAAAGGCCTCAGAGTTCGGTCGTCTAGTGCTTTAAATTCAATGCTTTAGTGCAGGCCGGCACTGGGTATCCTTATCTGCCGCGCCGGATACATGGTCTGGCAGGGAACCCTTTTCTTGGACTCTTGCTGCCTTCGCAAATAGTTTGGCAGAGCGAATGTCGCCAATGCAAGACACCCGGGTGAACTTTTGGCTACGATGAGATCAGCCACACACTTTTCGACGGCTGATCGCTCGAGCGGGAGCTTGGGCTGTAGAGAGAGAGTCCAGGTCATGCAGGGCGTGCGGGTGTCCTGAACTTAATTCCCCACGCGCGCTCATTCTGTCGGACCGCTCAGCGATGCGTAAGAAATCGCGGGTAGTATGGCCGCTACAAGGGCTTCCTGTTTGCAGGTGCACAAACCCCGCCTTTATCGAGGGGCGTCGCCAAAAGGACGAACCGGGCTGATCTGTGAATCCGCAATTCGACAAGTTATTCGATGAGATCGCGAGCACCTGGCGCCACCGCTGGCTCGGGCTGGGCGTTGCGTCGCTGCTGGCGCTTGCCGGATGGGCGATCGTATTCATGTTGCCCGACAGGTACGGAGCGAGGGCTTCCGTGATGGTCGACACGCGCACGGCGTTGAAGCCGGCGCTTACAAACCTGGCGCTGCAGCAAGATGTCGGTGTTGAGCTGAGTTACGTCCGCGAGTCCTTGCTGACCAATCCGCGCCTGCTTGAGATCGCCAGGCAGGTCGGCGCTCTGCCCCCGGGCTCTGAGAGCAATCCGATTCGCGTGGATCGGGCACTCGGTGACCTGCGCAAACACATCCTGCTCACCATGCAAAGTGCCGACGATCGACCCGAGGGCGCGTCCGGCGGCACAACTTATGGAATCCTTTATCAGGATACCAACCGTCTCCGGGCAATGAAGGTGGTAACCATTCTCCTGCAAACGCTCGTCGATGAGACGCTTGGCGGCAAGAAGCGGGGATCCGAAAACGCTCAACAGTTTCTCGAGTCCCAGGTACAGGACTACGAGAAACGCCTGCGAACTGCTGAGGATCGGATTGCCGAGTTCAAATCGCGCAACGTGGGTTTCATGCCTGCGGAGCAGGGCGGCTATTTCGCCCAGCTGCAGAAGGAAACTGAGGCGGTTGATGACACCAGGACCAAGCTGGCAATAGCGGAGAATCAGCGGGCCGCCCTCGAGAAACAGTTGCATGGCGATGCCGTGGTCGCGGCGACGTCAGCCATAGCGGTTCCGGGGGGTGCCAACGGCTCAGTTGCATTGGACACCCTCTCGCGGATAGCGCAGACGCGTGCGCACCTGGACGAACTTCTGACCAGATATACGGACCACCACCCGGACGTCATTGAGACGCGCAAGAATCTCGCGGAACTGGAAGCGCGGCGTGCGGCCGAGGTCGCGAGTCTCAAGAGCGGTGACCCAAATGCCGCTGTATCCAGCGGCGCCAGCGCCAATCCTGTCTACCAAAGCATCCAACTCGCACTCAACAAAGCGGACATCGACATCGCAGCCCTTCGAACGCAGCTCGGGGAGCATGACAACAAAGCGCGGCAGCTACGGCAGTATCTTCACACCGCGCCCCAGATCGAGGCGGAATACGCGCAACTCAATCGTGACTACGACGTCAACAAGGCTCAATACACCGCACTTCTTTCCGCTTTCGAGAAGGCGCGGTTGGGTGAGAGGGCGGACAGTGCAGGATCGGTAAAATTCCAGGTAATTGAACCACCCACTGTCAGTGCCGCTCCCGTATGGCCAAAACGCAAGGTCTTGCTGGCAGGTGTGCTGCTGGCATCGCTCGCGGCAGGCGGCGCGGTGGCCAACCGGCTGGGCCGATGGCGGCCGATGGTGGGCTCATCGAGTGGGCTCGCGGCGCTGACGGGGGTGCCGGTGCTCGCGGTGGTCGGCTCAGCCTTTCCGAGCCGGACCAGACGCGCATGGCGCCGCGAGCTGTGGAGGATATCCGCTGCAGCCGCGTGCCTATTGCTGGCTTTTGCGGGTGTGGCCGTGCTGAGCCATCAGGGTGTCCGCCTCGGAATGCCCGCGGCTCTGCAGCGTCTGGTGTAACCAAGGCCCGGTGTCGCTTGAGCCTCATTGAAAACTCGTTAGAGAGATTGCGGCGCGCAGCGCTCGCAGCGAAGGATCCCGGTGTTGCAGCGGCGGTTGCACCGACGGCGGCGCGTGTGGAGCCGATTACCGCCCTGGAACCGCGCATAGCACACAGACGGATTGCGATCGACCTGGCCCGGTTGCGGGCGGAGGGATACCTGCCCGAGGAAGGCCAGGAGCGGCGGTTTGCCGACTACTGCCATCGCATAAAGCGGCCGCTCGTAGATCGGGCACTCGCGACCGGCGCCCCGCAGAATGCACGCCTGATACTCCTCACGAGTGCGCTGCCCGGCGATGGCAAGACCTTCATGACAATCAATCTCGCACTGAGCATGGCGCGTGAGCGCGATGTGACCGTGCTGTTGGTCGACGGTGACCTGCCGAAGGCACACATCAGTCATGTGCTCGGCATGCACCGCGAACCGGGCCTTTTGAACGCGCTACGCGATGACGCGTTGGACATCGAGTCGCTGGTACACGATAGTGATATTCCCGGACTCGAGATCCTGCCTGCGGGTGAGCCTGCGGAGGGAGCTGCGGAGCTGATCGCGAGCGTGCGTATGCGAGAGGCAGCCTTCAGGCTGATTTGCCGAAGCCCGCGTCGGTTGGTGTTGTTCGATTCACCGCCCCTGCTGGTTTCCAGCGAAGCACGTGCTCTGGTACAGATTCCTGGACAGATCATCGTGGTCGCGCGCGCCGGCCACACGCCGTGTCAGGCGATCGTCGAGGCGCTGACGCACGTCGACAAGAGCCGGCTCACCGGCCTGATACTCAACGACGGACATGTGAGTGCCGGGTCGGGCTACTACAACTACGGCTACGGCAGCGACGGCAAGAGCGGCTGATCCATGCGCACGCTTCACGAGGCGACACTGGACGCATTTTTGCCGCTGGCGCGAATGCAGGAGCTGGTCGGGTCATCACACGCGGCTTACCTGAGTGCGCGCCCGTTTCCGCACCTGGTGCTGGACGATTTCTTCGACCCGACGCTGCTCGATGAGGTGCTCGGGGAGTTTCCCCGACCGGGGGCGATTCGCTGGCAGCGCTTCGACAACGAGCGGGAAATCAAGCTCGCCTCGGCGGCCGAGGCGTCGTTTGGGCCGGTGACGCGCCTGCTTCTCTATCACCTCAACTCGATCACCTTCCTCGAGTTCCTGAGCCGGGTGACCGGGATCGCCAACCTGATTCCCGATCCGTCCTTCGAGGGGGGCGGGCTGCATCAGATCGTCCCCGGTGGCAAGCTCGGAGTGCACACCGATTTCAACAAGCATCGGGCCTACGGTCTCGATCGCCGCCTGAACCTGCTGCTGTATCTCAACAAGGACTGGCGCGAGGAGTATGGCGGACATCTGCAGCTGTGGGATCGTGAGATGACCCGCTGCGGGGCGCGGGTGGCACCCCTGTTCAACCGCGTCATGGTCTTCGGCACCACCGACTTCACCTATCACGGTCATCCCGACCCGCTCAGCTGTCCCGAAGGCATGACCCGCAAGTCGCTGGCGCTCTATTACTTCACGAACGGACGTCCGGCCGAAGAAGTGAGCGGCGAGCACTCAACGTTGTTTCGTGCCCGCGATGGCGCCGATTTCCGTCTCAGCACACGGCAGCGCCTCAGACGGCTGGCGAGTGACCTGCTGCCGCCGATTCTCGCGCGGCGGCTGCGGCGCCCTGCCTAGCCGCTGCGGGCGCGCGTCCGGAAGCGGCATCCGGGTAATGAGTCACGCGCGGTAGGCAAAGCGCGCATGTCTGACCGTTCATTCGTGCCCCGTCCAGCCGGGGAAATCCGCGTCTGTATCGTTGCCGAACATGCGTCGTTCCGCTTCGGGGGCGAGGCGTCCCTGCCTCTGCACTATTTTTCCCGCCTGCGAGCGCGAGGTATTGAGGCGTGGCTCGTGTGTCATAGCCGCACGCGAGCGGAGATCGATTCCCTTTTCCCATCCGACCGGCATCGGGTCCAATACGTGCCGGACCTGTGGGTCCACAAACTGGTTGTGAGGTTGTCCGCTTACCTGCCGAACCGCCTGAGCGGCGCGACGCTCGGAGTTCTGGTGGCACTCATGAATCAGCTCATCCAACGCAGGATGGTTTCTCGTTTGATCCCGAGTCATGGTATCAACATCGTGCATCAGCCGATTCCAGTCTCGCCCAAAGCTCCATCGTTTTTCTACTCCCTCGGCGTGCCCGTCGTCATCGGCCCCATGAATGGAGGCATGGAATATCCTGCGGCTTTCAAGCGAGACGAGTCCTTTCTCACGCGCGCTACCGTCGCGATCGGTCGTGCGAGCGCTGGTGTGGTGAATGCACTCATAGCCGGTAAGAACCATGCGAGTGTGTTGCTCGTGGCGAATGAGCGCACGCGTCTTGCATTGCCGAGCCGGGGAGCGGGGAAGATCGTGGAAATTCCCGAGAATGGTGTCGATCTGAACGTCTGGACGACGATCCCTGTGCGCACCGCGCCGGCGACAGCAGCACATCCGCGGTTCGTATTCGTCGGCCGTTTGGTAGACTGGAAACGATTGGATCTCGCGCTAAGGGCTATCGCCCAGCTCCCCGATGCAGAGCTCGAAGTGATTGGCGACGGCGCGATGCGCGCACAGTGGACGGCGCTGACGCAGGAACTGGGGATCGCCGATCGCGTCAACTGGGTCGGCTGGCTTCCGCAGGATGCATGTGCTCAGCGTCTGAGCGGTGCTACGGCACTCTTGTTGCCCAGCATTTACGAATGTGGTGGTGCCGTCGTCCTGGAGGCCATGGCCTGCGGAATTCCGGTTATCGCCGTAGCCTGGGGCGGGCCCGTCGATTATCTCGACGATAGCTGCGGCATCCTTGTGCCGCCTGCCGGTCCGGAGTCGATCATCGGAGGCTTCGTCGAAGCCGCAAGGAAGCTGGCTATGGATCGCGACCTGCGAGCTCGTTTGGGCGCCGCCGGTCGCCGGCGCGTCGAGTTGCTCTTCGACTGGAATCGGAAGGTCGATCGAATCCTGGATATCTATCGGCAAGCGATCGGCGAGTTTCCCCAGCTGACTCAGTCGGGCTCGCGAGCGGGTCCGGCGGTCTGAGATCGAATTCACAATCCCACTGGTCTGCCAAATGAGCCGGACGCCCTCATGATACCTAGCGAAGGATCCCCATGAACTCTACCGCGGTCTATGCGCAGCTCACGGACATTTTACGGGAAGTTTTCGACGATGACACCCTGGTGGCGACACCGCAGATGAAGGCGAGCGACGTCCCCGCGTGGGACTCGTTCAATCACATCAACCTCATCGTCGCCGTCGAGGCCCGCTTCAAGATCAAATTCAAGACCGCCGAAGTCGAGTCCTTGCGCAACGTTGGACACCTCGTCGAGATCATCGAGAAAAAACTCAATGGTCCATGAGCCAACAGTGATACCACCCGCTGCGGCAGCGGCTCCTGAGGCCGGGCAGGGCGGAACGATCTCCGGCCGGCAGCTGCCACACAGGATCTACGCACTGCTGCTGCTGCTGATTCCGGCCTTCTTCCTGCTGGCTTCCATACCCATCGTTCGCTCCGCGGCGTTCCCGGTGGCGTCCGGCGATCCGTTTCTGCTCAACGCAGACTACCCCTACGGCCTCAAGCACGTCGACTGCGCAATCGTGATCTACGGCGACTCATCCGCGATCACCGGGATCGATCCCACGATCATCGAGCGCATCACGGGACTCAAGACCTGCAATATCGCGCAGGCGCGCAGCGCGCTCGAGATAGCGGGAATGCACGCGCTGGATCTCTATCTGCAGAACAATGCCGCGCCGCGCTATCTACTGCTTCAGTTCACACCGGAGACACTGGCACGCGATAGAGATTTCTTCTGGCCCGAAGGGTTGACGCTGTTGGTGCGCCACAAATCCCTGCCCGTCGCACTTGCGATGATGATGTCCCATCCTGTCAAGTCCTACGAGTTCTCGATCTGGGCGATCAAGATGCGCCTCCAGGCATTGCTCGACGGGCCGGTCGACTTCAGTGCGACAGAACAGACCTTCAAGGCGAAGCGCGGCCTGCTGCTGCTGCCGAAGCCCGCACAAACAAGTTGTGTGAATCAGCGGGCGGTCGCACCGCCCGTCTCATCCTGGACAAGACAGGTGCGCGCTGAATACTCATCGGGCCGAACCCGCGTGATCATCAATGTCGGTCCCGTTCCAGACTGCACCGTGAACGCTGCCGCGATCGCGCCAACGCTGGCCGGCGTCACCGACAACACGTTACCCATCTATCCAGTCGACCTGTTCTGTGACCTCGACCGACACCTTACCCCGCGCGGCAGCGAGCGCCTTTCCCGCGAAATCGGCGAACAAATAATGGCCAACGCGGCAGGTCGCTGAAGAGTGGGATTCAATTCGGCCGAGTTCCTGTTCTGTTTTCTGCCCCTCACTCTGGCGGGTTTCCTGGTGTTCGGACGGTTCGGGCGTACGGCCGTAATCGCCTGGCTGGGCATTGCCTCCCTCGTTTTTTATGCCTATTGGCGCCCCGCCTTTCTGTTGTTGCTGATGGGCTCCATTGCGGTCAACTACGTCTGCGCAGCGCTCATTTGGCGAAACCGCACACGTCCCACGCTGCAGAAGGCCTTGCTAATACTCGGCGTGAGCGCGAACCTCGCCGCGCTCGCGTCATTCAAATATCTGTTCCCGTTGTTGCACTGGCTGAACGCCGCGCTGGGGCTGCATTACGCTATCGGCGACGTCAGCCTGCCGCTGGGAATCTCATTCTTCACCTTCACGCAGATCGCTTATCTCGTCGATCTGTCGCAGGACGCGGCCGAGCCGCAGGACGTGCCCGGCTATATTCTGTTCGTTACTTGCTTCCCTTACATTATCGCCGGGCCGATCGTCCATCATCGCGAGATCATGCCGCAGTTCTCCGCGGATCGAACCTTCAGGATCCGCGGCAACGATTTCTCAGTTGGCCTCAGCTGGTTCATATTGGGTTTGTGCAAGAAGGTGCTGATCGCCGATCACCTCGCCCCGCACGCCAATGCCGTGTTCGCGCACCCAGCCGGTCTGAGCATGGCCGACGCCTGGATCGGCGTGCTGAACTATGCGCTGCAATTATATTTCGATTTTTCCGGCTACTCGGACATGGCGGTGGGGGTGGCGCGAATGTTTTCCATTACGCTGCCGTTGAATTTCAACTCTCCCTACAAGGCGGCCAGCATCATTGAATTCTGGTCGCGCTGGCACATGACCCTGACGCGATATCTGACGCTTTATCTGTACAACCCCATGTCGATGTGGGTGAGCAGACGACGCGTGGCAGCCGGACGACCAACCTCCCGCAAGGCGGCACGCACCCTGCCCGGCTTTGCGAGCATGGTCGTGTTTCCGACGATGACCACCATGTTCCTCGCCGGCATCTGGCACGGCGCCGGGCTGCAGTTCATCATCTTTGGCCTGCTGCATGGCACCTACATCGGCCTGAACCACGCCTGGAGGATCTTCAGGAAAGAGGGCTCGCTGCTTGCTCACTTCCTGCAGTTGCGGCCGGTGGGTATTGCACTGACCTTCGTGTGCGTACTCGTAGCACAGGTGTTTTTTCGCGCCGCATCCACGTACGATGCGCTGACCGTATTGGCCGCCTTATCGGGATTCGGGGGCGGTGGCTTTGCGCCCGTGCGAATTCATACCGCTCATGCCTATGTGGTCTTCCTGCTGCTCCCCGTGGTCTGGCTCCTTCCAAACACGCAGGAGATCCTCGGACAGGTACCGCTCTCACCCACGGCGAGCATCCTGCGCGCGTGGGTGCCTGTCATGCAATGGCGACCGACCTTCGCCTGGGCCGTCGCTCTCGGCGCGGCACTTGTTGCGGTGCTCTGGAACATGGCCGACACCAGCACATTCCTCTACTTCCAATTCTAGGCTCCATGACCTGAGGTGACTCCCGGCGAATCGTGCAGCTTCGGACGCCACATTTTCCGGGAGTCAGTGCTGCGGGTCAGGGGTCACCCGCCGGTCGGCGAAGAAATATTCCTGACGGAGGCGGCGCAACTCCGGCTCCATTGCTGGATCGAACGCGCCCTCGCGCCGGGCGATCAGGTCCGCCCATGGATATTGCATTGACTCTGCCTGCCAGATGCGGATGAGATCCTCTACTCTGGCGACAACCCTCGCGGGGTTCCCGGTCACGACACTTCCCGCAGGCACGCTCTTCCGCAAGACCGATCCCGCACCCACGATCGAACCCGCACCGATAGTGGTACCGCCGAGCACCATCGCATTCTCGCCCACGTAAACGTCGTCCTCAACGATGATCGGCCCGATACGGTCGATGCGTAAACCATGTCGCTGGTAGAGCACCTCGATCGAGCCATCGTGACAGATCAGACTGCAGGTACCGAGGCATACGCGATTGCCGATCCACGTGTACCAAGGATCCACGATCCGGGTAGACGGCAGAATGCTGCAGTCGGTGCCGAGGTGATAGAGCTGACCGTGACGGGCGAGGTACGTGGCCCATTCCTTGCCGTTCGGGTGGTTGACTCGCTTGTAGAGCGATACTGCCCTGCCGTGGCTCATCGCCAGGTGACGTAGCACGCCACGAATCACAGGCCCGTTCCGTCTGAATCGACTGGCCGAGTCTTGCTGTCGATGATCCCGAGCATGCCGCCGATCGTTTGACCGCGCCGGCCAATCGCGGCGATGTCGGCCGGAGCGAGTCTGATGCCGAACCGCTTCTCGAGCGCAATGAGCAGATTGATGTGCGCCATCGAGTCCCATCCGTCGATATCGACAGCTGACATCGAGTCGGTGATGACGAGTTCGTCATCGTCGAAAACGCTCCGAAAGACCTCCTGCAGCTCAGACATCAATTGGCTCACGAGATCCCGTCTCCTGGATAAAGTGCACGAGCGGATTCCGTGACCCATCGATCCGCAGCTCCCAGCGGCTGACTTCCTGGGTCGAGGCGTCGGCGTGGGTGAAACCAAGGGTCGGATAATGGTCTCGTACGAGGCCATTCTTCGGCGTTGGAATATACTCGCCGACCAGTAGCTTCAGGCCGCGCTCACGCGCAACCCGGACGACATGATTGAGCAGCAGTCGCTCGACTCCACGTTTCAACACCCGACAGCTCATGAGCCACGTGTCGAGCACCAGCGATTGACCTTCGACGCGTGCCAGTAACACGCTGATCAGTCCCGCGTCACCGAATCGATCGCGCAGCGACACCGTTCGGGTGATCCAGTCCGCCTTCTGCGAGATCTCCAACAGATCCGCACTGGTATAGCGACGAGTAGTCAAGTTGAACTGATTCGATCGATTGATCAGCTGGGCACTGCGCTCCAGGTTCGCGGGGTTTACCGGCTCGATGCGAGCCTGCATCTCGAGCGAGCGCAGGAACTCATCGAGGTCCCCCAGCGAGGCGGCGAGCTCCTCGCGCTGCGAGTCAGCTCGATAAGATTCGGTTCGCTTGAGATCCTCCGTGCTGATGACTATGAGCTCGAAGTAGCGCGCCTGATCGAGCACGCGGATGAACTGCGAAGGATCGTCCGGAACCTCCGGGACTGCTACTTCCGGTCGCAGGCGCCGCACGATGGAGCGCTCGGCGGGGTTGTCGTCGAAAAAGACCACGGAATCGAGTCCGATATTCAGGTCTCGGGCAATACGCGCGAGGTTCGTTGCTTTGTCGTCCCAATTGGCGATGAAGCAGGAGAAGTCATCGAGTCGTAACACCATTTCCGGATGTTTCTCGAATGCTTCGCGCGCAATCGCCTCCTCGTTCTTGCTGCACACCGCAAGAATCACGCCTCGCTGGCGCAGGGCGCGCACGTACCGCTGAAACTCCACGAATGCTTCGCCCCTCGGATCTCCCTGCCCGAGACAGATCCCGGAGAGCCCATCATCACCAATGACTCCACCCCAGAGCGTGTTGTCCAGGTCGAGCGCGAGGCATTTACGCACCGCGCCCCGCTGCGCAAGAACGAGCGATGCTAACCCGTAGGCGTAGTCGACCATGTGCTCCGGGGAGCAGGGTAGCTTGGCCTCATAGTAGAAACGGTCATCGTTCCACTGCCAGCGCCCGACTGCGGCGGCGCGTTGGTCCAGGTCGTAGATCGTCACCCCCGGGGTGGCTGCGTCCGCCAGTTCGAGATTGACCAGAGTGATGAAGCGCGAGAGGCCTGCTGGATGGCTCGCGTCAAGGTTCGCCATGGCTCGCCACGCCGGGCGCGCGAAATTGGTCTGGATGACCTGGCAGCCCAATTGCCGGCGGGCGATTTCCCACAGGATGGTCCACCTGGCAACCTCCTGATCAACGCAGCGCTTCGCTTCCTCACGACCATCGGTTACCTGGGGCCGCCGTCCAAGATCTCGCCACGAGGTAAGGATCAGCACGAAGTCGGGCTTGAAGCGGTGCAGCCCCGAAGTCGGGTCGAGAAATTCCTGGTGGATCACCCCGTAATCGGATTCATAGAAATGGGGCGACAAGCGTCCAGCCTGGAGGTACAGGTCCAGCAGATCAACGATCTGCGGTGTAGTGATGCTTCCCAGGACTGCGATCTTGACGTTCGGGGCGGATGCCGGACGGCCCTGCCGCACGCGCTTGAAGAGCCGATGAATAGCTATGGCGAGCGTGTAATCGAGGTCCGGGCGCACGAGGCGCGGAAGGATCCCGGCCAGGTTCTCGAGGTTCCCGGCCTTCATTTCGCCCTTCAGCCAGGCGAGCAACTCGGTTGTGGTCGGCTCGTGATGGCCGCCCGTCGCCATGAAGTTCTCGATTAATTCGTTCATCGACATCGAAGGCTCTGCTGGAAAGAACGGTCCTGGAGAGAATCGTACACGCGGGTCGAGACGGATGAGTGCTCGTCGAATAAACAAGCCATGGCGCACTGCGCGAGACGTTACGTATTGCGAACGATTTCACGCTTTCGCTGCTCACATGCGGCTGCCACAGCAAAAGCGCGTCTCCTCGAGATTATGCCTTACCTGTTCATGGCGTGATGCCTAAACCACTGATTTACAGGCACAGGTGGATCGCGAAGTCGATCGTCTCGTAGCCTCGGCAGGCGCTGCCGTTGTCGGAGCGATTGGATCGGCTGCGGCGTATGAGCTGCGCCGAAGCGTCGCGCTACGGACTGAAGCATGAGATCCCGGATCATCTCTCCCGATAGCCGATAGCCGTGCGTCGGCGTTCAGCGCCTCCTCGAGGTTCGAGCGCACCACCTCGTCCACAATCATCCACTAGGGGGTGTTGGGGCGCTGAGAGCGGCAGGCTGTTGGTGTTGCACCCTGGTCAATCTTGCATACGCCAGCGCAAGAGCCGCCAGCACATAGAAGAGTTTCTCTGCGCCCATATTGAAGCTAACACTGTCGATCATTACGAGGAGGCCGACGATACAAGCGACCAGACTTCTGCCCAGCAATGCCAGATCAGGATCGGATTGCGTCAGTTCTTTGCTACGTCTGTAAACGCTGATCATTCCAACTAATATGAAGCTCAAATAGCATGTCAGGCCTACCAGGCCATAATTCAGTGCGAAACCAAGGTAGGAGTTGACGATGTCTATGATTCCTTCTCCCTGGCGAAGATCCTCCATTTCAGGCCACGGAAATTGATCGCCGAAGAGTGGATGCGCCAGTACGATTTGCCAGCCGCGCTCTGCCAGCCGGTGACGGTATAGGTCCGCGGGCTGGCCCGACGTTGGTAGCATTGCGAGTATCTGGTCGCCTATCGGGGACACTAAAATGACCCCAGCGATGGCGAGTGCGATGACAGCACCCCTCATAAGGCGGGATGCTCCACGGGGACCGGCGGCCAAAAATGTGAAATACGTGATCGCCGCACCCAACCATGCGCCACGCGAGTTTGTTGCGAATAATCCGCTGCAGAGCAGGAGTGTTGCGGCGATCCGACTTTTCCTGCTGCGGACGTGAGACTCGAGGTAAAACCAAAAGCCGAGACCAACCGTCAGGAGGTTACCGAGCGCGATCGAGTGGCCTGCGGAAACCTGAGCGCGAACGGAACCGCCCCTTGTAAGATAAAACGTAGCGCTGCTTCCCCAGCGGCTCAGGATGTCGACGTACAGCAGCCAGTTACGTGTGCGTTCGAACACAGCTATCGCTGCCATCACTGCGCAAGCGAGACAAAATGTAGCGGCAGCTTCTGCGATCTTGCGCCGGGATTGGCACGTCCGCGAGACGGCGAAAAACAGCAGGAAGGTGTCTAAGAGGAACAGGAAGGCCCGGCGCGCAGCGTTAAACGGTGAATCGGGAATGTACAAATGGTACGGGAGATCGGGTGGAGTAAAGAGCGCTACCTGGAGTGCGCCGATTGCCAGTAACAGAACATCCATGAGCCCCAATCGCCCTGCGGTTGCCGGGTCGCGATTCTTGCGGTAGCGCATGACGGCCGGCAACAGAACACAGAATGCCAACAGCCGATAGTTACTGAGACCAAAAAGCCCATTGTTTCCCAGCACCGGAATGGGGATGTCGACCGGCGGGATGACATGCAACAGCAGCAGATAGAGGGCAACTGGATTGGGTTCAGAACGGTTGGCCCAGAGCAGCACCGGAATAGCTACCAGCGCGTAGAGCCAGAAGTTGGGGCTCAGGAAGCCGACAGCGGTCAGGAGAAACCACACGAGCCGACGGCGCGCGAAATCGCCGCTGTCCATGAACTCCAGGGCGATTGGCGTCGCCAGACGGAATACAATTGCAGCTATCGTCAGAACGACGACGAGTTCTTTTACGCTGTCGAACATGAAGCCCCGTCACAGATCATCGGCTGTGAGTGCATTAGCGGCGCTGATTCAGTCTGATTGGCACGAGACGTTTGCGCTCCAGCTAGTCGCGTCGAGAGCGTACCCAGTCGATTTGACGCGCCACGAGGAAGTGCGCATATAGCGGAATCTTACGCAACGCGTAAGTTGCGCCCAGCAGCAGATCGGAGAACGGCAGGAGCCTGCGGGCGTAGACCAGCCAGGACGACACCACTGACGCAGCAATCAATCCGACCGCGACGGTTGCAGCAGTGAGAGACGCGACTGAGCCGGTGAGCAGGAGTAGCAGCGCCCCGCATACCCAGCTCAGCACCCCGAGCAGCACGAGAAGCGCTGTCGGCGGAACGCACAGATCGAGCGTCATCGCCAGGAGCTTCCAGTCCCGCGCCCTCAGCGCATGGAGAAGGTATCGAGGGCCATCTCGCGAAATGACGCTGAGATGACCATGCTCCCAACGGGTACGCTGGGTTTTGCCACCAGCCGAAGAGCTCGGGAATTCGCTGGTGACCAGCGTGCCGAGGCACAGCATGGGCGCCGAACCCTTGCGCGCGAGCTCGAGACCGAGCTTCAGGTCCTCGACGATATGTCCCGTTGCGAGCGTCGCTGTGCTCAGTGCTGCCCAGGGAAAGGCCATGCCACTGCCCGTTAACTGGCAAGGCAACCCCAGGCGATTGAGCCCCTCCGGCCGGACCTTGTTCTTGACCAACCAGGCAAATTCCGCAATCCGCACCGGGGCTGGTGCATCAGCCGCGGCCTGCATGAGGTACAGGGCTTGAACGGGCTTGCCAGTGGCGCCGGTAGCGCGCACCAATCGATCCACCGTGCCATCGGAAACATGGCAGTCCGCATCCACGATCAGAACGACGCTCGGCGGCGCGGTTCGAAAGTGGTCAACGCCCGCATCGAGCGCGTAGCCCTTGCCCCGGCGCTCGGCGTCGGTTCGAACGACTACCTCGGCTCCCTCGGCAGCGGCGATGTCCGCCGTGTCGTCCGTGCAGTTGTCTGCCACGACCAGCAGACGGTCATGTTCCAACAGCTGCGGCACGATCGAGCGAATGGTGGAGGCGATCAGCAGCGACTCGTCGTGAGCCGGTATCAGCACGGCGACGGATCCCCGCTCGCCTGGCTTCGGCTCGGGCGAGTCAGCCCCGAGGATTGCGGCCATGACCTCGATGAACAGCACAGTCGACACGAGCAGCACCGCAAGGGCAACAGCCCCCACGAGCAGCTCTAGTGCGACCGTGATCACAGCGGCCATGACACCTGGACCTCACGCTCGTCGCGGCTTGTTCACTGCCGGAACCCCAGCCGCGATGCAATCGTCAGGCACGTCGCGGATGACGACCGCATTTGCACCGATAACCACATTATCCCCCACCTTGATGGGACCGAGGACCTTGGCCCCCGCGCCGATATCCACATTGTTGCCGATCACGGGCGCGGCAGGCTCATCAACCCGCCGCAAGCCGACTACGACGCCGTTGCGGATACGGCAATCGTCGCCGAACTTTGCATAGCCGCTGATCACGATGCCGCCGAAGTGATCGATGACGAAGTTCCGACCGATCTCAACCTCGCACGGCAGCTCGATCCCGGTGACGATTTGAACGAACTTGAATGCTATCTTGTAGATGAGCGAGAAGAACTTGCGAAGGAGGGCGGGTCTGACGCCGTAACGCCAGCGGCCGAAACGATACACGACCAACGCCCAGAAGCCCTGGGCGCCCCAACGGCCACCGTGGTTGCGTAAATCCTGGCGTATGTTCCCGAACACCGCGTCACACCGCCGGGCTCGCCGCTCGGAACAGTTCGGCAAGCCTGGCCGATTCTCGATCAATCGAGTGCCGGGCCATCACGCGCGCGTAGCCCGACTCGCCCATCCTCGACAGCTCTGCGGGATGCGTCGACAGGCAGCCCGCCATCGCGCTGACGAGATCTTCGATCGACCCCGCCGGAAAAAGCCAGCCATTCTCTCCCGGAATCACGAGCTCCGGGATACCGGCAACGTACGTGCTCAAAACGGGTCGGCGCAGCGCCATGGCCTCCATCAGCACGACCGGCAGCCCCTCCGCAAAGCTGGGCAGAATCAGCGCCCGCGCTGCCAGTATCTCATCTCGGACGCGCTGGCTGCTGATCCATCCGGTGACACGTACCCGTGATCCGAGATCGAGCCTTTCAATGAGAGCCTCGATCTCTCCGCGAAGAGGGCCATCCCCCGCCAGGACCAGCTCGCACTCGATCCCAGCGCGCACGAGCCTGGCGGCCGCCTCAATCAGCAACAGTTGACCTTTGGCCTCGCACAAGCGGCCCACGCAGACGAACCGCGGAACCGCCGGAGCGGAACTACCCGGCTCATCGTGGAACGTCCTCTCCACTCCACAATGAACGACGTGGATCTTCGGCCAATCGCGGTATCGCGAGCGCAGGTAGAGCTGGCTGCGGCCGAAGCAGCTGACGGCGACGACGAACGCGGCGTGGTGGATCTTCTCATCGAGGTCCATCGGTGCCATGAACTCGTCTGGCCCGTGAACCGTGAAGCTGTACTCCGGGCCGCCGAGCAGTCGCGTCAACATCGCGACCTCCGCGGAATTCGTGCCGAAGTGCGCGTGCAGCCGCGCGCAGGCCGATCGACGGACCCAGCGAAGAACCCGGCAGGCCTCGGCGAGGTAGATCAGATGATAGGGGAGGGGTCGTTCGGACCTGCGCGCCATGCGCACGGCGTGGCGAAGCGCGCGCGCGAAGCGTCGCGGAGAGCGAACCATCACCCTCAGGGCGTCGATCAGCACGGGAAGGATGCCCCGCCGCAGCACATAACGGGTACGCGCCTGCTCGTTGCGGTCGACGGGGTCCGGGAGCTCTTCTGCCCAGCCGCGCAGCGCAATACGAGTGACTTCGAACCCACGTGCCTCCAACGCCAGAATCTCCCGGCGAATGAAGCTGTGGCTCACCTTGGGATACTGGTTGACGAGATACGCGATTTTCAAGCGTGCTATTTGTATTCGATGAGGCCCGACTGCACCCGTCGAAAGCGATCAACGTGAAACTTCAGCTGACCGAGCATCTCGGGGAATCTGCCAAGCAGGAGGGCCGCGGCGCGAAGCCAGTTGTCGCGAGCCGACCGCCGGGGGCGGAGAGCACTCAAGCGGACGAGCTGTACGGGGTATGCGATAAGAAGGAGCAGCGCCCAACGACCGAGGAGAGGCACCAGGCAGAGCGTTGCCAGTGGTAGGGCGAGCCCCCAGATCCAGGCCCGCCAGGTCTCGCGCACGGCATGGCGCTCTGGCGGTGCGCCGTGCAGTGCGGCGCCCTGGGCGAACGCGTAGCCGGCCCGCACCGCTCGCTTCCACCACTGGCCGAAACGATACATCGCCGCATCGTGGAGCGTCATCGGAGTTTCCAAGTGATAGATGCGCCATCCCGCCTTGCGTAACCGGACGCACATTTCGGGCTCCTCGCCGCAGATGAGATCTGCCCGGAAGCCGCCGACTTGACGGATCGCTTCTATCCGGGCGACCGCGTCCCCGCCGCAAGCACTGGTCTCTCCCAAGGGGTAGTCCTGCCACTCCATGTCACACAAGCGATTGTAAATCGACCTCTCAGGGAATTTCTCGCGACGCCGGCCCCAAACCACGCTGTAGTCCGGGTGCGCGTCGAGGAACTGGACCGCCGTACGCAACCATCCGTCGACGACCTCGCAGTCGCCGTCGACGAAGAAGACGTAGCGTGTGTCATGTCCGGCCTCGAGCAGCCGCTGGAATCCCTCGTTCCTCGCGCGTGCCGCAGTGAATGGGATGCGCATGTCCAGCTCGACCACGGCATTGGCGAGTTCCTGCGCAGCCGCTACGGAACCGTCTGTCGAGCCGGAGTCGACATACACCACGCAGTCCGCCTGCCGGCGGACCGACTCCAGAGATCGGACCAGCCTCTCGCCCTCATTGCGTCCGATCACCACCACACCGACGTCGGAGGGATGTTGGCTGGCAAGGTTGTCCAAAGCATTCATCGCGGGGAGCGCTACCTCTGTCCGATTGCCTTGCTCTGACCCCATCCAGCATCCGAGCTCCTCAGTGAGATTGTTCATGCCCTCCAGCTCCAAGCGCAAATGAAATACCTTGGCGGCCCTGCTGGCCGGGACAGGCCTGGGCAGCACTATGACGCGCCGCGGCGGTCCGACGCTACGGATAGGTCGCAATTGACTTATGCTGAAATTCAATCAGACCCTGTTTTTCGAGGAAAGAAGCGGTGTGCCCTCTCTCTAGCTTGGCATTTGCACCACCTGACCGCGCGCGTCGATCGGGATCCATGCTGAGGATCATTGTGGCGTTGCTCTTGAGTCCTGCGTGGACTTCAGGGGCAAATCTGCCGAACGCCCAGTCGCCCATGGGGATCAACCTGGAAGCGGTGACCTACTACTCCACCGAATTCCCATTCATCAACGATTTCCTGAACGCGAGTCAGTGGATCACCCATTCGGACACATCCTTTGATACGAAGGAGGAGCAATACGCGAACCTCGATGCCAACGGGTGGCCGATCACCCTCACCAGCATAAACGAGGGTTCGAGGCAGCAATATAACTCCCTGGGCGTCCTCCTCTTCCTCGGCGGCTTCGATACGTCGAACGGCTTCTACCCTGGCGGCCGATATATCGTCCTGTATGACGGCCGGGGGACGCTCACCTACGCCGTCGATGCAACCCTGGTGCGTCGCTCGCCCGGGCGGGACGTGATCAATGTCATTCCCTCGAAGAATGGTATCGATTTGCGCATCACCGTGACAGATCCGCAACACACGGGCGACTACGTCCGCAACATCCGGCTTGTCAGCGCCGACAACGAGGCTGCGATCAAGGCGGGGCATGTATTCAATCCGCGGTTCCTGCGGCTCGTGCAGTACTTTCGCGTCTTGCGCTTCATGGATTGGCTTCAGACCAATGGCAGCACCATCCGGTCATGGAGCGATCGACCCTTGCCGACCCAGGCATTTTTCGGCACGGTGAAAGGGGTGCCGATCGAGATCGCGGTGCAGGCCGCGAATGCGATCTCCGCGGACGCCTGGCTGAATGTCCCCGCGATGGCCGACGATCGCTACATTACGCAGATGGCGACGCTCGTGCGTGGACTGCTCGGCAGCACGCAGAAGGTCTATGTCGAGTTCAGCAACGAGGTGTGGAATGCGTCCTTCAGCCAATACCAGTACGCCATCTCGCAGGGTAAGGCGCTGTGGCCGACGCGGCCCGGCGGCAGCGGCGGCTATGAGTGGAACCGAAATTTCTACGGCATGCGCACGGCTCAGACGTGCGACCTCTGGAAGGCGGTGTGGGGCGCAGACAAGGCCCGTGTCATCTGCGTGCTCGGTGGCCAGGCAGCCTGGAGCTTCTCCGCGAGCGAGTCCTTGAAGTGTCCATACTGGACGCAGGGATCTCCGTGCTCGGGTCACGGAATCAACGCCGTCGCCATCGCCCCTTACATGGGCGGACAAGTGCCCGCTGCCTGGACCGCGCATCCCGACGGAGGCCTGGCGGATCTATTCTCGTCGCTCTACTCGCAGAACGATCCGAGCATACCAAAGGGGGGCTTTCTTGCTCAGGATGCGGACTGGGAGCGGGATTACGCCCGGAATGTCGTCGGGCCGTACAAGCTGCCGCTCTTCGCATACGAGGGCGGACAGACCTTCGCCAACGGAGCGACGCCCCCGCTCGACCGCTTGTACGTCGCTGCCAACACGGATCCCCGTATGGGTGATGCCTACGCGAAGTATCTCGAACAGTGGAAGCGCCTGGGTGGCGAGCTGTTCGTCTATTACAACGATGTGGGAGTGGGCAGCAAGTACGGCTCGTGGGGCGCGATTCAGTCACTCATGCAGACAACGGATCCGCTGAGCAGCGCACCGCCCAAGTGGCAAGCCATCCAGAACTTCATTTCGAGCACGCCTTGCTGGTGGCCGAATTGCGTCTCGATGGCGCAACGTTAGACGAGGCACCCCGCAAAGCATGGCTTGCGGACGCAATAGCTTTGGTAAACGTAAGTCTTTGAAAAGTCTAGGATATACAGGTCACGTACTACGCGAGCGTCGAGACTCGTGCGGCAATTCGTGGTGCCACTCTCAGGGCGTTAGCCGCGATGGTCAGGCTCGGGTTGACGGCGCCGCTGCGTGGCATGAAGGAAGCATCGACCACATAGAGATTCTCGAGGTCGTGCGCCCTGCAATCGCGGTCCAGTACGCTGATCGAGGAATCATCGCCGAAGCGGCAGGTGCCGCAGGGATGACCGTAGTTCATCGGCAGCTGAGGCGATATCCGCGTGACGCGCCAGGGGCGCACATGACGGGCGAACTCCTCGTATAGCTTGTCCGCTCGACGTCTCAGGTCATCGGTGATCGTGTAGGTAAAGCTGGCGCCGTCGGCCTCGTTTGCATCGAGCATGATCCGGTTCTCGGGGTGAGGATAGTCCTCGCTCATCGCCGCAAAGATGCCGGCGCTACCGAACAGCCATGCGGCGATATGCGATGGAACCTTGACCAGAAGAGACAACAAGACCTCATTGGAGATCCGGCGGCGGCGCAACTCGTCCTTGAGGTACCCGGCAATCACCCCGCGCCCCGCCTCGAGGCCCATACTCTGGACGTAGCCCAGGCGATCCCCGCCGCGGTTGTAAAAATCCCGGACGGAGATGGACTTTAGCTGACGTCCACGACGGCTGAGCCGACGCGGCGCCCACAAGGCCATCACGTCCGCGGTGTGGAACATCAAATTGCGGCCGACCTGGTCGGAGCGGTTCGCGAGGCCATTAGGCCACCGATCGTTGCGAGAGCGCAGCAGGATGTGTGGCGAGTGGAACGCACCAGCGGCCAGGACGATCACCCGGCCGCGAAGCGTGAGCTCTCGCCCGTCACGGCGTGCCCTTACCGCGAGTACCCGCTCGTCATCCGCCTCCAGGGTCTCGACGTCGCATCGGTCCAGGATCCGGCAGCGGGGTAGCTTCAGCGCCTCCTCGAGACAGACCACCCGCGCGTCGCGCTTGCAACGCCGAGGGCACACCCTGCCGATGCATTCCATGCATTGCTCGTCATACCGGATGGCAACGGGCAGCGGCTGGGGGCGCAGGCCGTTGAGCCGCATCTGATCCATGAGCGCCCGGTCCCAATCGCTCATTCGCTGCCAGGTCATCTCAACGGACGCCGAGTCGATCCCGTAGAGTGCCTCGGCGGCTTGATAGAAAGGCACAAAGTCGCTATGGCCGATGGGCCATGGCATCGTCGTCCCGGCCGTGGTCTTGATGACCTCGAAGTCGCTCGCATCCATACGTTCGAGGGCTGCGGCATAATGAATAGATGATCCGCCGAGCGCGCATCCTACCGCCGCGAAAAACCGCTGGTACCTGCCGTCCGACATCCTCCGGCTCACGGGATGCGGCCACCAGCCGTGCGCAATACGTTCGCCGGGCGACGAGCTGTCGGACGGCATACCGCTCCCGGTGACCTCTGTGCCCTTCTCGAGAAACAGTACACTGAGACCCTCGAGGGCCAGCGATCGACCGACGGTGGCGCCACCCACCCCAGTGCCGACGATGATGGCGTCCCAGTGCGTCGACTCGATGGCGGCGTCCACGCTGCCGGTCGATCCAGAGCTGGTGATCATGAGTGCCAATCCCGGGATATTGCCAGTCGCGTCAATCCGGCGGCCTGAAGCAGCGGATGTCGGGAAAGTTGCGGTTTCGCGGCCAAAGGACGCTGTGCCTGATGACGTCTCGCAGGAAGTGGGGAACTCGATCGCGCTTCAGAGCAATACGCTTGATCAAGCCTACCGAGTTGGCGATGAGAGTCACCACATCGATTGCGATGGCTTTACCGATGCCGTATGTGACAGCGAAATAGCGCCTGCGCGACTCGAACCAATAGTCCGGCAATCGCCTGGGGCCAGCGCTGATGTCGGTCACCGTGGTGGTTTGTCCCATGATGTGCATCACGCGGCTGTCAGGAACATACCAGGTTGGGAATCCCGCTTGCTTGGCGCGATAGCAGAAGTCCGTCTCCTCGAAATACAAGAAGTAATTTTCGTCCATCCCGCCGATGCGCGCCAGGACTGACGGACGAATCATCATCGAGGCGCCACATATCCAGTCCGTCGGCTGCGCAACGCGGCTCATGTGTCGAGCTACGACCCAACGGTCAAACAAGCGCATCAGTGCACCGATTTCCATGCCCTGAAGCAGCTCGCTCATGAGGCCAGGAAATCTGAAGGCGAAGGGCCAGTTGCTGCCGTCCCGCGTCTCGAAGCTGCTTCCCGCAATGCCGACATCGGGATGGGCTTCGAGAAAGCGAGCGAGCGAGGCAATGGCGCCGGAGCGTACCTGAGCGTCCGGATTCAGTAGGTATACGTACGCCGGCGTCGCGGTGTCGTAGGCCCGCTGAATTCCCACGTTATTTCCGTATGCAAAACCGCCGTTGCGGGGCGCGGTCACCAATGTTACCCAGGACGCCCAGTTGTTCGATTTGATCGCTTCGGCCAGATCCTTGGTGTCCCCCGAGGCATTGTCGACCACGATGACGCGAATTCGTGTCCCGGTAGTCGAGCGCTCCGCGTCGACGGACCTGAGACTTTCAAGCGTCAAGGCGGCACACTTGTAGGTGACGATGACGACCGCTATATCGAGTTCGGGCATTACGTCAGCGTCGCGACTGGTGTGATTTTCCGGATGTAACTTACCCTCATCGAGCGATTGAGGGAGTATCCTTGGCCGGTGGGTGCCCGGTGGGACGACCGACAAAAGATTTGACAAGCGGAGCTTACCATTTGGGATGAGGACGGGCCTTCCGTTTCCGCGGACGTCCCCGATTGGTCGCGGGAGAGCAAGGGTTTGTTCGAATGGGCGCCGTCTCGGTCCCTGCTCGCGAGCATCCGTGCCTATCAGCGACATTCAAGAAAGCGAGCAGCATGGCGCGCCCTGCCCCGCGCGCTGGCAGTGCTGCGCCACCGCTGGTGGAGCATCGTCACCGGTGCCGATATCCCCTTGAACTGCCGCTTGGGTGGTGGGCTGCTCATGCCCCACCCGAACGGGATCGTCATCCATCCGGACGCAGAGATTGGTCCCAATTGCCTCCTGTTCCAGCAGGTCACGATCGGAACGCGCGGCGGCGGGGCGCCGCGAGTCGAGGGCCACGTCGATATTGGTGCCGGTGCCAAGATCATCGGTGCACTGATTATCGGCCGACACGCCAAGATAGGCGCCAATTCCGTGGTGCTGGAGGATGTTCCGGCGGGTGCGACAGCTGTCGGGATTCCTGCGCGAATAGTCAGCGGCGAATCACATATCGGTCAGTAGCTCACATGAGCGCTGGCAGGCGGCAAGGGCTGAATACGTTCGAGCACCGGGCTGGTGGCGTGCCCCACGGCGACGCTGGTCATGCTCGGGATTGGCAGCTTCTCCACGGGACCCGCTAGAATGCCCTCCGCGTTCGCTGAGTTTGCGCCGTGCTATAGCTTGTTGGTCACGACGGGTGCGGACACCGTCGCAGCGTCTCGCTAGTCCACCTCACGGGTATCCAACGATCGCGGCCGCGAGCGCCCATGGCGGTGGCGGAGACGACCCTGGAGCAGAGCGAGCTTCGAGCCCTGAACAAGCCTTCACTGAAAGCGCTCGCGATCCGCGGTTCTGTATGGACGCTCGTCGGGCATGGCGGCAGCCTGATCATTGCCATGATCAGAAGCCTGATCATGACGCGTCTCTTGTTTCCCGAAGTCTACGGGCTGATGACCCTCGTATGGGCGGTGCTGTTCGGACTGCAGATGTTCGCGGACACGGGCATCACTGTCACGATCATTCGGGACCCGCGCGGCGACGAGCCCGACTTCCTCAACACGGCGTTCACGACCAATGTCTTGCGCGGACTGCTGCTGTGGGGGCTGTCCTGTCTGCTTGCCTATCCGCTCGCCTCCATGTACGGGCAACCGAGTCTCGCGCTGCTTCTTCCTGCCACCGGGCTGACGGCCCTGGTTCATGGGTTCGTCTCGACCTCGATCTATGTGCGGCGCCGTCACATGGACTTCAAAAGGCTGACCATCCTCAGCCTGTTTGTCCAAGTGTTCACCTTCGGCGTCGCAGTCATATGGGCGTGGTTTTCGCGCAGTGTCTGGGCAATCGTCGTGAGCGCAGTCGTCGGCGAAATGTTCAACGTAGCGGCGAGCCATCTGTACCTGCCGGGAATCCGCAACCGCTTTCGCTGGGATCGATCCGCGCTCGACACATTCATCGTGTTTGGAAAATGGATTTACCTGAGCAGCGTGGTCTATTTCCTCTCTACGCAAAGTGACCGGTTTCTTCTGGGAAAGTACCTCGACATGGCGCTACTCGGGGTCTACGGGACGGCGACCGTATTGACCGGTGCCGTCCAAACCGTAGTGCAGAAGATCAACTCTGACGTGCTGTATCCCGCCTACAGTCGACTGGTTCCGGAGGGTGCGCAGAGGCTCCACCGGGCAGTGTTTCGTGCGCGCCTGTTCGGCGGTCTCGGCATGATAGTGCCGATCGCAATGATGATGGTGTTGGGTACTCGAATCGTCGATCTTCTGTACGATCATCGCTACCACGAGGCCGGCTGGATGCTGCAAGTCCTGTCCATCCGGCTCATCATCGTCGCCATCATCTCAAACGGCGAGTCGTGCCTCGTGGCGCTGGGTCACCCCAAATACCAGTTCATCGAGAATCTGTCCCGTGCGATCGCCATCGTTGTCGCTGTTCCGATCG
>Ga0310909_10000069_pt1 | contig 40610 bp, 37 predicted proteins | sample GREbulkMGT000H_FD_203449 | JGI IMG/M metagenome (GOLD analysis project Ga0310909, IMG submission 203449) | Lab enrichment of tropical soil microbial communities from Luquillo Experimental Forest, Puerto Rico - GRE.bulkMG.T000H | ecosystem: Environmental > Terrestrial > Soil > Tropical forest >... | reverse complement strand
CTCCTGCTGAACATGCTAGCCTTACCTGGACACACCTCCGAACAAAGAACCGCCAACAAACCAAAAGACCACTTGACAGGAAAAGCCCCATACGAATCGCATACCTACTATGCATTAATGCATAGTAGGTACAGGATAAGCGTCGCGAACCCAACGCATTACGTGGGGAGTGGCGGCCTGACGATTGTGCTGAGCGTCGCTGCTCCGCATCGCCGGCTGGCAAGATCCTGGCTGAGTGTGAGACACTTCGCACCCACTCCTAAGAAGCTGCATCGCTCGGGTGTGGTCTTGTCATCACTGGCTTTGACTTTCGTCAACCCTTACATCGGAAGTCGCGATGGACGGTGTGCGAAAGACGAATGGCACCGATCCCAAGCGCTCGGAGCCCGGAGATCGTCGGGCGGTAGGAGCCGGAGCGGTCGAAACGCCGCACCGCCTGCTAATCCTGTCGGACATACGCTTTTTGCGCGAAGCGCTGGCCGAAGTTCTGGCGCGCGACGGCGCCTTCGCCATCGCAGGCATCGCCGCCGATCTCGACGAAGCGCTGGCCATTTCGCGTGCCGGGCCGCCGCAAATCATCCTGATCGACGCGGCGCTGCCTGACGGGCTCGCCGCGGCTCGATGCCTGGAGGAGTTGGGGCGGCAGATCCCGATCGTTGCGCTCGCCCTGGCGGAGACAGAAGCCGACGTCATCGCCTGGGCCGAAGCGGGGATTTCCGGATACGTCCCACGTAGCGCAGCACTGGCGGAGCTCGTCGGTTTTCTCCAAGACATCGTGCGCGGGGAACAAACTTGTTCGGCGCGGGTTGCCGCCGGTCTCTTACGCTGGATTTCCAGTGCGTCGCGCGCGACCGGTCAACCGAGACCACCGGCCAGACCCCCCGGGCTCACTGCACGGGAAGAGCAGGTCGTTCGCCTCATTTGTGCCGGCCTCAACAACAAGGAAATCTCGCGGCGCCTCAATATCGGCCTGGCAACGACGAAGTCGCACGTTCACAACCTGCTCGGCAAACTCGAGCTCGAGAGACGGGGACAAGTCGCGCGATGGTCGAGAGATCACGCTTCGGCCTGGCGGGAAGAGCCGTAGGAGTTGGGCCGAGGGGAGTGAGCGGCGTCCATCAACCGGTCTCGTAAGCCGTCTCCATCCTCTTCTCCACCTTCAATCAGCAATCCGATGGATTGGAGCCCTGCGAGAGGAGGCTCAGGCTAGGATACGGCCAATCCTGAGCTAGGAAGGCGAGCAATTTGTGACTGGCATCCGTACCGTTATGGTGACGACGCCGGCGATGCTGCGCGATCTCATCAAACGGCTGGCGGTTGGCCGGGTCGAACTCGATGTTGTCGCCGAGTTCAATGTGCGTCGTGCATTGGCAAGACGCCTCACGACCATTCGGCCCGATCTCGTCGTGATCGGCCTTCGCCGCAACGAAACCGATGCCGTGATCCGCACGCTGCTCGCGCGGATGCCCGCTACCAAATTTATCGGGTTTTCGAGTAACGGGCGCACCACGCTGGGCTACGAGTTGCGGCTCTACCAAACCGAGCTTGGCGACGCATCGCCGGACGTCCTGATTGATTTCATCCGCAGCTGCGCCTCCGACCTCGACGTCTAGATCTAACCTCGCCATTGGATCTAGCCCAACGTCTCCATCTTTTTTGCGTCTCACGGTGGATGGTTAACCCAGCCGCGATGTCGGATTATTCCCAGGCAGTCTCGATCGGCCCCGCGCGGCTTTGTGTGCGATCAGGCGGAGGGTATCGCGCAAAATGGCGGACTTTCGGGCGGTTGCTGCGGTGAGCGAAGCGGTGATCGAGCTGCCGCAGGCGAACTACCTCGCGGCGCCGCGATACTTCAACAACGAGCTTGAGTTCAAGATCTATTTTGCCAAAGATTTCTCGCAGCCGATTGGCGGCCGGCGTCTCGCTGTTTCTCTACCGCATCTATCCCAACGGCACCCATCGCAACCCGCGCGGGCGGCCCGGGCCGGAAGGGCAGCATTTCCGCAACCAGCCTGCTCAATCAGAACTTTCCCAATCTGTTCTATGCCGACGAGGGCGTCGTCGTTTCTCCCGCAGAGCTGTCCACTGAGAGGCTGAGCGAAAATGAATTGAGTGATTTCAGTTGGTTGTGGCATCATGGTTGTGGTGTAGCAATCATCGAGGCACATCATGTGGACCGAAATCACTCGGCAGAAGTATGAGCGAGAGGGTCAGCGCTACGCAAGCGATCTGACAGATGCGGAATGGGCGCTGATTGAGCCGCACATGCCGGCGGCCAAGCGTTTGGGCCGGCCGCGCGCGACCGAGTTGCGCAGCGTACTCGATGCGATCTTGTATATCGCGCGGACCGGCTGTCAGTGGCGAATGCTGCCGAAGGAGTTTCCGCCGTTCACCACCGTGCGAGGCTATTTCTACGATTAGCGAGACAACGGCTTGTTTGAGATTATCAATTTTCATTTGCTGCTGCAGGCACGCGAAGCGGCGGGCCGCGAGGCGACGATGCGGGCAAGAAGATCAAAGGGCGCAAGCGACACATTGTGACCGATACCGGCGGTCTGCTGGTCGGTGCCGAGGTGCTCCCCGCCGATGTCCAAGATCGCGATGGTGCGGTTCTGGTCGTTGAGGCGATCCACCAGCTATTTCCCTGGTTGCGCCACCTTTTCGCCGATAGCGTCTACAACGGCCCCAACCTGAGTGACAAGTTCGGGAACTGGACCATTGAGATCGTCAAACGCGCGGCTGACGCGACTGGCTTTAAGCTGCTGCCACGCCGCTGGGTTGTTGAACGAACGTTCGCTTGGCTCAACCGAAACCGCCGCTTGGCAAAGGATTTCGAGGCGTCGATTACGAGCGCCAAAACTTGGTCTACATCGCTTCTGTGCAGTTGCTGATCAGAAGATTAGCCGGACCTTCGCTTTGCAATCCTGAGAGTATAATGCAATCAATACGATTCAGATTCAAACACTGAGGAACTGCTGCGGATGTGGGAAGTGATCGTCAACAACGCGTACCAGATCTCGGTCCCCTATGTTGCCCGCTACGTCAAGATCGAATCGAGCCTCCTGGTCGAGACGGGACAGCCGATCCAGGAGCGCACGCTCGATCTCGGAGTCCCCGGAGCGATGCCGTGAACTCGTCCCCACTCGCAAACATGTGCTCCAGGCGGTTTGCTTCGGCGAGCGCGAATGACGTGTGAAGCAAATCGCGCTGCTCAGGAACGAACCGGCTCAGCACATCAGCGAGAACCTCTGCGAGCGGCCCGAAGGTCTCCCGATGATCTGGCCGGCCCGGCCGATATAGCGCTCCCAGCCCAGAACCGATCCCTGCATGGGGCGTAAGGCCAGTTGCGACCGGGCTGTGGCTTGCATGCGGCTGTTGGCGCAGACGTAATTGCAGCTTCACGGCGAGCCCAGTGAGGCTGACCAAATATCGCCAAGAGTCTGCAAAGCCGGCTACCGGACACCGACGCCATGGTGAGCCGCCCCGGCCAGTCGGATTGCCACTGGCGGCTTCGGCCAAGGTTTGAGCGAACCGGTGCCTGCCTGCGGCGACGAAACCTTGCCCAGGAATTGAACGCGGCGCTGCCCAGGCCGCCCCTCTCCCGGCCGATCGCGGCAGTACCAGCCTGCGCTGGGTGGATGCCTGGACCAGCAGGAGGCAGCCTCGCCGCTCACGTCGAATGCCCGAATATTGCCACAGGGATTGCCGCGGCGTTCGAGCTCGCGCGCTCCTCGGGTAGCACCGATCATTAATTCGCGCGACCAGCACCTTCTGTGTCGCCACCGCGCGGAAGATATTAGACGTGACCGCCGCATTGACCAGGATTTCCTTAAAATCAGGATCAACTATGAGGCCCGTTCTGCTCCATCGGACCCCATCACCCCTGGCTTGAAACCCGGCGTGCTGGTGTGCGATACCTGAGGCAGGGGAGAACATCGGTCGGCATCCATTGGTAGATTGCGCAGATCGGACCGCCAGCAGTCGGGTAATTCTGTCTTTCGTTTTTACCAATTCCTGGAGGGAGTTGGGATGGGCGGCGTGCGACAGGACAAGGCTGCCGCTCGCGGACAATCGGATCCTGGAATTTGCTCGGGAACGCCGGTGGCTTCCATCGACGCCGCCCCGCGCCGCCTCCTGATCCTTTCTGATATTCGTTTCCTGCGGGAGAGTCTGGCCGAAGTTCTGGCCCGCGACGGCGCCTTCACGATCTCCGGCAGCGCTGCCACTCTCGCCGAGGCCCTCGCGGTGTCACGCGCCGCGGCCCCGCACGCGACCTTGATCGATGCGGTGTTTCCCGACGGGCTCGCAGCGGCGCGGCAGCGGGGCACACTGAGCCCGCAGACCCCTGTCGTGGCGCTGACAGTCGCCGAGACCGAGGTCAACGTCATTGCTTGGGCCGACGCCGGCATTTTCGGTTATGTCCCGCGCAGCACCGCGCTCGACGAGCTCGTCGGCTTTCTGTGCGACATCGTGCGCGGGGAGCAGACTTGCTCGACCCGGGTCGTGGCCGGGCTCTTGCGCTGGATTTCGCGCTCGTCGCGGGCCGACGCTCGGGCGCTGCCGCAGGCCCGACCGCCTACCCTGACCGGGCGCGAGGAGCAGGTCGTTCGCCTGATCAGCGGCGGCCTCAGCAACAAGGAAATTGCCCGGCGGCTCAATATCGGTCTCGCCACGACCAAGTCGCACGTCCACAACCTGCTCCCTAAGCTGGAACTCGATCGACCTGGCCAAGTAGCGCAGTGGTCGCGCGATCACGGTTGGCCCCCGCGCGGTGAGCCCTGAGCAGCGCTTCACGGTTGGTACACAAATCTTAGTTGTTGACGGTGCGGCGTGGTGCTCGACCGATTTCCTATACGGTCTCTTGGTCCTCCTGCATAGCGGGGGCAATTCGCGCGGATGGAAAGGAGATGGATGGGGGATGGGGATAAGACCGCGCCGCCACTCGCGCCTATCTCGCGCGTCATCAGGGCGATTATTACGTCCATTACTGGCAATTGAATTCCTGGTTGGCCTGACAGGCAATATTTATTCTTTGATGAAAGCCGTTGATCGCCTGATCGAGCGGAGGTCAGCTCCTCCAAGACAATCCCCAACATCCCCCAATCTCCTTTTGCGCGCGGTCCACGCGTTGGTCGATTGCCGGCAAGCTGTGTACAAACCGAGGCAATGTTGCTTTAGCCTCCGCCGCCCTCGGGTCCCAGCGGTCAACGTTCTTCTCCATCCCCTCTCCATCCTTTTCCCACCCGCCCTCGACCATCCGACGGATTTTCGCCCACCGTAAACCGGCTCAGGCTGGGTTCGGGCCATTCCCTTGCGAGCAAGGCGCTGTGATGGTGAGCGGCATCCGCACCGTAATGGTGACGACACCGACCATGCTGCGCGACTTGATCGAACGCCTGGCGCAGGGCCGCGTCCAGCTCGACATCATCGCCGAGTTCGACGCGCGACATGATCTGGCTCGACGGCTCACCAGCATGCGGCCGGACCTCGTCGTGATCGGGCTGGGCCGGAACGAAACCGACGGCATCATCCGCGGGCTGCTGCGAATGCTGCCGGCCACCAAATTCATCGCGTTTTCCGGCAATGGCCGGGGGGCGTTCGGCTTCGAGTTGCAGGTCTACCAGACTGATCTCGGCGACGCCTCGCCCGGTGTGCTGATCGATTTCGTCCGCGGCAGCGCCCTCGGCTCCGGTGGCTAAACCTTGCACTGCGAGTCGGATCTAGCTCCACAACTCCACCCTTTTTGCACCTCTCGGTGGATGGCCATTGCCGCGGCGATAGCGAATGATTCTGCGCAGAGCACGAGCGAGGGGGTGGCACGCGCAGATGGCGGACTTCCGGGCAGTTACCGCGGTCAGCGGAGCAGTGATCGAGTTGTTGCGGGCGAACTATCTTGCCGCATCGCAGCACTATCAACAACGAGCTCGAGTTCAAGATTCACCTCGCCAAGGATTTTCTCGCAACCGACGGCAGCTGGCGTCTCGCTATTTCTCTACCAGATCTCTCTTCCTACCCGACCCTCGTCGGCCGCGGTGGAGGCTCGACGTACGGCAAGCGAACCATCAAATATTTCGAGGGCCACAAGGTCCGCCGGGCGGAGACCAGGGTCGCGCTTCGTCCAGAAAAGCTCATCGCATCGGATCAATCGGCATGGCGGGCATACGGCGCCGCGGGATCGTCGCGCACCCGATACGGGCCCTCGCCTTCGCCAATTGTCCGTCCTCGATCGAACGCGGAGGCAACGGCGACCACCACCGTTCCGATCACCCGACTTCACCCGACGGCTCGCACACCCGCCGCGCCCGCTGAGTGCGCCAGGTAACGTCCCGAACACGCGGAAGGAAATGTCATGGCGATCATGCCCACATACCCAGGCGTTTATATCGAGGAACTGCCGAGCCTCGCTCGCCCGATCGCCGGCGTCGCCACCTCCATCGCCGCGTTCGTAGGCTATACCTCGCGGGGGATCGACAATCGTGCCGAGCTGTTATTGAGCTTCTCGGACTACGAACGTCTGTTCGGGGGCATCGCCTCCCACAGCGAGCTATCGTACGCGGTGCAGCAATTCTTCTCGAACGGCGGGTCGCAGGCCTATGTCGTGCGCGTTCCCCGAACCGGCGCTTTGGGTGCGAAAGTCACCGTCGCGAACCTGCTTTTCACCGCGCTCAGTAGCGGCATCTGGGCGGATGGCCAACTCCTGATTGACGTGGACCGGATCGGCATTCCGCCCACGGCGGAAGCGACCGCGTTCAACCTCACGGTCACGAATCTCGATGACAACACGGTGGAGACGTTCCCGTCTCTGTCACTCGATCCGGCGCGTAATAATTACGTTGTCGCGGTCATCAACGATCCGGACACCGGCTCGCAATTGGTCAATGTCGCCACCGCCGGCGCGCTGTCGACCTCCGCGCCGCCGACGACGACAGGAACGGTTGGAAGCGACATTCTCAGCGCGGCCGTCACGATCGCCATGGGCGGGACCGCGGTCAACGGAACCGTTGCCGTTACCAATGGCTCCAATGCGATCACCGGAACCGGAACGAACTTTACCACCGACCTGCAGGTGGGCCAGTCGGTCGTGTTCGGGTCGGATACCACCGGCACGCCCTATCCGATCACCGCCATCACGGATGCCACGCATCTAACTTTGGGACGGGCCTATACGGGCACGACCGCGGCGAGCACGACCGTCACGCACTGGACCACGACGGCGACAAAGGATTTCTCCTTGGTGCTGTCCGTATCCCAGCCAACCACCGTGCCGCCACCGCTGCCTCTGACCATCAGGGTGTTCGCGCAGAATGGACCAATACCCCAGACCGCTGCGGGTTTGGCGGCGCAGCTGGAAAGCACGATCAACGCGACGTTGGCCGTTCGATGGCCAGGCGCTTCTGTGCGTTGCGGTGCCATCACCGGATCTACCGCCGGCACCTGGCGGATCCGCGTCAATGGGTTGTTGCCCGGACCACCCAGCGCCAGCCTCAGCGATGCGATCCTCAGCTTCACGACCCCGGCGGGGCCCGCGGGTGATGCCGCCACCGTGCTCGGTCTCGCGTCACCCGCGACCGCCAACGTCGCGCACTATGCGCTTGGCACCGGGCATGCGTTTGGCAGCCAGACCGCATCGGTGGCCGGTAGCGACGGCACGTCGCTGCCCGGGACCGGCGATCTGGTCGGTGACGAGCTCGCGTTCACCGGTATTTACGCGCTGGAACGGGTGGATCTGTTCAACCTGCTGAGCATCCCGGACGCGACTCGCGCCTCCGCGGGAAACCCCGCCGCGCTGGACAACAACGTCGATCCGAACGCCGTTTACAGCGCGGCGATCAGCCTCTGCCAGCGGCGGCGGGCGATGCTGCTGGTCGACGCGCCGCCACCGGTCAACACGGTCAGCGCCGCGGTCGACTGGAAGACCAGCGGTCTGGGTGTGCATCAGGAAAACGGCGCCGCGTATTTTCCGCGCCTGCGTCTGCCGGATCCACTGAACAGCTTCCAGCCGCGCACCTTCGCCCCCAGCGGAGTCGTCGCGGGCCTGTATGCGCGGATCGACGCGTCCCGCGGCGTCTGGAAGGCCCCGGCGGGGACCGAAGCCACGCTCACCGGGGTTCAGAGCATGGCCTACAAGTTGAACGATCTGGAAAACGGTGTGCTTAATCCGCTCGGTCTGAATTGCGCCCGCATCTTCCCGATCTACGGGCCGGTGATGTGGGGCGCGCGCACGCTGGTCGGTTCCGACGCCGAAGGCAGCCAGTGGAAGTACGTCCCGATTCGGCGGCTGGCGCTGTTCATTGAAGAAAGCCTCTACCGCGGCACCAAATGGGCGGTATTTGAGCCGAACGACGAAACATTGTGGGCTCAGTTGCGGCTGAACATTGGCGTGTTCATGCATGACCTGTTCCGGCGCGGCGCGTTCCAGGGCCAAAGCCCGCGCGATGCTTATCTCGTGAAGTGCGACAAGGACACGACGACGCAGAGCGACATCGACCGCGGCATCGTCAATATCCTGGTGGGCTTCGCGCCGCTGAAGCCGGCGGAGTTCGTGATCATCCAGATCCAGCAACTCGCGGGACAACTGCAAACCTGAACCCGCGCCTCGCCAACGGATAAAGAAAGGCCAGTCCAATGCCGGAATTCGTGGTCAACCCAAAGCGTTTCGACCCCTACAAGAACTTCAAGTTTCGCGTGCGCTGGGACGGCCGTTACGTGGCCGGTATCAGCAAGGTTGGGACGCTGAAACGTACGACGGAGGTGGTCAAGCACCGCGAAGGCGGCGATCCGTCCACCAGCCGGAAGTCACCCGGACGCACCGAATACGACGCGATTACGTTGGAACGCGGCGTAACTCATGATCTGGAGTTCGAGAAGTGGGCCGCGAAGGTCTGGCAACTGGGCGCCGGGCTGGGCAGTGAGGTGTCGCTGGCGGATTTCCGCAAGGACATCATCATCGACTTCTACAACGAGGCCGGTCAGCTCGCGATCTCCTACTCGGTGCTGCGGTGCTGGGTGTCCGAATACCAGGCGCTGCCCGATCTGGACGCCAATGCGAACGCCGTCGCGATCCAACACATCAAACTCGAGAATGAAGGCTGGTCGCGCGACACCGCGGTCGTCGAGCCGGCGGAACCCACGCTGACCGTCTAGCGCGGCTGATCAGGTCGCAGGAGGACTATGAAGATGCTGCCCGCCGCCCAGCTGGGGCGAAGCGGTGATTTTTGCCCGCTGACGGGCGAGGCGCTGCTATCGGCCTGGGAACGCGGCGGGCGCCAGTCCTGGTCGGCGCGCGCGCTCACGCTGCTGTCCGCCGGATACCCGGGGCTCGCTAGGCCAGACGCCGCGGCGCTCACGCTCGCGGTACGCGACAGGCTGCTGCTGGAACTGCGGGGCATCACGTTTGGCGATGCATTCGCGGCCTTCGCCGTCTGCCAGGGGTGTGGGGAGCAGCTGGAGTTCGCCCTGCCGCATGCATGGGCCGCCGCGGCGCTGGAGGGTGCAGAGGACGCCGCGGCCACCCCGACTGTCGATGACTGGGTTCTCAATTTGCGGTTGGCTGATACGGCCGACATCGACGACGCAGCCGGAGAGCCGGACATCGATGCGGCGCGGACCCGTCTGTTGGATCGTTGCGTAACGGCGGTTGACCCGCGCGGCGATGCCGTTCCTTACCGCGACCTTCCCGAAGCAGTCCGTGCAACGGCCGAAACCAGGTTAGCCGCACTTCATGAGGCGGGGGAACTTTCCGTCTTTCTCGCGTGCCCCGCATGCACCGCCCGGCAGAGCGTGATCGTCGACCTCTCCTCGTATTTGTGGACGGAAGTGCGCCATGCGGCCGGGCGCCTGTTGCAGGAGGTGCATGAACTCGCGCAAGCCCATGGGTGGTCGGAGACGACGATCCTGGCCATGAGCGCGCCGCGGCGGCGTGCCTATCTCGAATTGATACGCACATGAGCGACAGCCTGACCCGGCTGATCCTGCGAGCGCAGGGCAGGCTTCCCGCGGGGGTGGTTACGGCCGAGCCATTGCTGGCGTCGCGTCATGAGAGCGATCCGGGGCCGGGATCGGCGGATGCCCAGCCGTGCATCGCGCATGAGGTGGAAACGGGTTCCGTAGGCCGCCCGATGGGCCTGTCACCGCATCACGCGGCGCACCACACAGAATCACCCCGAGAGGGCCGGATCGGTCGCGAAAGCATGTCGAACGTTCCCAGTGAACAAGCGGCCAATGACCCCCGCCCGGTGCCGGCCATCGCCACCCAAGCCGGCGCGTCGATGCCCGACACCAAGGGCCGGGATCGAACCGCCGAAGGCCCGGAGAGGAGGCGCACCAACGGCGTCGCCCCGTTCGCCACGCCCGATCGATCGCCAGTGGACGCCGGCGACAAGAACGACACACCTTTGCCGCACCAGGCGCCGTCGACGCCCCAGGCCGACGGCACGACCACCGATCCTCATTTTTCCTCACATCCGATTGACCAGGTTCAAACCGGCCAACCCCTTTCCCCGCGCCAGTTGGCGGCAGAGCCTGTCAGGTATCAAGTCGCGCCTCCCCGCGCAGCTGGGTCGCCGCCAGTCAAACCGGTTTTCACCCCGGCCGTCCGCGCTCAGTCGCAACCGATCGCAGCGCGACCCGGCTATGAAGCGCCAGCCGCGCCCGACGTAAGCATCACGATCGGCCTGGTGGAGGTCCATGCCGTCCCGCCGCGCGCGTCGCCGCCACGTCCAGCCGCCCCGCGACGGCCGGGAACATCCCTCGCGGACTACCTTGCCCAACGATCTGGGCGGTCGTCGTCATGAGCGACTTCCTGGCCGTTGCCGGCGTGACCTCCGTGCTGCGCTGGATGCTGATCGATGCACTGGCGGGCAGCGGGCTGGATACGACGCTGGGTGCCACGCCACACGTCACGGCACTGCCGCCCGACCGCATCGTGGTTGGCGATGCTGAAGCGCCTAGGCTGAACCTGTTCATGTATCACGTCGGCCTCAATCCCGCGTTTCGGGCCACCGACCTGCCGGAGCGCGACGCCAATGGCCAGCGGGTGGCCAGCCCGCCGCTCGCGCTCGATTTGCACTTCCTGCTATCGGCCTATGGCCGCAACGAACTGGATGGCGAAATTTTGCTCGGTTGGGCGATGCAGATCCTGCACGAAAACCAGCTGCTGACCCGCGGCCTCGTGCAAAATGCGCTGCTAGCTTCGCGCGCCGCCCCGGGCGCCACCAGTGAAATCCAGGCCGTGGGTCTGACAACCCTCGCCAATCAGGCGGAGCTGGTGAAACTCTCCCCGCAGTCATTAACCACCGAAGATGTCTACAAATTGTGGACCGCGTTTCAGGCGCGGTATCGTGCCACCGCCGCCTACATGGCCTCGGTCGTACTGATCCGCCGCGCGCGGACCGCGCGCGGCGGGCTTCCGGTGAGAACGCGCAACATTCTCGTGCAGCCGCTCGACCGGCCGGTGATCGATGACGCCTCGCCCGCGTTCGTGGCGGCGGGCGGCGTGCTGACCTTACAAGGACGGAACTTTGTTGGTGCCGCGACCGCGGACACGCTGGTCACGTTCGACGACGGCGCCCCGGTGGTCCCGGACCTCGTGCAACCGCGAATGTTGCGCGTGACCGTGCCCGCAACCCTGCACGCCGGCGTGCGCGCCGTTCAGGCTGCACGCCACATCAATTTCGGCGCACCGACCGATCCGCACGGCGCATTATTGTCCGACCCGGCCACCTTCATGCTGATCCCGGCGATCGTCGCGCCACCGGTGACCGCGACGATCGGCACCACCCTCACTTTAACCATCAACCCGCCCGTCGGACGGCGCCAGCGCGCGATGCTGCTGATCGGTGGCCAGTCGGTTGAAATCGAGCCCCGACCACTTTCGGCGCCGGACGCGCAACCAACCCTCGACTTCCCGATCCCCGCCGGCTTCGCGCCCGTTCCGGCACCGGGCCAGCCATTACGGGTTCGCATCGACGGCGCGGAGAGCGTCGTGACACTCGACAACACCCTGATACCGCCGGCCTTCGTGCCGCGCATCGCGGTGACGTGATGAACATGCAGGTCGATGACTGGCGGGCCGCCAACCGTGATGCGCTCGTCGCCGCGTTGCAGCCGGTCCACCTGGCGCTGTGTCGTGCCGCCCGCCTGGAGCCGCCCTTCGACCCTGGCCAGCCGCCGGTGCCGCTGACCGAACCGCCATCGGCATTGGAGACGCTGTGCCTTCTGTTTGGCCTGACGGCATTCGAACGCAGCGTTCTGCTGCTTTGTGCGGGTGTGGAGCTGGACGGCCGCTTCGCTGAAGCCTGCTCGCTCATTCACCGCGATCCGAAACGCACCGCACCCACCTTCGGCCTGGCACTCGCCACGCTGCCCAACGCGCATTGGAGCGCGCTGACCCGCGACCGGCCATTGCGCTATTGGCGCATGATTGAGCCCATGCCGGGCGAGAGCCTCGCTGGAAGCCCGCTGCGCATCGATGAACGCGTCCTGCACTACCTGACCGGTGTCGAAAGCTCCGATGAGCGGCTGGCGGGCATTGTACACCCCGTCGCGCCGCCTGCCCGCCTGCCGCCCTGGCTGGTTGATGCGGTCGAACGGGCGGCGCATGCACTGCAGGCCGGCGAACGGATCATGCTGACCGGTCATTGGGCCCATGATCGGGAAACGGCGGCCTCAGCGGCGCTGCTGGCCGCCGGCTTCAGTCCATTCCGGCTGCGCGCCGCCGACTTGCCGGCACAACCGGCCGAGCGGGAAACGCTTGTCCGCCACTGGAACCGCGAGGCGATGCTGACCGGCGGCGGCCTGCATATCCAGATGGAAACCACCGAGGCGGGCGGCGATGCGGCGCGCCTGCTGCCGCTGTTCCTTTCCCGGGCGGGAACGCCGATCGTTCTCGACGGCGATGGGTTCGGCCCGACGGACGCCCTGCCGGTGATACGCATCGCCCTGCCGGCACCCACCCCGACCGAGCGCCGCAAGGCCTGGGATAACAGCCTCGGGCCCGCCGCCGCGCGGATGAACGGCGCACTGGATGCGATCGCCGATCAGTTTCGCCTCGATACATCGTCGATCCACGCGGCCGGCCTCGCGCTGCGGCGGCTCGCCGAGACGACTGCAGACGACACGCTCGAGCGCGAGGCCTGGCGGATCTGCCGCGAGCATGCCAGGCGATCGATGGAGCAGCTCGCACGTCGGATCGAACCGAAGGCGAACTGGGACGACTTGGTGCTGCCCGAAGCGCAGATGCGGGTTTTGCACCAGGTCGCGGTGCATCTGCGCCAACGCGCGACCGTGCATGAGAAATGGGGCTTCGCCGAGAAATACGCACGCGGTCTCGGCCTGAGCGCTTTGTTCTCGGGTGCCAGTGGAACCGGCAAAACGATGGCCGCCGAGGTCCTGGCGCACACGCTTGGTCTCGACGTGTTCCAGATCGACCTTGCGGGCCTCGTGAGCAAGTATATCGGCGAGACCGAGAAAAATTTGAAGCGCGTGTTCGACGCCGCGGAGGATAGCGGCGCGATTTTGCTGTTCGATGAAGCGGACGCGCTGTTTGGCAAGCGTACCGAGATCAAGGACAGTCACGACCGGTACGCCAATCTTGAAGTTAGCTATCTGCTACAACGGATGGAGGCGTATCGCGGCCTTGCGATCCTGACCACCAATATGCGCCAGGCGATCGATGCGGCGTTCTTGCGCCGCCTTCGTTTCGTGGTCGAATTCCCGTTCCCCGACGCCGCGCACCGGGCACGCATCTGGCGGGGCGTGTTCCCGGCCGGTACGCCGACGGCGGGTCTGGACCCGGACCGTCTCGCCCATCTTAATATCAGCGGCGGCATCATCCGGAACATCGCGATGCATGCCGCCTTCCTCGCCGCGGATGAGGCTGGACCCGTGCGTATGTCGCATCTTTTGGACGCGGCGCGCACCGAATACGCCAAGCTGGAACGTCCTCTCGGCAGCACCGAGCGGGAGGTGTGGCAATGACACCGCGCCCCTCCCGTCACCGAAGCCGACGGCCGCCCTCGGTCCCCTCCGGGCAGATAAGGGTCAGCATCGAACGGCTGGCACTGCATGGGTTCACCGAGAGGGACGCCCGTCGCGTCGCGGCGGCGATGGAGGAAGAGCTCAGCCGCCTGGTCTCGCGGCCTGGTCAGGTCTTTGTTCCGCTGCATGTGCCTGTCGGCCCATCGGTCCATTACGAACCATCCCGGGATCCTGAGCGCTCGGGGCGGGCCGCGGCCCAGGCGTTGTGGTCCGGGATATCCGGGTTCGAAGGGGAAACGCCATGACCACGCCGATCTCGCCGCGCGTCAGGAAGGGCGGCATCGTCATGCTGGACCCCGACCTGGGTATTCCGCGCGGTTTCATCGTTTTGCAGTACAATCCCGACACGGTGACCCGCCGTCTGCAACCGCAGAGTGTTGGGGATCAGCCGGACCGCTCCGAGATCCTGCGGCTCAAAGGCCCGCCGATCGAAACGATCAACGTCGTCGCCGAAATCGACGCGACCGACCAACTGGCCGCCCCCTCCGACAATCCACTCGTCGTCACTCTAGGTATTCAACCACAACTCTCGGCGCTGGAGATGCTGATTTATCCGTCCAGTGTCGAACTGATCGCGAATGAGGTGCTGACACTGCTCGGCACGATCGAGATCCTGCCAATGCAATCGCCGCTCGCGGTGTTCGTGTGGAATCCGGTGCGCATCACGCCGGTCCGCATCACCGGCATCGAAATCACCGAGGAAGCGTTCGACACCAACCTCAATCCGATCCGCGCAAAGGTCACCCTGGATATGCGCGTGTTGAATGTGAACGACACTGGGTTCCTCAACCCAGCCGGCGCGCTTTACATGGTTTACCAGATCGAGAAAGAGGCGATGGCGATCGCCAACGCCATCCAGGCGGTCGGCACACTGGCCGCGAGTGTCCCGACATGACCAGCCCGATCGACAGCTTCGTCGCCTCAGGCGGCACCAGCGGGGCGCCGAACGCGCCGAACAGCCGCTATAGCGGCATTTCGACCGCCACATTGACCTTGGCGGATGGGCGGGAGGTGCGGTATCTGCAGCGCCGGATCATTCCGCAACCAGAGCAATATGCCACGCTGCGCCAATATGTGACGATCCAGGGCGACCGGATCGATCTGCTGGCGAACCGCCAGCTCGGCGATCCGTTACTGTACTGGATCTTATGCGACGCTAATGGCGCGACCGATCCCGACGCGCTGACGGAGAATCCCGGGCGAGTCCTTCGGATCACCTTGCCCGCGGGCATCAGCACGGCAGGGACCGGCGCTCTGACCAGAGGGATCGGTGGCTAGCGGCGTCTACCTCACGTTGCTCGCCGGCCCGGTGGTCGCATTGCCGGTTCCCAAACCGCTGATGGACGCCCTGACCGCGGTCGAGGTCACGACGAGCGCGACCGGACGCAGCGGGTTCGAGCTGCATTTCACGTTGAGCAATCGTTCGCCTTTGCAAACGCTGTTCCTGCTCGCCGCCGGTGGTCCAGGGGTCGAGATCCGCGTGATCGTTGTCGTTACGGTCAATGGGATCCCGCAGGTTCTGATGGACGGCGTCATGCGCGATCACGAGGTGCAGCCGGGCAATGATTCCGGCCATTCCACGCTGTTCGTCAAAGGCGAGGACCTGACCGCGGTGATGGACCTGACGGAGCTGCCTGGTGTGCCTTATCCCGTGCCGGCGGAAGTGCGCGTCGCGGCTATCCTGGCGAAATATGCGTTTTACGGGATCATTCCGGAAATCGTGCCAAGTGTGATTCCGGATATCCCGATTCCGGTCGAGCGCATTCCTGGACAGCAGGGAACGGATTTTTTCTACATCAACCAACTCGCACAAAAGGTTGGTTACGTGTTCTATCTCGATCCTGGCCCGGTCCCCGGGGTCAGCACCGCCTATTGGGGCCCGCAAATCAAGTTCGGTGTTCCCCAGCCGGCGCTGAGTACAAACATGGACAGCTGGACAAATGTCGAGTCGCTCAGCTTTCACTACAATCCCCGAAAGTTCAAGCTGCCGCTGGTAACGATCCTCGAGCCGACGACTCACGTACCGATCCCGGTACCGATCCCGCCGGTGACCCCGCTCAATCCGCCGCTGGGTCTGCTGCCGCCCTTTCCGACACCGCCGGTGTTCGAGCCGATCGAAGGCACCGCGAAGCTTGATCCGGGACAGGCGCTGATGCTCGGTTTCGCCAGAGCCTCGGTAAACGCCGATGTCGTGACCGGCACCGGCTCACTCGATGTTCTTCGTTACGGTCAGGTGTTGAAGGCACGGCAGCTCGTCGGCGTGCGCGGCGCCGGGCCGGCGTTCGATGGTCTCCATTATGTCGGCAGTGTCACGCACCGGATCTCGCGCGGTGAATACAAGCAAAACTTCTCGCTGACACGCAATGCGTTGATCTCCAACACGCCGGTGGTTCCAACGTTCGGGCTTTAACCTCTAAGCAAAGCAAAGGAAGGTGGAGCAAAAGTGGCACAATATTTCGGCAAATATCGTGGAACGGTAGCGAACAATGTGGACCCGATGCAAATGGGCCGCATTCAGGCGATCGTCCCTGATGTAACAGGGTTGGTGCCCACCTCATGGGCGCTGCCCTGCGTGCCGATGGCCGGGCCGCAGGCCGGCCAATTCATCGTGCCGACCGTCGGCGCCGCCGTTTGGATCGAATTCGAACAAGGCAATCCGGACTACCCGATCTGGACCGGCGGTTTCTGGGGCTCCGCCGCCGAGGTGCCGGCGCTGGCCCTGACGGCGCCGCCGGGTGTACAGCCGATCGTGCTGCAAACGATCGGGCAGACCACGCTGATGATCAGCGACGTGCCCGGTCCTACCGGCGGGATTCTGCTCAAGACCGCGACCGGCGCGATGATTTCGATCAGCACGATCGGCATCACCATCACCAACGGCCAGGGCGCGACGATCATGCTCGCCGGACCGTCGGTCACGATCAACGAAGGCGCACTCGCGGTGATCTGAGGAACGGAGGCAAACGCTTATGCCGGGATTTTTGCTGCATGTAGGTGCGACGGTGCTGTGTTCGCATGGCGGTCAGGCACAGCCAACCGTGCCGAACCTGCGAGTGATGCTTGCAGGACAGCCTTCGGTCCTCTTGAGCGGCCCTTATGTCGTCGCCGGATGCCCCTTCGTGCCGCCGAACCCCGGTCCTTGCGTGACGGCGCAGTGGGTGACCGGGGCGACGCGAGTCACGTCCAACGGCCAACCCCTTCTGATCCAGTCGGGCCAGGCGATCTGCGCCCCGACCGGAACGCCCCTGCTGCCGATCGTCTCGCAAACGCGCGTCACCGCGGAATGAGGATCTGATGGATGTCGCCTTCCCCTTCGGGTTCGATCGCACCGGACACACCGCCAGCGCCGCCGGCTCCGATCGGCACATTCTCGATCTGATCGAGCAGGTGCTGCTGACGTCGCCGGGCGAACGGGTCAATCGCCCGACCTTCGGCACTGGCACGAACCAGCTCGTATTCGCACCGAACAGCGATACCCTCGCCATGGCACAGCAAAAACTGATCCAGGCGGCGCTGCAACAATGGCTGTCCGACCTGATCCAGCTGCGTGACGTGAGCGTCGAGGCCAATGACGCCACACTCAACATCACCGTCCGCTACACCGTCATCCTGTCGCAGGCACAGCGGACGGCGCGGTTCGTGGTTGGAAGCACGGCCTCATGATCTATTTCTGCGCCGCCCGGAACCGTCGGACCCAGGCGCTGGCGCATAAGGCGCTCAACGGTATCGATTATCTGGAAATCGCCGACACTCCCGATCAGACGCGGCTTTTGGTGACGTTCTTGCGCAACCCGGCGCCCCTCGCCATCACACCCGATCAGGTGGTCATCCTGGGCGGGGAGAGCGTCACCAACATCAGGGTGGTTTCGGTTCAGCCAGCGGTCGGCGTGCCGGCAACATTACGTATGACGGTCGACAAGGCGGGCGACTTTTCCACCTACTCGTTGCTCCTGCGGGCGAACAATGCGACCACCGAACCGCCGGTGAATGTCGATCCGGCACTGGCCGTGATCGAATTTTCGTTCAAGGCGGGATGTCCGGTCAGCGGCGATTGCAATCCTGTCGTGTGTTGTCCACCGCCGTTTGTTGATGCGCCGGATATCAACTACCTCGCTAAGGACTACCCGTCGTTCGTGCAAATCATGCTGGACCGCATGGCGGTATTGGTGCCGGATTGGACGGAACGGCACGCCGCCGATCTGGGCGTGGCGCTGGTCGAAGTGCTCGCCTTTGTCGGGGACCATCTTAGCTACCGGCAGGACGCGGTGGGGACCGAAGCCTATCTTGGCACTGCCCGCAGCCGCATTTCATTGCGCCGGCACGCGCGCCTTGTCGATTACCGTGTCGATGAGGGGGAGAACGCGCGCGTCTGGATTCAGGCCCAGATCCAATGCGGCGTCGAAGGCATCGTTTTGCCGGTCGACACGCTGATCCTGTCGCGCGTGGCCGGACTGCCGGCCGCGCTCGACCCGAACGGCCCGGTGGCGATGCAGCTTTTGCAGCACGAAACCGTGGTGTTCTCTACCCTCGCCGCCGCAACGCTCGGTGCGTCGCAGAACAGCATCCGATTTCACACCTGGAGCGATGACGCCTGCTGCCTCCCGTCCGGCGCCACGACCGCCACGCTGAAAGGACATCTGAGCAGCCTGTCCGCCGGCAGCGTGTTGTTGTTCGAGGAAATATTGGGTCCTCTGACGGGCGCTCCCGAGGACGCCGACCGGACCCGTCGATGCGTCGTCAGATTGACCAGCGTGCATCACACCGATCGCTTCGGGAATGCCGTGACCGATCCGGTGACCGGCGAAGCGGTCACCGACGTCACCTGGGATCCCGCGGATGCGCTGCCGTTCGCGCTGTGCATTTCATCCGTCGCCGATAAGGATCATGGCTCGGCGCTTATCCACGATGTCAGCGCCGCGTGCGGCAACATGGTCCCGGCGGACCACCGCAAGCCGGGCGATTGGGAGGATCTGGGCGTTGTGCGCGCCCCGCCACCGACGCCGGTTGCCGGTGCGGCGGGAACCTGTGCCGCGCCCGCGGCGCAAATCATGCCGCCCAGGCCGGTTTATTTCCCGGCGTTGTCGCGGGCGCCGCTGACCTTCGCTCGCGATTTCGATGGAGCCGCGCCAGCCTCGGTGCTTGGCCGGCCCTCTGCGCTCAATGCGCCGCCACCGAAACCGAAAATCGAGGTCGAGGACGACGGCGGCAATGCCTGGCAGCCCGAGCCCGACCTATTGGGTCTGCATCACCTGGATCGCGGCTTTACCATCGAAATCGAGCGCGACGGCATGGCCCACCTTCGTTTCGGCGACGGTGAGTATGGCATGGCCCCGGCGAAGGATCAGAGCTTTCGTGCCCGCTACCGCACCGGCAACGGGACCGCCGGCAATGTGGGCGCCGATTCGCTGGGGCATGCGCTGAACACGGATTCTCGGATCACCGCCATCCGCAACCCGTTGCCGGCAGCGGGCGGGCGTGACCCGGACACGATGGAGATGATTCGCCAGTTCGCCCCCTGGCGGTTTCGCACGCAGCTTCGGGCGATCACCGAGGCGGACTATGGCAGCGCCGCCGCGCTTGACCCAGCCATCCGCGCCGCACGCGGGACGCTGCGCTGGACCGGAAGCTGGCGCACCGCCTTCGTCACCATCGATCCCGCGCCCAGTGCGCCGGCGCCCGCGGCGCTTGCCGCCTCGACTCTGGCGCGTCTTGATCTGCTGCGCATGGCGGGCGTCGATCTGGCGGCCGAGCCGGCCTTCATCGTTGGCCTGCGCCTCGCATTGGCGATCTGCCTAAAGCCGCATTACGCGCGCTCGGACGTGGAGGCCGCCTTGCGGCGTGTGTTCACGACCGGGCCCACGCCATCGGGCAAGCCTGGTCTGCTGGACCCCGCGAATTTCGGTTTCGGCCAAGCAGTTTATCTCAGTCCGTTCATCGCCGCCGCGCAGCGCGTAGATGGGATCGCATCGGTCCGCGCCACCGCCTTCCAGCGCGTCGACGATCCGGCGACCGATGCCACCGCGGCCGGCCGGCTCGCCATGCAGCGGTTGGAAATTCCGCGAATCGACAACGATCCCAGCCGGCCGGACCGCGGCATCCTCGAACTCGCGCTTGAGGGCAGCCGATGAGCGACTCAACTACCTTGCCCTGCGATTGCTGCACCGGCGCCACCGAGGAAACGCCCGCACTGGTCTGGAACCGGCCAGGCCTGTCCGCGATCTCCTATCGGGTGGGGACGCATCCGAGTTTCAAGGCCAGCATGCTTGCGGCGTTGTCGCGGCCGGACTTCCCCGCAACCGCACCATTCACGACGCGCGAGGACAGCGATTTTTCCATCGCATTGCTGGATGCTTTCGCGGTTACCGCGGATATCCTGGCGTTCTATCAGGAACGGCTGGCGAATGAATCCTACCTCCGCACCGCGGTGCAGTCGCGGTCGGTGTTCGAATTGGCGCGCCTTGTCGGTTACCAGCCGTCGCCCGGTGTCGCGGCTTCGGCGCCTTTGGCGTTTACATTGAACGATGCACCGGGTGCGCCGGACCCGGTGTCGGTCCCCGCCGGCACTCGCGTTCAGAGCGTTCCGCCACCGAGCCAGTCGCCGGTAGTATTCGAAACGGCGGCGCCGTTGACCGCGCGCATCGCGTACAACGCCCTTCCTGCGGTGACGACGAACCCGGTGAACTGGAGGGCGGTGACGACCTCGCTGTGGCTGGAGGGAATCTCGACCGCCCTAAAGCCAGGCGACGCGATCCTGTTCGTCGACATCGACCGGGTCGCGCACGCGGGAAGCGACCGTTGGGGTCTGCGCACGGTGACCGCGGTCACGCTGGACACGACGGCCGGACGGACGCGGATCGTGTGGGACGAGCCACTATCCGATTCATTCCGTCAGAATGCGACCACGGTGCAGCTCCAGGCGATGCGCAAACGGGCATCGTTGTTCGGCGTCAACGCGCCCGATCCGCGGCTGCTGCCCAATACGATCACCGTACCGAATTACACAGCTGGCTACGGCGACTACACGTTTGTCCACGAATACGCACATGTCGATCTGGACGGGGTTTACCCCAATCTCGCGCCGGCGGGGACGGATACGACGCCGGATTTCGTCGGGACGCCCGAGGCATTTTCCTGGCTTGTTCTGTCCCGTATTCGGACGTTCTACTTCTCGACCCTCGCCGAGGGACAGTTCCAGATAGCCGCCTTGGCGTCACGCTTCGCGTCGTCGGCTGCCGTGTCGCCGTCCTCGGCGCAGGCATCGCTTTCTGCCGGAATCGGTTCGATCTCTATCGACCCGGGATTCATTTCGCTCCAGCCCAGGCATCAGTTGGTCCGTCAGCTTTACCGTGTGCTGACCACCGCCGACCGTGCACCATTGCTATACACCGTGTCAGCCAAGGCGACCGGGCTCAATCTGGACACGGATGATGGCCTGGCGGCCTTCGTATCCGACACCAGGGGAGCCACGGCCTTCGTACAGAGCGAGCCGCTGATCATTCCGGAACAGCCTATCATCGATTCACTCGACGGGCACACCCTGGGCCCAGGAATGCTGACGCCAGTGGCTGGAACGGGGATCGTTGTCGCCGGCGGCGGCACGCTCACCGTCGGGCAAACCCTGGGCGTGATCGGCAAGCGCGCGCGGCTTCAACTCGTTGACAACGCCGGTGTGACCCTGGTCGGACCCGATGGACGGACGCCGATCACGACGGCCAAAGGCGATGTGTTCCTGATCGATGCGTATCCGCCAGCCGCCGCCGCAGGCCGGCGCATTTGGAGCGTGCTCACCACCAAAGGCGTGCCGGCGACCCTGACCGCGGCGGAAAGCGCGGTAACCCTGATCCCCGCCGATAAGCTTGACGCCGAGGTCAGCGAAGCCGTGGTGATTGCCGAGTCCGGTGTCGTTTCGCAAGCGGCACGCGCGACGCTCACCTTCACGAAAAGCCTGGCTCGCACATACGACCGGGTGACCACGCGGGTGAATGCCAACGTCATCGCTTCAACGCATGGCGAGACCGTCCACGAAATCCTGGGCGGTGGCGACTCCTCGACCGCAAATCAAAGTTTCACGCTGAAGCAAAGCCCGCTGACCTATGTCAGCGCCGCGGGCGGTCTGGGCGCGCAGTCCACCCTGCAGGTGTGGGTGAACGATCTGCGCTGGCAGGAGCAGCCGCAATTGCTCGACGCCGGCTCGCGCGACCAGGTCTTCGTGACCCGTCAAAAGAACGATGGCGGCCTGATCGTGCAGTTCGGCGATGGTCAGCATGGCGTGCGGCCGCCGACCGGCCAGACCAACGTGCGAGTCGTCTACCGCAAGGGACTGGGCGCGGCGGGAAATGTCGCCTCCGGCCTGTTGAGTCAGGCGATCGATCGGCCGGGTGGGCTGAAGGGGGTGTCCAACCCGGCGGCCGCCACGGGTGGCGCGGATCCGGATACGGCCGACGACGCGCGGGAAAGCGCGCCATTGCACATTCGTACGCTGGAACGCGTCGTCTCGTTGCAGGATTACGAGGATTTCGCCCGTGCATTCGCCGGTGTCGCGCGGTCGCTCGCGAACTGGACATGGTTCGGGCGCACGCGCGGGGTCGTGGTGACCGTCGCTGGAGCGAATGGCACGGTCCTCGATCCGAACGGCGACACCATCAAGAACCTCACGACGGCGTTGATTGCCGCGGGCAACCCGTATGTCCCGGTCTCCGTTCTGCCGCATCGGCCCGCCATGTTCGAGATCGGCGCCCTCATCCTGATCGACACGACGACCTATGATCCGGGTCACGTGCTCGCCGCCGCGCGGACTGTACTCGCGACCGCGTTCGGATTCGGCGCACGAACACTGGGGCAAGGCGTGACCCAAAGCGAGGTCATCGCGACGATCCAGGCCGTCGCGGGTGTCACCGCCGTGAAACTCACGACCTTCACGCGCGAAGACGCCGCCGCCACCCTGCCCGATTTCCTGATCGCCGCCGCCCCTCGATCCGGAGACCGCGGCGTGACCCAGGGCGCGGAACTCCTGCTGATCGATCCGCTGACGCTGACTCAACTCGGGCAATGGCAATGAGGGAGCAGCGGCCATGACCCTGAGCGCCGACCAGATCTACGGCCTGCTTCCCGCGATCCATCGCATCCGCGACACCGCGGCCGGCGAACCCTTGAAGGCCTTGTTCGGCGTGATCGCCGAGCAGGTGGGCGTGCTGGAACAAGACCTCATCAACCTTTACGCGGATGAGTTCATCGAAACCGCCGATCCCTGGGTCATTCCTTATATCGGTGACCTGATCGGCTGGACCCCGTTGCTGCCGGGCGTTCCCGGGACCGCGGGCGGCCGCGCCGAGGTCGCCAACACGATCGGCTACCGCCAGCGCAAAGGCACCGTCATCGCACTGGAGCAGCTGGGCGCCGACGTCACTGGACGGCCGGTGCGGGTGGTCGAATATTTTCGCCATCTCGCGGTCAGTCAGAGCTTCCGCCATTTGCGGCCGAACGCGGGCGGTTACGCCGACTTGCGGGACGGCTCCGCGCTAACTCGCCTCGGCGGACCCTTTGAGACCGCGAGCCGGACTGTGGACGTCCGCCGCATCGCACCGCGCGACCGTCCGCGACTGAAACCCGATACGGGCGCCCTCGACATCGCGCTCCATGGACCAGGCCGCTTCAACATCCCGGACGTCGGTGCCTGGGTGTGGCGTTGGCTGAGCAACCCGATCACCGATCAGCCAGCCTTCCGTGTGGATGCGCGGCGTTTCATGGTCAGCCCGCTCGGCGCCAACATGCCGCTGTTCAACGCGCTGCCGCCGCGTACCGCGTTCGACCACCTGACCGCCCGCCCCGACGTGCCGCAGCCAATCGGCCGGCGGGAGTTCCGTGACGATCCCGAAAGGTTCTACGGGCCTGGCGGGCGCCTGCTGATCACGGCCGGTGGGATACCGAAACCGCTGGCCGAGATTTGTGTCTGCGACCTGTCGGACGCCTCGGCGGCGGGCGACTGGCGGCCGGCGCCCGCCGGCAAGGCCGCGATCGACCCGGTGCTTGGGCGGATCGCATTCCCCGCAGATCAGCCGGATCCCGTGACCATTACGTATTGTTATGGGTTCCCCGCTGAAACAGGCGGCGGGCCCTATGACCGGACCGATCGGCTCCCGGCGTTCGCGAGCATGGTGACTTGGCAACGCGTGGTCGGCGGGGGAGCCGGAACGCCTGATCTGGCGCAGGCCGTCGCCGCCTTCAACACACAGCGGCCGAAGGTGGGGCTGATCGTGCTGGCGGGTTTCGACGCGATCGATATCGACCTGACCGGCCTCAGCGCGATCACAGTACAGCCCGATACCCAGCTTTGGATCGTCGCCGCGCAACCGCATGGCACTGGGAACAATGCGCCATGGACGCCGATCGGAGCGCGGACGACGTTGCGCGGCGATATTGAAATCGTCGGGGCGACCGACCCCACCGACACGACGGACAGCGCGCCGGAAGGGCAGGTGTTCTTCAGCGGCATCCTGGTCGCGGGCGGCATCGTCGCGTCTGGTCGGCGCCTCAACACCATTCTGCAGGACTGCACCTTGGTCCCGGGCCGCGCGTTGACCCGCGATGGCCATCCGAAGGAGAGGATGGCTCCGTCGCTGACCGTGACGGCCCCTGGCGCGGCTCTGACCGTCGAGCGCTCGATCACCGGACCGCTGTGGGTGCATGCCGCCACCAGCGCGCGCGTGACCGATTCCATCGTCGACGCGACCGCGGACTGGCAGATCGCCTTCGCCGGACCGGACGGGGCCAGTGAGGGCGGCACTCTTCATGTCGAGAACAGCACCATCGTGGGCAAGGTATGGACGCATCTTCTGCCGCTTGCCTCGAACACGATTTTCCTGGCGCGGCTTCTAGCCTTCGATCCATGGAAGGCCTCGCTCTGGTGCACCCGCCGCCAATCCGGCTGCGTGCGGTTCTGCTTCGTTCCATCTGACGCGCTGACACCGCGCCAGTATGAATGCCTGCCGGGCGATCCGGCATTGGCGAACCTGCTCGAGCCGCGATTTGTGACATTGCGATACGGCGGTCCGTCCTATGGGCTGCTGAGCGGCGATTGCCCCATTGCCGTGTGGGAGGGGGCCGACGACGGCAGCCAGATCGGCGCCTACCAACTGCTTCATGAGACGAAGGGCGTATCAAACTACCGCACGCGTCTCGACGAGTACCTGCCTTTCAGTCTGGAGGCCGGAATCTTTCTGATTCCGTCGCGACCGGAACACAGGCGGATCCCGCCGATGGGCTATGGCAGCGCCCCGATGGTCGCGGACGAACAGGGACTGGCGGAGTCGCTGCAATGGCTGGCGATCGGCGCGGCTCTGCTTTGACCCGGCCCATGCGCGAAGACCGGGGCGCACGAGGAGGATGATATGAAGGGTGATTTCAGCCGGCTCCGTTTCGATCGGGCGAAGTATTACACCTCCGTAGTCGCGCAGCAGGGCCGGGTTCAGCTCGACTCCGACGCCAACGAGCAGCGAGCCATCGACGAGTTTCTGCGGGCAACCGGTCTTATCGACATCATCGGCGCATCCGGCGCCCCGATCCATGACCCAGGCTTCGAGATCACCGTGTCCGCGGGCGGCGGGAGCATCCTGATCGGCGCTGGCCGGTTCTATGTGGATGGCTTGCTGTGCGAAGCGGCGACGGCGACCGACTACATGACGCAGCCATTCCTTCTCCACCCAACCCCAACCGCGGCCGCGCTGCTGGCCGGTCTCCGAAGCGATCCAGCCTCGGGGTTGCATGTGTGGCTCGAGGCGTGGCAACGCCTGATCACGCCGATCGACGACCCCGGTATCAAGGACGTTGCCCTGGGCGAGGCCGACACGACGGACCGGCTGCAAACCGTCTGGCGCGTCGTGGCGGAGGCGGCGCCGGCCTCTCGGATCAGTCGCCGCTGCTGCGACGACATGCGACAACCGATCGAACGCCCGCTGCCTCCCTTGATGACGGTTGGCGTGCAGGATGCCTCCGGTCAGGGTAACTGCTTGCCCGCGCCGCACGCGGGCTATCGGGGCCTGGAAAACCAGCTTTACCGGGTGGAGGTGCACCACGGCGGCGACATCACCCATGCGACGTTCAAATGGTCGCGCGAGAACGGCTCGGTGGCGAGCGCGATTATCCACGTCAGCGGCTCTGTCGTGACCGTCGATAGTCTCGGACCCGACGCCAATCTGGGTTTTCTGCCCGAGCAGTGGGTCGAGATCAGCGACGACAACGACCTGTTCGGTCAGCCCCCGAACCAGCCCGGGCGCCTGTTTCAGATCGCGACCCTGGGCCCGGGACCGCTGGATATCACCCTGAAGCAGCCCACGGCGGCGGTCGGACCACATGCGAAACTGCGCCGGTGGGACCAGAGCGGCGCCGGGGCCACGGCGAACGGCGTCGCCATACAAGGGGCCGGCCAGCACCTGCTGGAAAATGGGATTTTCGTTCAGTTCTCTGTCGACCGCGCGTTCACCCCGGGAGACTACTGGTTGGTTCCGGCCCGCACCGCGACGGGCCTGCCGGAATGGCCGCCTTCGGACAGCAACAGCGTCCCATTCCAGCCGGCGAGAACCACCACGGTCCACCGCGCGCCGCTCGCCTGCATTCATTTTGACAATGAAGTGCGATCGTTCCGGCTCGAGCCATGCCGCGCCACATTCGCGCCACTGACCGAACTGACGCCTCCCGCTATTCCACCCGCGTTGCATGTCACGCAAATCAGTTGGCCCAATGACGACATCCTGAGTCTCGATCAGTTGATCGCGCAAGGGCTGACGGTCAGTTTCGATGCGCCGACAGCGCCCGCGATCGATGCCGCGACCTTCGCCGTGGTGCTGGAGCTGCCGTTCGGGAGCACGAGTTCTGATCAAACGGTTGCGACAATTGGCACGGTATCATCCGGCATCGGTTTGATACGCCTCGTGTTCGCCCTGGACGGGAGCGTCGCCGTCACCGGAAATGGCAATACGATCGCGTGGACGCTTGGCGCGGCCGCCGTCCCGTTTCTAGTCGCGACCGCCGACGGTTTGAGCACGCTGGCCGATCAAGGAAGCTTCATCCGCGCGCGGGTCGCCCTGAAAGGACGCGCGATCCGTGGGGCCGACGCTGCCACGCCGATGTTCTTGGACGGTCAGAGCTATGGTATTCCGTCAACGCGAACCAACGGCGGTAGCCGCACCGACTTGGCATTGCCCTCGGGCAACAATGAAAAAGCGAGCGATTTCGAAAGCTGGTTCTACCTGGCGCCGGTGCAGCGCATCGCGCGCATGACCATCACCCCGGCCGCCGTAGCCTTCGTCGTGGTGCAATCACCGCTCTTTTTCGGTTCCTTTCTGAAACTCGTCGACAACACATCGGGCCAACCGAACCCGGAGGCGCCTGCCGTTGTTCCCGTGCTCACGTTGACGCTGCATTACAACGCGCTCGCCGACACCACGATCGCGCTGTCAGTCGCGGGTGGAACCGCCGGCACGGTAACGGTGCCGCCCACTGTCACGATCGCGAAGGGTGCCAATTCGCCTGCCGCACCGGTGCAATTGACCGTGCATAATCCCGGTGCGGTTCCGGCGCAGACCATCACCGTGACCGCGACGCTGATTTTGCCGAGCGGGCGGCCGGCAAATGCGTTCGCGCAGATCGTGGTAACCGGCGTGACCCCGCCATCGGGCCCTGGCCCGATCTTCAACCCGGTCTTGAATCCGGTCCTCGGTGTAGGCTGACGCGATGCGCGCAGTCTGGTCATTCTGGAGCAAGCCGTTCCGGGCGTATTACGCGCCGATCTGGGGGACATCGCGCAACCACGCGCTCGCCTGGGTCGCTTCGGTGCAAAGCGCGGCGCAGCATTATCCCGACACGATGCTTGTGACCGACAGCGCCGGGGCGCGATTGCTGGTGGACAGGCTCGGGCTTCAATTCTCCGAAGTGTCGACTTGTCTTGACGGGTTTCAGGAACACGACCCGGGCTGGTGGGTCCTTGGCAAGCTTGTGGCTTACGGGATGCAGACGGTTCCCTTCGTGCATATCGACAGCGATGTCTTTCTTTGGAAGCGGCTGCCGGCCGATCTGGACAGCGCGGCCGTGCTGGCACAACACCCGGAATTCTACGGCCCCGATCAGACGATCTATCGCACCGAGGACGTCGAGCGGGCATTCGCGGAAACCGGTGGCATCCTGCCGATCGAGTGGCGATGGGCGCGGGCCAACAGCGACGGCCTGATCGCCGACAACTGCGGCATCGTCGGCGGATGCGATGTCGCTTTCCTGCGCCACTTCGCTGCGACCGCACTGGAACTGATCGAACGGCCGGAGAACGCAGCGGGCTGGAGCCAGCATCCCAACAAGTGGCCTTTTGTTTACATTGTGGAACAGTTTATGCTGTCCGCCTGCGTTGGCTATCATCAATTCCATCCCGGGTCCGCCTTCAAGGGGGTGCGGGCGCGGTACCTGTTCCGATCGTGGGATGAGGCTCGCGACCCGCGAGAGGCCGAGCAGCGCGGGTTCACCCATCTCATGGGATGGTCGAAACGCGTGCCGGCGATCATGCACCGGCTATCGGAACGGGTACGCAAGGAGTGGCCGGAGTTCTTCTGGCGATGCGAACGCCAGTCCAACTGGCTGCCGGGAAGCTGAGACCGGTGGTAGCCGGGCAAGTGACTACCGCCATCCGACTGGTAGACCCGCGAGACGCAGTTGCCGTAGCGGGATGCTCGCCGCTGGGCTGATCTCTATGCCTTTCAGATCACCCACAGTTGGGGCAGCCATGTTTGCTTCGAGGGCGGCGAAAGTGCAGACGAAGGTCACCGAAAGTCCGACCAGTAAACTGGCGCCCCGGCGCTCGAGGCTTGTAACGCGATCATTTGGCAGTGGAGTCGTCGATCAACCGCATGTGCTGCAGTCGAATACGGGCAATCAGGCAACATTACCGCTCCTCGCGCAGCGCGCGTCGAGCCTGACCGCTAACAGGGTTCGTGAGCACCGCGAGCAAGCGCTCGACCGGGATGCCCACGCAGCGCCGAGCTTGTCGTGGGATTTCGGTAAAATCCGCATTCACAGTGATGAGCACGCCGCGGCATCCGCCAAGGCGCTGGCTGCCGAAGTCGACGGTAAAGGAAGTATCCGCTACGATAACAAGCTGCATCGCCGCGCGGCCGGATCGGGACCTTCGGCCGCGCCGGCGATCGTCCACGAGGTTCTCCGAGGCCAAGGCCGGCCGATATCGGCCGACATACGACACGACATAGAAGCGTTGCTGGGCCACGATTTCTCGGACGTGCGCGTCCACACCGACGAACGCGCCGGTGCGTCCGCAGAGGCGGTGGCCGCGCACGCCTACACAGTGGGTCGGCACATCGTCTTTGCTCCGGGATGCTTCGACCCGGGATCGGCGCAGGGCCGGCAACTGCTCGCACACGAGTTGGCCCACGCGGCGGGTCATTCGCCCGGTGTGCCAACACCGTCGGGCGACCTCCGGATCAGCTCGCCTGCCGAGCCAGCCGAACGGCACGCCGTCGCCGTGTCGGAAGGGTCCGTCAACCCAGCTGTGTCCCCCGCAGCACCGCCCCGTCTCTTCCGGCAGGCCGGCGGCCTCGTCGCCCTCACCGGTGTCACTGTCAACCACAGCCGGGTCACGGTCCCCGCGGTCGCCGGGCTATCGTTCTCGGCCACCAAGACTCCCGCGAACGCGTCGGGCGTGACGCTCTCCGTCGTCGGCGACAACGCCACCATCGCTGCCGGGACGACGATCAACAACACCACCGGCGCGATCACAGTAGCGGCCGGTCAAACAGGCGGCAGCGCCCACGTGGAGGCCAACCAGAATGCCACAGGGCCCGGGGGAGCCACGGTCGTGAGCACCTCACCCGCGACGGCCCCGTTCAACTTCACCGCCATCCCGTCGGGCATCACCAGTACGACCGCGTCCCCCGGTAGCGCCGCAGGTTTCTACGGCGGCGACTTCACGCACACCTTTACCTCCCCAGCGGGCGGGCAAACCGCGCTGGAGCGATCCCACGTTAACGAACAGTTCGCTGGCGCGAGCGGTACGACGTTCACCATCACGGGCTTGCTCGGTACCGTGACGATCACCATCAACAACCCCGGTTTGGCAACCGCCGGCTGGGATCTAGACTCCTCCGGAACGATGAGCGGCCCAGACCACGTGACCTGGTCCAACACCATCGACGCCCGCCCGTTCGTCGCCAACGCCTCGCACCCGTCGCCCAACCCCGGGCTGCCGCAGGCGCTGACCGCGACCCAGAACCTCCGGAACCTCACCTTCCCGACCCAGGCGTACGGCGCGGCCGTCGCTTCCACGACGCATCGGCGGGCTATCGAGGACCGCAGCAAACGGCTTAACGCTGTCACCAGCGCCAACGCCACCGGTATCAACGAGGAGATAGTCGAGGACTACATGGGGCCGACGGTGTTCCGCCGATGCCGCGCCGCTCCGACCTCTATCCCCGTGGCGGCGCCCGCTCCTCCGGGAGGGACCCCGGATGCGGGGACCCCCGCCGCGACGACCTCTACGATCGCCGTCGACGCCGAGGGGCTGCCGGCCACACCCACATTCAGCCTCCGTCCGCCAGACCTCGGCTGCACGATCACGTCCGGCGGCGTACTCACCCCCGGCACGACCACTGGAATGGTCACAGTCCGCGCGGGCAACGCCGCGAATTTCGACGAGACGAACGTGACCCTAACGCCGCGGCCGGCCACGCCGGCGCCGAGCCGGAACCCCAACCCGGCGCCCCGACCATGAGCCGCGCGTCAGTCACGGCTAAACTGGGCCGGAACGCGCAATGATCCCGCGCTAACCTTGCGATGATAGCGGTTGGTTCCAGTCATGGGTGCTTCGATCCAAAGTCTTTCTCGTAGTCACAGTACAGTCCGGTGTCCGGCGCGGACCGATCCGTCCGGCGTGCGGTCTTCCCCGTCGCCGGCCCCCGCGCGCCAGGCGCATCGTCTCGCATCGATAGCCGTCGTTCCACCGATCCTCCAACGCAAGCTCGTCGTCGGGGAGGCGAACGATCCGCTTGAGCACGAAGCGGACCGCGTTGCCGACCAGATCATGCAGATGCCGAAACCCACCATATCCGTCATGGCCGCACCTCCGCGCATCAGTCGCGCATGCGCCGCCTGCGAGGAGGAGGAGCAACCTCTGCTCCGCACCAAACGGGTCGGCTTGCCGGCAACACCCGGCCTCGCTCCCGAGATTGTACACGACATGCTCAAGACGCCGGGGTTGCCGCTGGACCCCGCCACGCGGTCGTTCATGGAAATGCGCTTTGGCTCCGATTTTCACGATGTACGCATTCACTCCGGCCCGCTGGCCGAGGCATCGGCACAGTCCGTCAATGCGCTGGCTTATACTGTCGGCCGTCACATCGCCTTCGCCACTGGTCAATACGCGCCATCAAGTCACGAAGGACGCCGCCTGCTCGCCCACGAGCTTGTGCACGTGCTCCAGCAAAACGCGGGGTCGGTAGGCAGGCCGCCACCGGATGCAGGTGGCGTCGGCGGGGTCCGGAATCGGCCGGTCGACGTCACAATGTCGGCGCCCCTGGTGGTGGCCAGGTAAGCGGTGCCGCCAGCTCATTGCAGCGGCTGGACGTGCACCGCGTCGGGTGCCCCGTGCGAAGTGCCGGATGTCGCTGGTAGTGGACCTCCTTCGACCACCTGGACACTCGATCTCAACATTGACACGGATGTCGAGTCCGTTACGGACATCAGAAGTGCCGCGGATATCGGCCACACTTACGTCATGTTCAAGGAATCGAACGGCGCCAAATTTTGCTTTGGCTTCTATCCCAGAACAGGAAATCAGCCGACTGAGTTTCGGCCTAAAGTTTTTGGGTGCGTGGTGCATCCGGACACGACTCACAAACCATGCATTGACTATACGAAAGCTTATAGCCTGTCGCAGGCCCAATACGACAATGCTCTCAAATTCGCACAATCACTGTGCAAAGCTCCTCCAAATTATGACCTCTACAGCTGGAATTGCACCACGTTCGTGGTGAAAATTGCCAAAGCAGCGGGTCAAAATCCGCCTTCGGCCAAGCCCAAAGTACCTCCCGCGGACAATCCCAATACACTTAAAGAAGGGTTTCTGGACCGAGAGGTGCCGACACACCGTCTCACGTCAGACACGGAGATTCGTGCCTGGGTCTCCACCCATAACAGCGCGGACATTGCCGCTCTTCCGAACACTGAGAAGATTCGACTGCTGAACCGCCTCCTCGACGGCTGGGTGTCGGACGAAGACGTCGCCGCCTTCGAGGCGATCTGCGGCAGCGTCGGCACCTCGGCAAAACAATCCACGCTGCAAAGAGCGCTGGGGCGGCGCGAAAAGGAACTCTCGAGCGCGGCCCAGAGGCGTCGCATCCACCTGGCACTGTTCGTCGTCCTCGACATACCCATGTTACCGCCCGGAACCGCTCAGGGTTGACCCGGTGGAACCGGTCGAAATGAGCTGACGCAGCCGCCATGGTAGGATACAAGTGGTGTTGATCGAGCAGATAGGGGTGCCTCCATGTTTGCTCCGATGGTCGCCAAAGCACAGACGAAGGCCGCCGCTCCTCAGAGCAGGAAAGTGGAGCCTCAGTGCTCGACGCTGGCAGCGCGACCGTTTGCCGGCGGGGCGGTCGATCAACTGCACATGCTCCGGCGGAGCATTGGTAATGAAGGAACGCTACGACCTCCTTCGCAGCGTGAGTTCAGCCCGACGGGAAAAGAAGCCGTCGCCGACCATGAGCAAGATGCTCAATCAGTGAACACGACCGCGCAAGGGGCAACCCCCTGCATCTTCTGGGATTTCGGCAAAATTCATGTGTTTCCGCCAGATCGGGCAAACCCGCGCCAAGGACGCTCATCGCTCGGCACGACAGCCGTTTCAGGGGTCATGCAGCCGAAATTGGCGATCGGTCGGGTCGACGATCCGCTTGAGCACGAGGCGGACCGCGTTGCCGAGCTGGTTATGCGCAAGCCCGATCCGGCGACTTCCATACGGCTGCAAGCCAAGCTGGGGATCGGCGCCGTCGACGATCCGCTCGAGCACGAGGCCGACCGGGTGGCCGACCAAGTGATGCGCATGCCCGAGCCAACGGCTGCAGCAGCGATGCCGCTCCCAAGCAATGGCGCCTCGCCGACGCCGGTGTCGGCGGTCAGGCGCCTTTGCACCGCATGCGCGGAAGCGGAGGAGGAGAGCGCGCTGCGCGGCAAGCGGACCGACCCCAATGACGAAAACCTGCTCGGCAAGCTGAACAGACCGGCTCCGCCGGTCACCGAAGGGCTTGAACAGCAGATCGATCAGCTAGGCGCCAGTGCCCCGTTGCCGCCACAAGAGCGCTCGTTCTTCGAGCCTCGCTTCGGTCACGATTTCAGTACCGTCCGCGTCCACACGGATGCGCCGGCCGCGGCGCTGGCGCAACGCCTCAACGCGCGCGCCTTCACACTCGGCCGGCAGATCGTTTTCGACCGCGGCCAGTTTTCGTCCGGTGCCGATGGGCGGCATTTGTTGGCCCACGAACTGGCCCATTTCGTGCAGCACCGTTCCGCGCCGCCGCACATTGTGCGGCGCGACCTTGCCACCGCGCCGCCCGAGCCGGCGCCGGCGGCCCAGCCGGACCTGACAAAGGCCCAGATCGACGCCGCCATCCGGTTCAATAAATTCACGTATGACGAGGCACGGACCCGCCAGCTGCAGAACCTGATCGGAACGGACCCGACGGGCGTTTGGACGGAGCAAGATATCCTCGCGGTCGCGGCCTTGCAGGAGCAATACGGGCTGGCCAAGGACGGGATGATCGGGCCGCGCACCTTCGAGTTTCTCGATCGGGAGACCCGGGCGGAAAAGCTGGACAAGACCGACGAGAAATGCTTGCTGGCCTTCCGGGTCGGCGTCGACGCACCGACGGCGGGTCCGCTCGCTGCCGGGCATTTCCCGCTGCACGGCGGCTTCGCAATGCGCGCCCAGTTCTCGCAATATTGCGGCTGTTCCGGCTATCAGTACCGGCAGTTCATCCGCGGTCACTTGCGGCAGATTCGTGGTGGCGCCGTCATCCACGACTTTGCCGGGCAATTCCATATCCCGGCAGGTCCGCTACAGGACGCGACGTTCATCGAAGACGGTAATGATGCCGATGCGGTGGCGGCGAATTACGGCCACCGTGATCAGGGCAACGAGGGCGCCCTTAACGGCTATTTCGACGACGCGGCGGGGACGACGAACGATCAGGCAGCCGGCTGCTTTTACCTCGGCCACGATGCGCCCGGTACGGCGCCAGGCAGCCCGGGGCTTCCCGCCGTCGCCGGCGACATCTTCGATGCCTTCATCGATTTTCGCGGCGAAATCCGGCGCGGCGGCAAGGTGGTCGAAACCCAGTACTGGGCGGCGGTCAACGGCCACTTCACTGCCTGAACGGGTTCGGGAGAGGGCATCATGCAGCAAGCGATGTTGTTACAGCCCCAGCCCCGCTTTGCCTCAAAATCGCCCCGCTTGGGCGCGAGATACGATGGCGCCGAGAGCGGGTACCAGTTCATGGGTTTCGGGGCGATGGAGCTGCGGGTCGAAGGACGCGCCGTCGGATGGACAGAGCGTCCCGAGGACCCGGTCATGTGCCTTACTTTCGCGCGTGACATACCTTGCCACCGCTGAAGCTGGAAAGGCTGGAATCGCTCAATCGCTTGTCGTCAGCGTGTCTTCCCCCGGCCTGAAGCAACAGTTGAAATCACTGCGAATCCAGCGATAAAGCGCGCCGGCGTTGGACCAGCCCGCGGGCTTGGACCGTGTCGCCGGGGCACTGCCCGCCTCCGGGATGGTGCCCCATTTCGCAGGCTCGGTGTAGCCCTCAATATACTTGGCATGAGCGTCCTGGGCATTCAGGCCGTAGTATCCGTCGCGCGACGCCACCTCGAACACGTCGCTGCCGGATAGTCCGGGGACCCCTACGAACTGGCCGCCCTTAACCTCCCATGCCTCCCAATACGTCGCGCCCTGATTGATGACTGGGCGACCGGACCCCAATTCAGCATTACGGTTCTCGCAGGTGTAGTCTTCGAAGGCGTAGGTAATCTCCTGAACGACGTAACCGCTGTTGCTCGAAGTAACCCCTCCGAGCTGCCAGAAGCCTTTCCAGCGATAAGCCCCGCAGCCCTTGTCCGTCTTTTCCGAGGTCTTGAACGATAGGGTCACGCCTCCCGACCCTGTTCCGGCCGCTGCGGTGATTGTAGCGACCGCGGGGCTCGTTCCACCGTCGTCGTCCGGACCCCCGCGGGCTTGGTTCGGTGTGACAGATGCCGGATCGTGCTGCGGGGACGCGGCAGTGATCCAGAGAGCGGCGGCGGGCATTCTCATAACCTGGCCGGCCACGCGGCCCGCCTCATGTTCAAGTAGATCGTCGAACCGTCCGACCGCGAGTTTCGGCTGGATAACGCCTGGCAGTGGGGCAAGGTCGAGAGGGGATAGCGCTTGAGGTCGCCGCGTGCGCTGAGGGGGAAACACAGGGATCTTGCTGAAATCCCACGAGACACCGGGCGTCGCCCCTCGGGCGCTCGGGCTCGCCCGGTCAGCCTCGTGCTCATTGTGGCCGTGAGGCTCGTTCTCGATCAGGTTTCGCGCCTGCTGCGAGAGAAGCCGTAACGTCGCCTGGTTGCCGATGCCCTTCTGGAGGACGTCCGCCTGCTCGGACGCGCCGCTGCCAAATGGTCGCGTGGCGAACGCCGAGTGCTGGGGGGCCAGTTTGCGGGTCGGGCTTTCATTTGCCTTCGTATGTGGCTTTGCAACCTTCGGAACAAACATGGCTGCACCCTTCCTGGTCGACGCGATACGGCGGCAAATCAGGCTCGGCGGTGATATTGGCCCGATCTCACTGCGTGATAAGGAAACTACGCCGCGGGCATCCCATTATTGCAACTGCGTCATTTGGATCTACCCTACGAGGGAGAGCGATGAGACGAACTTCCCGGCTTAATAGTGCTGGTAGGCGTATTCTAACACAATACACTGGGAAGGTCTAGAATCCCCCGGTACGGACGCAGCTTATGCCGATCTACGGCTATGTCCGCGTCTCGACGATCGATCAAGAGCTGGGCCTGCAGCGGCGCACATTGAAGACCGCCTGCCACGACGTGATCCGTGCCCGACCCTCAGTGCGCCACGATCTACAGTAACGCATGAGGCGCGCACCAATCGCGAGACCATACGCCTTTGCCCTCAAAAGTGCCTCGGTAGGAGACTCGGCATTTCCAGTTTGAGCGGCGACAGAGTCAGCTTGTTTCGTGAAAACGTGACCCGGACGACGCGGTCCTCGGGGCGGGCGGTGCCGGGGGGCGCGTTGGCCGACCCGCAACTCCAGCGTCCGGGACCCAGAGCCTGACAGCCGCTTTCCGCGCCATCGCCGATGAACGGGTCGGCGACACGGGACGAGAAGCCGCCCAGGGCTTTGAGAATGTATGCCACGCGCCGCGCGCCGAGGGCCTGGTTGTATTCCGCGCTGGTCCCTTTCGGTCCTTCCCAGGAAGCGCTTCCGATCAGGCGGACCTCGAGGTCCGGCGAAATGCGAAGCCAGGACAACACGGATTCCAACTCCTGAGTGCCCTCTGAGGTGAGAACGGCACCGCCGCCGCGTCCCGGCTGATCCTGTTCAAAGTGAATTTCGTTGGTCCAAAGGATACCAAGCTGCCTCACCGGGCCGGATGGACCCTGATCCTGGTCCGGCTGTGGCTTGCAGAGATTGGGGAAATCCTTGCAGAATTTGTCGAGGATCTCTTGCCTTTCGGGCAACGGCGTGAACGGAAGGGTCTGGCTGGAAACGCAGTGCTGATCGTTGGACACGACCTCGCCATCGGCGCAGCATTTGTCATCGGCCCAGGCGATCCGATCGGGCGGGCAGCAGGTCTGCGCGTCGTCGGTCGCCTCCTTGCAGCATTGTCCCTTGAATTCGGTGCCGGTCGATACTCGCCAGCCGGGTTTGCACAATGTCTTTGGCGTGTCGTCCTTCTTGCAGCCGAACAAGCTGCAAACGAGGCTACACCCGGGAATGCCGGGAAATTTCTCGCACGCGCTCACGGCAGCCTGGCCGCAAACGGTCCCCACCCCGGGGGCCGTGATACACGGGTCCGGCTTCAGGTCGAGCGGTCCGCCGATCGTCTTCTCCTGCCGGCGCAACAATGGGCGCAGCCCCCCGGCCTGCTGTGCCACATGGGTGAGTTCATGGGCCAGAACCCGCTGATCCGCCTGACCGTCGCCCAGCACCACGCGATGGCCGACCGCATAGGCTCGGGCGTTCACCGCGTCGGCCGATGCGACGGCCAGCGGGCCGGTGTGAATCCGGACCTGGGAGAAATCCCGCCCAAGCCGTGGCTCGAAGAAGGCTCGTTCCGGCCCGCTCAAAGGGCGCCCCGGGGAGGACAACGCGGCATGAACGATTGGTGGCGCGGTGGCGGCTTCCCGCGCTGGGCCGGCCGCCTCGCTTTCCCGCGCGACTGGCGTTACGCCAAATGGGGTGCCGGCGGGAGAGCGTACCCGTGACGGATCCGGAATACGATCTCCGTGGGCGGGCGGCCCGGACGTCCCGATCGCACGGGCGACATGGTCCGCTTGTCGCTCCGCGGCGTCGTTGACGCGTCCGATGATCAGGGGCGCCCGCGTCGCTCCAACCGATCCCACCTCGAGGTTCGTCGCCCCCACCGCGGCTGGGCCATGAGCGAACCGCCGGAGAACACCCAGAACCGGTGGCGCACCGCCGGCGGCCGAATGGACGCTCCGGGCGGCGCGTTGCACCCCCCGCGCCGGCGCCAGAAGGCGTCCGCCGTCCCGCGATGATGGTCCGGGAACCTTTCGTTTGCCGACAGGTGAAGCAACCATCTCGGGTGACCTTCTTGATGCGATGGTTCGTTCTTCCGCTCCCGGGGGCCAGGGATATGCCATCAGCGCTAGGACGCGGTCCGGAATATCGGGTCCCGGCGTTCTGATCATTTGACACACGGAACGACGAGGAGCACGCGAACTCTGGCAGGGCCACGACACGGATGCAACCGCCTGCCAAACGTCACTCATGAATCCTCCTCCCGGGCGTCCCGCGAGCGGGCTCCGCGTCGAGCGTAAACGTCTGCCAACAGGTCTCGTCTAGCCTTCCTTCTGTGATAACCGAGATCGACATTTGGCGCGCCGCCTACCTGATGCTCAGGTGGTACGGCGAAACCGCCGAGGAAGAAGGTGTGACACGGACCAACGAACTCACAGCAGTGGGTGACGACGCGGGCCTGGCAATATGGCGACGAATTAATGATGCGATAAGACAGCTGCGAACATGACACCTCCCGGCTCAGTGAACTAAAGGCTAGCTTGACAGAACTCATTAGCTGCCCGAGATTTCAGACCTTCGTCTCCTTACGGCAACTGGTGTTCCTTCGGGTGCGGGTTCTTCGCCCTTTTTGCGGCCACCCGTCACGGGCAGAAGCAGTGCCCTTTGCCGCCGATCAGGTGTTGCCTGGTCGCGCTTCTTAGGCGTAGCTTTCCCGGCCGGCGTCTCCTGCGCTAGGCTTCGCTTTAACGCCGCCATTAGATCAATAACCGGCGCCGGCGTCTCTGCCACTTGCAGCTTGATCGGTTGGCCCTTCATCTTGGCCTCGATCAGCTTCTGAAGCGCCTCCTGGTAACGGTCTCCCTTGCTCGGATCGAATTTCCCGGTGCGTCGCTCGATGATCGTGCGGGCGATAGCCAACATCTCGGCATCGGTGGCGCCGTCGGCCCTGCTGAACTGCGGCGCTCGAACCTCGTCCGCAGCGCGCAACGTGATCAGCACCATTCCGCTGCCGCGCGGTTCGATCATGACCATCCGCTCGCGGCGGCTCATCGTCAGGCGCCCGATCCCGGCGACACCAGCTTCGCCCATCGCGTCGCCGATCACCCTGATCGCCTCCAGCGCCATTTGGCCGTCGGGATAAAGGTAGTAGGGGCTGTTGAAATGGACGGGGTCGACTTCGCCGCGGGGAACAAACATTTCCAGATCGATGACTTTGGAACTCTCCAAGTCGAGCGCCTTCAACTCGGCTGGAGTGAACGTGACGTATTGGCCGCGCTCATACTCGTATCCCCTGACGACTTCGTCTTTCTCGATTTCCTCGCCGGTGCTCGGATCGTGAGGCCGAAGCGTGACCTGAGAAACGGGGGCCACTGGTTCGGTGCGGTCCTCGACCTCATCTGAATGAGGCCTGGACGCATGTAGGTCGGTGACGTCCCGTCCTCTGTCCTGGTCCGGCTGCTCGCCCGCATCGTGGGCTGCCCTTGCCTGCCAAACCTGGTGCAAGCGAATCGGTTTGGTACGCGCCGTTGCAGGCGAGAGGTAGATCGGGCAGGACACCAAAGAGAGACGCAGGTGACCTCTCCAACTCGCTCGTGGCATGTCGACCCTCCGTGCACGACGTCATAAGATACCTACGCTTCTGTCGAGTGCGATTGAGCGGGCCGATCGCATTAGCCATGCAGTCAAATCAGCCCGTTACCCGGTTCTCTTTTTCGGCGACTCGCTGACGGAGGGCTGGGACACCACCGACATAATGGTGGCGTTGCACTCGGCGAAACCTGTCTTCTGCCCCACCCAGTTCCTTGCGAAAAACGTGGTGCCCGTGCAGCAGGCTGTCTCCGGCCGCCAGATGCACCACAAAACCCGGTGCCGCCGCCAAACGATGCACATCTGCCGCGCGCAGTGCTGCCACCAGCAGGCGAAACCGCGCGATTTCGATGGCGAACGGATTGAGATCGACCCCGGCAATGGCATCCAATGCCCGCTGCGCCTTCTGAGCCCTTGTTCGTGAAGGCAGCTCAGCCCCAATCGCCGGAACGCGGAGGCGTACGAGCGCAGCTTGTCGGTCACCAGCAATTTTGGTGCAAATCCCTGCTTCTTGAGAAGCTTGCGCATCAGCCGCAGCCCCGCCCGGCTGTCGCGCCGGCGCTGGACCAGCATGTCGAGCACCTCGCCTTCGTGATCGACGGCACGCCAGAGATACATGCGCTTGCCAGCGATCCGCACCACCGTCTCGTCCAAATGCCAGCCGTTGCTTGGCCGAGGGCGACGCCGGCGCAGCCGTCGGGCGATCACACGCCCGAACTTAGGCACCCAACGCCGCACCGTTTCGTAGGAGAGGTCGAGCCCACGCTCGGCGAGCAGATCCTCCACGTCGCGGTAGCTCAGGGTGAAGCGAAGGTAGAGCCAAATCGCGTGCTGGATAATCGGCGGCGGAAAGCGGTGGTGGCGTTGTGTCAAGAAGGCGCGAGAGCGCCATGCTGTACGAGAGATGAAGGAGGACCCTTCGGAGCCGTCCTGTAGGGGAGGGCTTCAAACCGCCATGAGCTGCTTCGGTCAAAAAGCTGCGGTAGTAAACGTCATGGTCAAAAGGCGTGACGTTGATCACGTCAGGTATGGATGAGAGAGATGAGCGGAAGCGAACCTCTGGTGACGCATCGAAACGCTTTAGACGGCATCAGAACTGGAGTTGCACCACTGCTCCAGGAAGAGTGTGGCGGAAACCTACCTACTGGCCACGCGGTGTCCGGTGTATAGGAGGCA
>Ga0310909_10000067_pt1 | contig 40984 bp, 34 predicted proteins | sample GREbulkMGT000H_FD_203449 | JGI IMG/M metagenome (GOLD analysis project Ga0310909, IMG submission 203449) | Lab enrichment of tropical soil microbial communities from Luquillo Experimental Forest, Puerto Rico - GRE.bulkMG.T000H | ecosystem: Environmental > Terrestrial > Soil > Tropical forest >... | reverse complement strand
GGCGCGATTCGCAAAAATCATTCGGCGACGCATCTTCTGCATGAAGCGCTGCGGCAGGTGCTCGGGGATCATGTCGCGCAGAAAGGCTCGCTGGTCGCGCCCGACCGGCTGCGCTTCGATTTCTCCCATCCGAAAGCGATCAGTGGCGAGGAAATCGAGCGCGTCGAAGACATCGCCAACGATTTCGTGCTGCAAAACACGCCGGTGATCACGCGGCTGATGAGCCGCGACGACGCGATCGCCTCCGCCGCGCGTGCGCTGTTCGGCGAAAAATATGGCGACGAAGTGCGCGTAGTCGCGATGGGCGAGGGTGGTGGCAACACGCTCGGCTGGTCAGTGGAGTTGTGCGGCGGCACGCATGTCAATCGCACTGGCGATATCGGCATTATCTCGATTGTTGCCGAAAGCGGCGTTTCCGCCGGCGTGCGCCGGATCGAGGCGCTCACCGCGACGGCGGCGCGTCATAACGCCAACAATCTCGCCCGAATTGCCAAGGCCGCCGCGTCGGAATTGCGGACGCCGATTGAGGACGTGCCGGCACGCCTTGGCGCGCTGCTTGACGAACGCAAGCGGCTCGAGCGCGATCTTTCGGAGGCGAAGAAGAAGCTCGCATTAGGCGGCGGTGCCGCCGCGCGCGGCGAAGCCGGCGATGGCGCGGATGGCGTGCGTAAAGTGGGCGACGTGAAATTGATGGCGCGCGCGGTCGAGGGAATTGAGCTTAAAGACCTGCGCAGTCTTGCCGACGACGGCAAGAAAAAACTCGGCTCCGGCGTCGTTGCAATCGTCGGCGTCAGTGCCGACGGCAAGGCCGGCATCGTCGTTGGCGTCACCGATGATCTGGTGACGCGTTTCAACGCTATCGAGCTCGCGCGCAAAGGCGCGGAGGCGCTCGGCGGCAAGGGCGGCGGCGGCCGGCCCGATATGGCGCAGGCCGGCGGCCCCGATGGGTCAAAAGCCGAAGCTGCGCTTGCGGCGATCGCAACCGCGCTTGGCAGTTAAACGCGTGGCAGTTAAACGTCGGCGGTTGAATGTCGCAATTCTTCCCAGTTGACGGGTCACTCTGTTGGATCCTTCACGCCTGTTTAGATCATGGCCGAGATCCATTTCACCAGCCATTTGCGCAATATCGTTCCCGATGGACCGCTATCGGCGGCGGGCACGACAGTCGGCGAGGCGCTGGTGAACGTATTGGCTGCTCAGCCGCATGCGCGCAGCTATGTGCTCGACGATCGAGGCGCGCTGCGTAAGCATGTCTGTATATTCGCCGACGGTGAGCGCTTGCCACATGAAGCGGCGCTGACACGTCGCATCAGTCCTAATAGCAAGCTTTACGTGATGCAGGCCCTGTCGGGCGGTTAACTTCGTCATGCCTGCGCATAGCCGTTCGATAAAACGGCGTCGCTTCGCTCGCCTAAGGCGGGCATCCACGTCTTAAATTGAACTCAAAACAAAGACATGGATGGCCGGAACAAGTCCGGCCATGACGCTGGCTATCTGTTTGGCCTTCAACGTATCCCGTTCTATAGGAAAGTCATGAGCGATCACTTGCTGATAGCGACTCGCAAGGGCTTGTTCGCGCTCGAACGCAAGCGTTCGGGCTGGGTCTCGACACTCATTGGGTTCGAGGGCGTCGCAGTGACCAATGCTTTGGCGGCCGATGGCGTGATTTACGCCGCGCTCAAGCACGGTCATTTCGGCGCCAAACTGCATCGCTCGGACGACGACGGAGCGACATGGCGTGAACTCGCCGCGCCGGCATTTCCCGCCGATGCCGTGGATGCGCCATCGCTGTTTCAAATCTGGACAATAGAGACCGGCGGGCGCGACCATGCCGACCGCCTGTGGATCGGCGCCATTCCGGCGGGCTTGTTCCGCTCCAACGATCGCGGCGAAAGCTGGCAGCTTGTCCCGTCGCTCTGGAACGCGCCTGAGCGCAAGCGCTGGTTCGGCGGCGGCTACGACGCTGCCGGCATCCACAGCATTTCGCCCGATCCGCGCGATGGTGATCGCGTCTTCCTGGCGATTTCCTGCGGCGGCGTTTGGGAAACCAACGATGCCGGCGATACTTGGTCGGTGCTCGGTAAAGGCCTGTTCGCGCCCTACGTGCCGCCGGAGCAGGCCGAGGACAGCGCCATTCAAGATCCGCATCGCGTGGTGCGCTGCGCGTCCGCTCCTCACGTGATGTGGATGCAGCACCATGCCGGCATTTATCGCTCGGCCGATGCGGGCGCGCACTGGACACGGCTGTCGCCGCCCACCGACGATTTCGGTTTTGCCGTAGCGACGCATCCGACAGCCCCGCAAACCGCGTGGTTCGTTCCAGCGATCAAGGACGAGATCCGCATGCCGCGCGACGGCGCGCTGTGCGTCACCCGTACGGATGACGGCGGTGAAAGCTGGGAGATTATGCGCCACGGCCTGCCGCAGCGCGACGCTTACGATCTCATCTATCGCCACGGCCTCGACGTGGACGCAAGCGGCGAACGGCTGGCGATGGGTTCAACGACCGGCGCGCTGTGGACGAGTGACGACGGCGGGCGAAGCTGGCAGCTCGTCAATGCGCATCTGCCGCCGATCTATGCGGTGAGGTTTGTTTGACCGGTAGGCTAGATCTCGACCACCATGCCGTCTTCGGCGGTCTCGTATTTAAGCTCGCCGCGGCGCGCGAGCATGTCATTGCTCATATGCGTGAGGATGAGCCGTTTCGGCCGGATCTGATCGAGGTGACGCTCCAATAGACTGAGCGCCATGTGTGTGGCGATCGGTTTGTCGCGGGTATAGGCCTCGCAGATGAAAAGGTCTGCTTCCCGCCCAACGTCGATCAGCGACTCCGTCCACTGCGAGTCGCCGGAATAGGCGATGGTCTTGCCTTCGGCCTCGATCCGCAAACCAAGGCAAGGGCCCGCGCGGTCGTCGTGCATCACGTGAAAGGGCGCGATCCGCATCGGGCCGACTTCATTGCGCTTGCCGATCTCGAATTCGCGCAGCGTCACTGGAAACGACCAGTCCGCCGTTTGCGTGCCGGGGAAAGCATTTTCCATTATTGCCGCGTAGCGCGACTTAAGCCCGGGCGGTCCGGCGATGGTCAGGGGGCGCTGGCGCTTGAGGACATAGTTGGCCTCGAGGATGAAGAACGGCAAACCGCCGATGTGGTCAGCATGAAAGTGCGTGATCAAGATCGTATCGATCTCGTTGCGGCTGATCGCGAGCTTGTTCATGGAAACAAGCGACGTCGCGCCGCAATCAATCAGCGTGTTGATATTCCGTCCAACGAGATGAAAGCAGGTATTGAATCGTCCGCCCGAGCCGAACGCGTCGCCGCAACCGACGAACTGCAGCCGCATGAGAACCCCTCAACACTTGCCGCGGGACGGCGCCATCGCCGGCGAAGGCAGCAAAGGGTTGATCGCCGGTTGTGGTGACAAATTCCCACCGCAAGTTTCGTGTTGGACGGTGATGAGGTCTGTGATGGGCATCACAATGGCATCCGCCGTCTTTATGATGTCAATCATAAAATACTGTTTTCATAAGTGTTTTCATTGCGATTACTTGACGGTTGATGACTTACGATAAATATCGCCGAACTCGCCGGTTCTCGCTAAAATAGGTAAGCCGCCATGCTGACAACACAAACTGGCGCATTCTGCGCGGTTGTTGTGGGCTTCAGGGGGGATCGTGGTGGAGTTTCGAGCCAACGATGTCCGCATTGTCGGAGCGCTAGGCATAGCCCTTGCGCTTGGCGGCTGCGCCAATGTCGATTTGGAAAACAAGGATGCTTGGTTTTCCAAGCCGTTCCAAATCGTCAGCCGCAGCGGCGGTTACACATTCTCGGACCTTCAAGATGCCAAGGAGCGCGCGCGGCCGATTAGCGCCAATGACCTTGTCGCGTCGAACGGCTCGTGTCCGGCATCGGCGGCGCAGCCGGTGCCACAACAGGCACCTGTGGCCGAGGCGGCGAACCAACCTGGCGGCGCCGCACCGACGACCGATACGAGCGTACCTCTGAGCGACGGCGTTGCGCTCGGCATGAGCGAATGCGACGTGGTGCTTCGCGCCGGCGCACCAAGCGCGGTTCAGATCGATAAGGCCCCAAACGGTGATCGGATTTCGGTGTTGACATTCAATACCGGCCCGCGCCCGGGCATCTATCACTTCCAAGCGGGCACGCTCATGGAGGTCGAGCGGGTGCAAGTGCCGCCAGCGCCGACACAGACCGCCAAGAAGAAACCGGCCTCTCCACCGAAAGCCAACAAACAAGCCGCTAAAGATTAAGGCCTGATGAGTTTTGCACGAACCGTCATGCCCGCGCATAGCCGTTCGATAAAACGGCATCGCTTCGCTCGCCTATGGCGGGCATCCACGTCTTAATGCGACGCCAAAAACAAAGGCATCATGGCCGGGACAAGCCCGACCATGGCGAAGCGTGGGCCTAGCGCTCACGCGAGCTCGAAGCGATCGAGATTCATCACTTTGGTCCACGCCGCCACGAAGTCTTTTACGAACTTCTCCTTCGAGTCAGAGCAAGCGTAGACTTCCGCGAGCGCTCGCAACTGCGAGTGTGAACCGAAGATCAGGTCGACACGGGTGCCCGTCCACTTGACCTCTTTGGTCTTGCGGTCGCGCCCCTCGTACGCGCCGTCGGAGCCAGCAGGTTGCCACTGCGTGCGCATATCGAGCAGATTGACGAAGAAGTCATTGGTCAGCGTTTCGGGCCGCTTGGTGAAGGCGCCGTGCTTGGACTGCGCGGCATTGGCGCCCAGCACGCGCAGGCCGCCGACGAGAACCGTCATCTCGGGCGCGGTCAGCGTGAGCAATTGTGCCCGATCCACCAATGCTTCCTCAGGCGACATGAACTGCTCGGCGCCGGAATAATTCCGGAAACCGTCAGCGGTCGGTTCGAGCGGCGCGAAAGACTCGACATCCGTTTGCTGCTGAGACGCGTCCATGCGCCCCGGCGTGAACGGAACTTTCACGTCGTGCCCGGCCGCCTTTGCCGCTTTCTCGATCGCCGCGCCGCCGCCGAGAACGATCAAGTCGGCAAGCGAGACCTTCTTGCCGCCGCTGGCCGAAGCATTGAACTCCTTCTGGATCGCTTCGAGCTTTGCAAGCACTGTCGCTAGCTGCTTCGGCTGATTGACGGCCCAATCCTTCTGCGGCGCCAGCCGAATGCGCGCACCGTTCGCTCCGCCGCGCTTATCAGAGCCGCGGAACGTCGATGCCGATGCCCAGGCCGTCGAGACCAGTTGGGCCACGGACAGTCCGGATGCCAGGATTTTTGCCTTCAGCGCGGCAATGTCCTGCGCCCCGATCAGCGGATGGTTCACCGCGGGGATCGGGTCCTGCCAAATCAAAATCTCCTTTGGAACGAGCGGGCCGAGGTAACGCGCGATCGGCCCCATGTCACGGTGCGTCAGCTTGAACCATGCGCGGGCAAATGCGTCCGCGAGCTGGTCCGGATGCTCGTAGAAGCGACGCGATATTTTTTCGTAGACCGGGTCCATCCGTAGCGAGAGGTCCGTGGTCAGCATGGTCGGCGCATGCTTCTTCGACTTGTCGTAGGCGTCCGGAATTGTTGCGGCGCCGTTTTTCGCCGTCCACTGATAGGCGCCGGCCGGGCTCTTCGTCAGCTCCCATTCGTTCTTGAACAGGTTCTCGAAGAAGTGGTTGCTCCATTTGGTCGGCGCCTGCGACCAGGTGACTTCCGGGCCGCCGGTGATGGCGTCGGCGCCGAAGCCCGTGCCAAATTTGCTCTTCCAACCGAGGCCCTGTTCCTCGATCAAGGCACCTTCCGGCTCCGGGCCGATCAGTGACGGATCGCCGGCGCCGTGTGTTTTGCCGAAAGTATGGCCACCGGCAATGAGCGCGACGGTCTCCTCGTCGTTCATTGCCATGCGGAAGAATGTTTCGCGGATGTCCTTGGCCGCCGCGATGGGATCCGGCTTGCCGTTCGGGCCCTCCGGATTCACGTAGATCAGACCCATCTGCACCGCACCGAACGGCTTATGAAGCTGGCGTTCGCCGCTATAGCGTTCGTCGCCCAGCCACGTCCCTTCGGGGCCCCAGTAAAGCTCTTCGGCTTCCCAAACATCGGCGCGCCCGCCGCCAAAACCGAACGTCTTGAAGTCCATCGATTCCAGCGCGACGTTACCGGCCAGAATCATCAGGTCAGCCCAAGAGATTTTGCGGCCGTATTTCTGCTTGATCGGCCAGAGCAACCGGCGCGCCTTGTCGAGGTTCGCATTGTCCGGCCAAGAGTTAAGCGGTGCGAAGCGCTGCTGGCCAGCGCCGGCGCCACCGCGGCCGTCGGCGATGCGATACGTGCCTGCGGCGTGCCATGCCATACGGATCAACAACGGTCCGTAATGGCCAAAGTCAGCCGGCCACCACTCCTGCGATTCCGTCATCAAAGCATGGAGGTCCTTGATCACGGCATTTAAATCGAGGCTCTTGAACTCCTTGGCGTAGTCGAAATCCTTGCCCATAGGATCGGACAAGCTGGAGTTCCGGTGAAGCACATCAATGTTGAGTTGGTTCGGCCACCAATCTCGGTTGGTGCGGGCGTGGGTTCGGTCTGTGAACGGGCACTTGCCCGCGCCCTCTTCGGTTTTTGCGTCCATGTTACTCTCCGGGCGTGCTCTGCTTTGTTTCCATGACGTGCCCTATACTAGGATCATCAGTCATTGGAAAGTGATCCAGCCATCGTAATGACAGAGGGCTGCTCACGGATAATGTCTGATCACCGGGAATTGACGACGCCAAAGCATGATCCGGAAAAGTGGACGCCGGTTTCCCGCCTGCGCGAAGCCTTGGCTACAGCTTATCCTTCCAGTTGATCCTTCGGCGGCGAAGGCAGGTTGAAAAGATCACGCTCAAACAACCCAAGATCATTTCGCTTAAGGTGCGAAACGCGCCGGGCAGTTGGCGGCAATCAACTCAACGCGAACGCCCCGACCTCTTGCCCAGGCCGGGGCGTTCATTTTTCGGAGCGCGCAGCGATTTCGCGCGCCAATTGCGCAAGTCGATTGTACAAGTCAATTGTACAAGTCAATTGCACGCACAATTGCGCGTCTCAATAGCAGACGTTGACCCATCGCACTGCTGGGCCATAGGGCGTCCACACCAAGCGGCGGTGAATACAGCCGTCGTAAATCGGACCGGCGTAAACGCGAACAGCCGGCCGGTAAAACCAGCCATGATGCCAACCATACCAGCCTGGATGTCCGGCCCAGGCCGATGCGCTGTTGGGCGCGAGCGCGGCGGCGCCGAGTGTCAGCGCGGCGGCTGCGGCCGTAATCGTCTTGCGCAGCATTTGCGATCTCCTTGATTAGCGTTGTTCATTGTCCGTGCGGCGAAGCTTGCAGCTCGCCGCTTCGTGGCCAATTTATTCGCCGGCGCCTGAACCGCTGCTGAGGACCAAATTAAGTGCCGATTTATCAAACTGAATGGGCGCTAGCGCCGACGTTCACCCCAAATTCACGCTGCACCGCGCTTGCCCCCCGCGCGAGCGACGGTCTATAAGCCGCGCAGTCGCGCACCTATCTGCAATCCCAAAGGAATGATTTGATGGCGATCGAGCGCACCTTCTCGATCATCAAGCCAGATGCCACCGCCCGTAACTTGACGGGGGCTATCAATGCGATGATCGAACAGGCGGGTTTGCGCATCGTGGCGCAAAAGCGCATCAAGATGACCCACGAGCAAGCGGAAACCTTTTATGCCATTCACCGCCAGCGGCCGTTTTTCCGCGAGCTGGTCGACTTTATGACCTCGGGGCCGGTAGTCGTGCAGGTGCTCGAGGGCGACAACGCGGTGGCCGCCTATCGCGATATCATGGGTGCGACCGATCCGGCCAAAGCTGCTCCGGGGACCATTCGCAAACAGCACGCTAAATCGATTGGCGAGAATTCGGTTCACGGCTCCGACGCCCCGGAGACTGCTGTGACGGAAATTGCGCAGTTTTTTGCCGGCAACGAGATCGTCGGCTGAGGGCTCAAGCGGTGGCTTCGATCATCGAATATTTTAATCCAGCGCTGTGGGGCGCATGGTTTAGATCTGGCGTCGATCAGCTTGGTTACACGGCATTCTGGCTCGCCGTCGGTCAGATCATCTTCATCAATGTCTTGCTCTCCGGTGACAACGCCATTGTCATCGCCATGGCGTGCCGCGGCCTGCCGGACCAGCAACGGCGCTGGGGGATCATCATTGGCGCGGGCACGGCGGCGCTCCTGCGCATCGTTTTTACCGTCATCCTCGCTTCGCTGATGATGTTGCCATACCTCAAGCTGATCGGCGGCGCCGGGCTTTTATATATTGCGGCCAAACTTGTCGTCCCCGAGGAACACGATAACAGCGAACTCGCGGCGGCCGCGCATCTTTGGCGTGCGGTGTTGATTGTCGCTGTCGCCGATGTCATCATGAGCTTCGATAACGTCGTGGCCATCGCCGCCGCCGCCCGCGGCGATTACCTGTTGCTCGCGATTGGACTTGCCATATCGATCCCGCTGCTCGTCATCGGGGCGGCGCTCATGGCGGCGCTGCTCGAACGCTTCCCAGTTTTAATATGGCTCGGCGCAGCGTTGCTTGGCTGGATCGCGGGTGAGACGATGGCAACGGATCCGGCTGTGGCTTCGCGCTTGGCGGCGTTTGGTGATGCGGCCATCGGGCAAGTTGACTTCGCCGCGGCTGCCGCCGGCGCCGCGCTGGCGGTCACCGCCGGCGGATTGTGGCAACGCTTGCGCGAATCGCGCGCGCGCGGCCCAAGAAAGAGTGGCCCTAAGGCGGCGCTGATCACCAAATTTTTTCAGATCGGCGCAACGCCGCGATAACGCGCAGCCATGCTTGCGCCGTATTTCTCCTGCTTGCTGGTAATGCAATCGGATTTTGGCCTTCCGGCCGGTGCTGCCTTGCCGACAAGATCGCCTCGGACTTCTCCGCTTCGGACCCTCCCCCAAAATCTGGCTTGTGGCGCGTACTTTAGAAATGCACGCGATGTGCAGCTTCTGGGTCCGCGTCTTCGCTGACATCTGGAATGACTTAGGAGACAGACGATGCAAAAGGGCACCGTCAAGTGGTTCAATCCGACCAAGGGCTACGGGTTCATCAAGCCCGCGACCGGCGACAAGGATGTGTTTGTTCACATCTCTGCCGTCGAGCGCGCCGGCTTGCGCACGCTCAACGAGGGCCAAACGGTCGAGTACGAACTGGTCACGAACCGCGGCCGAACCTCGGCGGAAAATCTAAAAGTTGCATGAACCAAAAAAGCCGGCTTGACCCGGCTTCTCGTAGCCCCCGGTCTCACACCGGGGGTTTTTTATTTCGGACTATTTATTTTCAGATTCGGCGCTGGAAACTTTGCCCGGCCTTCGGCCACCAAGCGCAGGGCTTCTGGATAGATTCGGTGTTCGATTTCTAGGACGCGGGCGGCCAGCGTTTGTTCGGTGTCGCCTTGCAGCACTGGAATCCATTGCTGGCTGATAATCGGTCCGGCATCGGTTTCCTCGACGACAAAATGAACTGTTGCGCCGTGCTGTTTCACGCCCGCCTCAAGCGCGCGGCGGTGGGTGTTAAGCCCCTTGAAGTCTGGCAGCAGCGCTGGATGGATGTTGAGAATCCGGCCGCTCCAGCGCTTGATGAACCACGCCGTCAACAGCCGCATGAAGCCGGCAAGGCAGACAAGCTCGATTCGGTTTTTCCGAAGTTCCTCGTCCAGGAGATGTTCGAACGCTTCGCGATCCTCGCCGAACCGGCGGTGATCGACCACCGCTGTGGCAATTGCGGCTTCACGCGCGCGCGCAAGTCCGGCTGCATCCGGCAGGTTGGAAAGGACGAGCGCAATTTCCGCCGGATAATCTTTGGCCTTCGCGGCCTCGATTAACGCCATCATGTTCGAGCCGCGCCCCGAGATCAGCACGGCAACGCGCTTTTTGCTCATCGCTGCGGCCAAGACAAATCAAGCCGTCCGCTGAAACTGATGGCGCCGCCGCGTTCTGATGGCACGACTTCTCCAAGCCGAACAACTTTCTCGCCGTGTTTCGCCAAAGAAGTGCTGCCGATGTCCGCTTTACCGGCGTCGAGCACGACCACCATGCCGATGCCGCAATTGAACGTGCGTAGCATTTCATGTTCCGTGATTTTGCCGGCGGCCGCGAGCCATCTGAACACCGGTAAGACCGGCACCCGATCAAGCCGCAGGCGAACCCCCAACCCGGACGGCAGCACGCGCGGGATGTTGTCGATGAAGCCTCCGCCAGTAATGTGCGCCAGCGCCTTGACAGCTCCGCTCTCGCGGATCGCGGCGAGGCAGGAGCGCACGTAAAGCCGTGTCGGCGTCAACAGCGCCTCGCCGAGTTTTTGCGCTGGCGCAAATGGCGCGGGACTCTCCCACGTCAACCCGGCGTCGCCGACGATCTTTCTGATCAGCGAAAAACCGTTGGAGTGCACGCCGCTCGCGGCGAGCCCTACCACGACATCGCCGGGGGCAATGTCGGCCCGCGGCAAGACCTGGCTTCGTCCGACGGCGCCCACTGCAAATCCGGCGAGATCGTAATCGTTGCCCTGATAAACTCCGGGCATTTCCGCGGTTTCGCCGCCGATCAGCGCGCATCCGGCCTGGCTGCAGGCAGCAGCAATACCTTTCACGACCGCCGCGCCAGTTGCTGGATCGAGTTTTCCGCACGCGAAATAGTCGAGGAAGAACAGCGGTTCGGCGCCTTGTACCACGAGGTCGTTGACCGACATGGCAACAAGATCAATGCCGATCGCCTCGTGACGGGACGTTTCAATCGCGATCTTGACCTTAGTGCCGACGCCATCAGTTGCCGCGACCAGGATCGGATCGGCGAAGCCGGCGGCTTTGAGATCGAAAAGTCCGCCGAAGCCGCCGATTTCCGCTCCGGCGCCCGGCCGCGCGGTTGCGCGCACCAGTGGCTTGATCAATTCCACCATGCGGTTGCCGGCATCGATGTCGACACCAGCGGCCGCGTAGCGAGCGTCTTTCACGAAATCACCGATGCGGATAGCCGAGAATAGCCCAGTGCTGCAGGCTCTTACTTGGGCCTCCTACGTCGGAATCGCCGGGTGTGCAAGCATGCTGGTGCGGCTATATAGTGGGCCCATAACGATGAAGCGCTGGGAATCGGATAAGGGCGATCCCGGCGCGGGCTTGGCGATGGGGGCGGCGCGGGACGTGTCCGCGCAAGCGTAGCTGCAAGCTGGGGGCGGTTTGAGTATCCCAAATCTCATCACCTTGGGGCGGATCTTACTGGTGCCGATCGTGGTCTGGGCGATCACGCTCGGCGAAATGCGCATCGCGTTCGTGTTGTTTCTGGCGGCAGGCATCAGCGACGCCGTCGACGGCTTTCTCGCCAAGCGCTTCCATATGAAGAGCGAGCTCGGCGCTTATCTCGATCCGCTCGCCGACAAGGCGTTGATCGTCTCCATCTATGTCTCATTAGGAATTGTCGGCGTGCTGCCGATTTTTCTGGTCATTCTCGTCGTGTCGCGCGATATCATGATCATCAGCGCCTTCCTGCTGGCCTGGCTAGTCGGCCGGCCGATGCCGGTGCGGCCCCTGTTGGTGTCCAAAGCCAACACCGTGATGCAGATTCTTTTGGCCGTTCTGGTCCTGGCACAACAAGCCTTCGGTTTCGAGTTCGGTCTCGTAACGAGCCTGACTATGGCTGCGGTCGCGCTCTTGACGCTACTTTCGATCGCCTTCTATCTCGCGGAATGGGTCCGGCACATGAACTCGTTTGGCGCCGGGCATTAACTACGTTCGGCTCATCGCCATGCTATTCGAGCGCAACATCGTATTTTGGATCGCCGCGCTCGCGGTCTTCGTGGGCCTGTTGTGGCTGCTCAGTCCCATCCTGTTGCCCTTCGTGCTGGGTATGGCCATTGCCTATGTACTCGATCCGCTGGCCAATCAATTGAGCAAGCGCGGCGTCGGCCGGCTACTCGCTGCGCTTATTATTCTCAGCGGCTTTGCTGTGGCGCTTATACTTCTTGTGCTGCTTATCGCGCCGGTCATAGCTAGCCAGTTGTCCGGGTTTATCGACAATGTTCCGGTTTATGCGCTGCGTCTGCAGGCATTCGTCAGCGATCCCACTCACCCATGGATCAAGCGCATAATCGGCGACAATCTCAATGGCGCCGACAAATCGGTCGGCGATCTGATGCGTGAGACGGTCGGTTATCTCACCGGTATGCTCGCTACGCTTTGGACCAAGGGCCAAGCGCTGATTTCGATCTTTTCACTTCTGATCATCACGCCGGTCGTGGCGTTTTATCTGATCTGCGATTGGGATCGCATGGTCCGCGCGGTCGATCAACTAGTGCCGCTGTCGCAGCGCGAAACCGTGCGCAATCTCGGCCGCGAAATCGATGCCACGATCTCCGCCTATGTTCGCGGTCAAACCGGCCTCTGTCTCATTCTCGGCTCGTACTACGCGGTCGCGCTGACGCTGGCTGGCTTGAGCTTCGGCCTGTTGATCGGAGTGGTATCGGGACTGATCAGTTTCATTCATTACGTCGGCTCATTGACCGCGCTCGTGCTCTCGCTCAGCGTAGCTTTGGCGCAATTTGCTCCAGACTGGGCCCGGATCGTGATCGTTGCCGGCATCGTTCTTTTCGGCCAGTTTCTCGAAGGCAATGTGCTGGCGCCAAAGCTTGTCGGCAAGAGCGTTGGCTTACACCCGGTCTGGCTGATGTTCGCGCTGTTCGCGTTCGGCTATTTGTTCGGGTTCGTCGGACTGTTGCTCGCGGTGCCTTTGGCGGCGGCATCCGGCGTGGTCGTGCGGTTCGCGCTGCAGCAGTATCTGGCCAGTCCGCTTTATACCGGCAATCGTCCGCCATAGGCGCTAAAGCGAAATGGTTTTAGGTTAAATCGGGATTTCGCTTTAGCTTGTTGTTTGTTTGAGCATGATCTTTTCGGAAAACCGGTATCCACTTTTCCGGATCATGCTTTAGTCCGTGGGAATGGCGGGGCAATGTCTTCGCAGGCACCGGTTTCAGGCAAGACGTGGTGGCGCCCTCGCCAGCTCGCGCTGGCCCTCGATCATCCAGAAAGCTTCGCGCGCGAAGACTTCTTTTCCGGACCCGGCAACGCGGCGGCGCTGGCATTGATCGATTCCTGGCCGGATTGGCCGTCGCACGCCGTGGTGCTCATTGGACCGGAAGGATCGGGCAAGACCCACTTGGCCATGATCTGGGCGTCGGCTGCTGGCGCGCGCATTGTTTCGGGGAAGAACATCGGCGCATCCGATGTTCCGGGCATGCTCGCTACCGGCGCGCTGGTGATTGAGGACGCAGGCGCAGGCACGGACGAGCACGCCCTGTTTCATCTGATCAATCTCGCGCGCGAGGAACGATCGTTTCTGTTGTTCACCGCGCGAACCGCGCCCTCGGCCTGGCCAATCGCCACGCCCGACGTCGTTTCCCGGTTGCGGGCGATGCCGACGGTGCTTGTACAAGCGCCCGACGACGCCATGTTGCGCGGCGTCATGGCGAAACTTGCCGCCGACCGCCAGCTTGTCCTGGATGACGGCGTCGTCACCTATATCGCAAGCCGAATTGAGCGGTCGTTCGCAGCTGCGCGCGCCGCAGTCATTGCCTTGGACCAGGAGGCGCTGCGGCAGGGACGGCCGGCAAGCCGGGCCTTGGCCGCGGAACTGTTCCGCGGCCGCTGAACGAAGATCACGCACGGTGCGCGGTGCGATTTTGCGTCTGCCTCGGTTTTGATCGGATTTGATGAAGAAAATCCGGCGGGCTTGACGGAACGGCTCGCCGAGCCGCCTTATATTTGTTGGTGACATTCATCGGATTGTAACGAAAGTGGCCAATCTAGCTCTGGACGAACACGGGTCATCCACAATGGAAAGCGGCCAAGTCGCTGTGTCTCCTCGGGAATCGGTCGCGGCGCGGCGGCTCGAAATGCCGCGCCCGCAGGAGAAGGAGCCGCGGGTCCCCGCATCCGATCTCGCCGCGAGCCCGGACCGTTTCATCAACCGGGAGTTGTCTTGGCTCGATTTCAACCGCCGCGTTCTCGAGGAATCGGAGAACCGTCGCAATCCCCTGCTCGAACGGCTCAGGTTTCTGGCGATTTCGGCCAATAACCTCGACGAATTTTTCATGGTGCGTGTCGCCGGCCTTGGCGCGCAAGTGCGCGAAGGCATCAGCAGCAAGAGCCCGGAAGGACTTACCCCCGCCGAACAGCTCGTGCGCATCGCCGAAGCCGTTGCCGTGCTGGTCGAAGACCAGCAGGCGCAATGGCGCGAGCTGCGCGCCGAGCTCGCGGCGGCCGGTATTGTGCTAGTCGACGGTCCCGACATCACCCGCGCCGAAAAAGCCTGGCTCGAAGATTACTTTCTCGCGCACGTCTTTCCGCTGTTGACGCCACTCGCCATCGATCCGGCGCATCCGTTTCCGTTTATTCCCAATCTCGGCTTCACCATCGCGCTGCAGCTTGCCCGCGGCAAAGACGGCAAAGCGATGAACGCGCTGATCCGTATGCCGAACCGGATCGAGCGTTTCGTGCGGCTGCCTCAGGCGGGCGAGGGCGGCGAAACGCGACTCATTTCAATCGAAGGCGTCACCAGTCTGTTCATCGCCAAGCTGTTCCCCGGCTACGCGGTTAAAGGTCTCGGCGCGTTCCGCGTCATTCGCGACTCAGAAGTGGAAATACTCGAAGAGGCGGAAGATCTGGTGCGGCTGTTTGAGACCGCACTCAAGCGGCGCCGCCGAGGGTCGGTCATTCGCCTCGACATCGAGGCGACCATGCCGGACGAATTGCGGCGCTTCGTGCAGCGCGCGCTCGATGTGTCCGACGACAGCGTGTTCGCCGTTGACGGGGTGCTTGCGCTCGACGAGATGGGGCAGATCGCTAATCTCAACAGGCCCGACCTCGAATTCGAGCCTTACGCGCCACGCTATCCCGGACGTGTCCGCGATCACGGCGGCGACTGTCTGGCGGCGATCCGACAGAAGGATTTCATCATTCATCATCCGTTCGAATCCTTCGACGTGGTGGTGAATTTCCTGCAGCAGGCGGCGCGCGATCCCGACGTTGTCGCTATCAAGCAGACGCTCTACCGCACCTCGGCGGATTCGCCGATCATCAAGGCGCTGGCGGAAGCGGCCGAAGCTGGCAAGTCGGTCACCGCGCTGGTCGAATTGAAGGCGCGTTTCGACGAGGAGGCCAATATCCGCTGGGCGCGCGACCTGGAGCGCGCCGGCGTGCAGGTCGTGTTCGGCTTTATCGAGCTCAAGACGCACGCCAAGCTGTCGCTGGTGGTCCGGCGCGAAGGGACGTCGCTTGCGTCCTATGTGCATGTCGGCACCGGGAACTATCATCCTGTCACCGCTCGTATCTACACCGACTTGTCGTTCTTCACCTGCGATCCGATCATCGCGCGCGACGTCAGCCGCGTTTTCAACTTCGTCACCGGCTACGCCGAGCCGGCCGAGCTTGACCGCATGGCGGTGTCGCCACTGTCGCTACGCAAACGCATTCATCAACACATCGATGAGGAAATCGCGCATGCCAAGGCCGGCCGCCCCGCGGCGATCTGGATGAAGATGAATTCGCTAGTCGACCCGGACATCATCGATGCGCTCTATGAGGCTTCGAGTGCCGGCGTGCCGATCGATCTCGTGGTGCGCGGCATTTGCTGCCTGCGGCCGGGCGTTCCCGGCCTGTCCGACAATATCCGGGTCAAATCGATCATCGGCCGCTTCCTGGAGCACGGCCGCATCTATTGCTTCGGCGCCGGGCACGGCCTGCCGCATGCGAAAGCCGCGGTCTACATTTCTTCCGCCGACATGATGCCGCGCAATCTCGACCGCCGCGTCGAAGTGTTGTGCCCGATCCTCAATCCGACCGTGCACGAACAAGTGCTCGACCAGATCATGGTCGCGAATCTCAAGGACAACCAGCAAAGCTGGCAACTGCACGCCGATGGCTCTTCGGCGCGCATCGGGCCGGGCCCTGGCGAGGAAGACTTCAATTGCACGACCTATTTCATGACCAATCCCAGCCTCTCAGGCCGCGGCAAGTCGCCCAAGGACTCGATTCCGCGGCTGCGGCACCGGCCGGACCGCATGTGAAGGCTTGGCGAATCGTGTAGGTAGCGGCTGCCGCGCCGGGAAATCGGCAAGTGGGAACATGCAATTGTAAGCCGCGCCTCTGTTCTTTGAGGCCGCAACGGCAGATAAGCTTCGATTATTGAATTCCATGCCGCGCGACAATTCCGACGCAAGTTCAACTGCGCAGGGGCGCCTCGACCACGGCCCGCCGATCGCGGTCGTCGACATCGGTTCGAATTCGGTGCGCCTTGTCGTTTACGAGGGTCTCACCCGCAGCCCAACCGAACTGTTCAACGAAAAAGCGCTGTGCGGGCTGGGCCGCGAAGTGCAATCAACGAGGTTGCTTGCCGCCGATGCGGTGCAGCACGCGCTCGCCACGCTCAAGCGTTTTCGCGCGCTCGGTGACACGATGAAGGTCAAGAAAATTTTGGCCATCGCCACGGCGGCGGTGCGCGACGCCAAGAATGGCCCGGCCTTCATCAAGCTCGCCGAGCGGACTATCGATGCCGAGATTGAAATATTATCCGGCGGGCGGGAGGCGGAGCTCACCGCGCTCGGCGTCATTTCCGGCGTGCATCGCGCCGATGGCGTAGTCGGTGATCTCGGCGGCGGCTCGCTTGAACTCGTCGACGTGCGCGGCACGCGCGCGCGCCACGGCTTAACCCGCCCCTTGGGCGGTTTGGCGCTCGCCGACATTTCGGCGAAGTCGCTCAAGAAAGCCGAGAAATTCGTCAAGAAGTCACTGAGCGGATTGCCGGTGCTCAAGGTATGCGAAGATCGCAGTTTCTATGCGGTCGGCGGCACTTGGCGTTCGCTCGCGCGATTGCATATGTGGCAGACCGGTTATCCGCTGCACGTCATGCATGGTTATGCGATCCGCGCCGACGAGGCGCGGGAATTCGCCCGGCTGGTGCACCGTGTCGATGTCGACACGCTCGCCAATATCGAAGTGGTCAACAGCGCTCGCCGCCCGCTCTTGCCTTACGCGGCGCTGGTGCTCGATCACATTCTGCGCGTCGGCAAACCTCGGCAGGTGGTGTTTTCCGCGCTCGGCATTCGCGAGGGCCTGCTCTATTCGCTGCTCAAGAAAAAAGAGCAGGAGAAGGACGCGCTGCTTGAAGCCGCGCGGCATCTCAATCAGTTGCGCTCGCGCTCGCCGCGGCACGGCGAAGAGCTGATCGGATGGACCGACCGCTTCATGGCGACATCGGGCCTTGACGAAACCGCCGAGGAGCGCCGGTTACGGCATGCCGCGTGTCTTTTGGCCGATATCGGCTGGCGGGCCCATCCCGATTACCGCGGCGAGCAATCGCTCAACATTATCGCTCACGGCGGTTTTTCCGGCATCGATCATCAGGGCCGCGCCTATCTGGCGCTCGCAGTATTTTTCCGCCATGTCGGACTGGTGACGGATGACGATCTGTCGCCGCGGCTGCGCGAGCTGGTCTCGACGCGGCTCCTTGACCGCGCGCGCGTCCTCGGCGCCGCGTTGCGGCTCGCTTATGTGGCGTCGGCGGCGATGCCCGGCGTGCTGGAGGAGACACCGCTGGCAATTGAGCGGCATCGACTCGCGCTGAGGCTGCCGGGCGAATTTTCCGCTTTGGCCGGTGAGCGCGTGCTTAACCGGCTGCGCTCGCTCGCTCGCCTGATCGGTCGCGAACCGGTGCTGCTGATGGGGTGAGTAAGAGTTCAAGAAATAACCGGAAAGAATACTCAGAGTTTACGCGTGAAATTCCGCCGCGCTCGCCGGTTCTGTTCATTAGCTGGGGAGAACGGATTCTTTTTGCTGCCATTCAATCGCGTTGCTGGCATCGTGTGAATAGCGTTGTTGGGGGAGCAATAACGATGAAGAAGGCTGCTTTGCTAACATGTGTGTTTGTAGTTGCATCGTATCCTGCTGTCGCGAAGCACCATTTTCACCACGGACAGCGAGCAACCTCCTCGCATTCCCGCATAAGCTGCGAAATGGTGCGTGCCTATGTTGCGCAAGTAGGCTTGGCGCAGGCTAAAGCGATGGCTCAAGCCGCCGGCATGACTGAATCGGAGGAACGAGCGGCCGTACAGTGTCTGGAGAAAACGTAGCCTCTAAAGCGCCATTCTCGCCGCTACGCCAGAGCAACGCGGCCCTTCTCTATCGCCAGCGCCAGTTTACCCTGCTCAATCGGCTGCTGTCGTTTGCGCGGCTGATCGGCCGCAAGCCGATGCCGTTGATGAAGTGAGAATCACTCGAGCTTTTGTCGAGACACCGCGCGTAATAATAAGCCTCAATATCCGAATTGCCGTTCCGGGCCGGCCTTACGCAATGCATAGGATGTGGACGCATTTCGATCGACAGATGCAAACTTGCAAATCCCGCCGATCGAGCTGGTCGCAACGGGCCGGGGCCGCGTTACTGGCTCTAAATGGCCCGAGCGGATGATGAAATCGGTGGCGATATGGTCGACACCGAAGTGTGAAGGGAAATTGGGAGCGCTCTCTTATCGGGGTGGATCAACATGCTGGAAACACCGATCCTTTTTGCAATCGGTTTGCTAGTGCTCGTCGGCATTGTGTGGTGGCTGTACCGCTCTAATTAGAGACGCGTGGGCTTTCTATATTGCGTCGATGATCGGGCGGCCCTGCAAACCGGACGCAGACGTGAAATGGCTGTGGCAAACGCTGCTGCCGGATACTCCATTGCCGGGCTGTAGTATGGCCGCTGAGGAGTCTGCAGCGAAGATCGAGGAACAACCCGATCACTGCGCGCCTGCGCGCGACCAGACACGACGATCCTGGCTACCCAGATTTTGGCTCCGCAGATTTTGGCTCCTCGATAGCAGGGCCTAATCGCGCTCGACCGCCGCGACGCGGCCCTTTTCCATCGTAAGCACAAGCTTGCCGTGCTTGAGCGCCAGCGCTTTTTCGCCGAACAATTCGCGCCGCCAGCCTCGCAGTGCCGGCACGTTGGCATCGTCGTCGGCGGCGATGCGCTCGAGATCATCGACCGTCGCGATCACCTTGGCGGCGACGTGATGACGCTCCGAAACCATCCGCAACAGCACTTTGAGGAGTTCGACCACCGCCGCGCCATTGGCGGCGGAATGCGTGCGCATCGGACGCGGCAAAGTCTTGGGATCGCGTGCCAAGCCGCGCGCCACCGCCGTGACGATCGCCTCGCCCCAGCGCGAGCGCTCGAAGCCCTTTGGCAGCGAGCGCAGATGCGTGAGCCTCTCGGCGCTGATCGGCGCGTGCACAGCAATATCGGCGATGACTTCGTCCTTGAGCACCCGCGAGCGCGGCACGTCGCGCGCCTGCGCCTCGCGCTCGCGCCAGGCCGCGATTTCGATCAGCACCGCGAGCTCCCTGGGCTTGCGCACCCGGGTCTTGAGCCGCTGCCACGCATTCTCCGGCTCGAGGCGGTAGGTGTCGGGCGAGGTCAAAACCCGCATCTCGTCCTCGACCCATTCCGCGCGGCCGCGCTGACGCAGATCGTCCACCAGCTTGAGGTAGACGTCGCGCAGATGGGTGACGTCCGAGATCGCGTAACGCAGTTGTGCTTCCGAGAGCGGCCGCCGCGTCCAATCGGTGAAGCGATGCGACTTGTCGAGCGCATCGCCGGTGATTCGCTGCACCAGCTGGTCATAGGAAATCGAATCGCCATAGCCGAGCACCATAGCGGCGACTTGACTGTCGAAGATCGGACGCGGAATGAGCTGGGCCGCATGCCAGACGATTTCGATGTCCTGACGCGCGGCGTGAAACACTTTCATCACTTTTTCGTTCGCCATCAGCGCGTAGAACGGCGATAGATCGATGCCCGGCGCCAGCGCATCGATCACAACAGCCTCGTCGGTAGACGCCATCTGCGCCACGCAGAGCAATGGGTAATAGGTGCTCTCGCGCAGGAACTCGGTGTCGATGGTGACGAAGGGATGTTTGGCCATGCGCCGGCAGGCGTCGGCCAGTTCGGATGTGGCCGTGATCGGCTGGAGCGAGGCGGTAGAAACGGAATGCATTGGCGATTCTTAATGTCGTTCAGGCGGGACGCCGGGGCAAGCCCGTCACTGTGTGTAAATATCGGGCTTATCTGCCGCGAATCTTGTCCATGAAAATGAATTCCCATGGGCTGGGCATGGCGCCGACCGGAACTTCGATGACGGTCGGGACATCGGGCCGCGCGAAAGCGTGCCGTAGCGCCGTGCGTAAGTCCGCCGGCGTTGTCGCGCGCGCGGCGTCGGCATCGAAGCTTTTGGCGAAGGCGACAAAATCCGGGTTGGTGAGATCGCTGCCGATCAGCCGATTGCCATAACGTTCCTCTTGAATGCGGCGGACATTGCCGTAGGCGCCATCGTTGAACACGATCGTTGTGAGCGGAATCTTATGGCGCATCGCGGTGGCAAGCTCGGTGGCGGTGAACAAAAAACCGCCGTCGCCCGAAATCGCCACCACCGGCACGTCGGGTCGCGCATGTTGCGCGCCGAGTGCGGTGGCGAAGCCCCAGCCGAGCGGATCTTGATAGCCGGGCGAGAGGAACGTGCGCGGCTTGTAAACGGGAAGCAACAGCCGTGCGGCAAAGCCGATCTGCGTCACCTCATCGACCAAAATACCGTCCTCAGGAAGTTCGGCGCGGATCGCGTCGAGAAACGCGATTTGTGGCGCAAGCTTCGCCATCCGTTTGCGCCAGAACGCCTGCCGCGCGCTCATTTCCGCGCGCCGCGATGCACGCTTGAGATTGTGGGCCGACAGTTCGGCGAGAAGCGCTTTCAGCATCGGCTTGGCGTCCCCGGTCAGCGCCACCGCCGGTCTGTGCAGGCGATTGTGCTCCTTGGGATCGGCGTCGACGCGGATGATGGCCAGATCGCGGTCGATGCCCCAGTGCTGGATCGGCCAGAGGAGCCGCGTACCGACGGCGAGAACGACATCGGCTTCGCCCCACAGATCGCGCCCGAGCGGTAGTACGACGCTCAAAGGATCGCGGCTGTCGAGCACGCCGCGGCCGCGGCGAAAGCCGAGTACCGGCGCCTGCAGCATCGCCGAGAGCGCGGTCACTTCCACGGCCGCATCTTGCGCGCCGCCGCCGCAGATGATCATCGGGCGCTTGGCGACGCCGAGCCGTTTGGCGGCACGCCGGATCGCCGCCGTGTCGATTTTCGCCGTCGGGATCGGCAACGGCTTAGCAATAGTCGCTGGCGCCGATCGGCCCCAGACATCGATCGCGCATTCGAGTGCAGCTGGGCCAGGCCGGCCCGTTTGCATCGCGCGGAGCGCCGCGGCGGTGGCGCGCGAAGCGTCCTGCGGCCGGGCGATGCGCGCGGTGTGATCGACCAGCCGCTTGATGATGCCGGTCTGATCGCGGATCTCGTGCAGATGGCCGAGGCCGCGTCCGATATCGTCGTGCGGAATTTGCCCGATCAGCGCCAACACCGGCGCGTTCATCGAATAAGCCGTGAGGAGCGCGGCCGCGGAATTGAGGAAGCCTGGACCCGGCACCACCGCGTAGGCGGCGGGTTTGCCAGTCGCGAGCGCGGCGCCCAGCGCCATATAGGCCGCGCCCTGCTCGTGACGGGTGTGAATGGTGCGGAGCCGATCGGAAAAGCGGAACAGCGCGTCAAATAATGGATCGTTCTGCAGACCGGGCAGGGCGTAGAGCGTGTCAATGCCGTGGCCGACGAGCGTTGCGACCACTGCATCTGCCGCGGTCATCTCCGGTGCCGCGGCCACGGCTTTGGGCGGCTTTCGATTCGGCGATTTTCGCTTCATTGTCACAACCGGTCACAAAAACAGACCGGGCGGAGTGTGCAGATCGACGCGACCCTGTCGAGGCGGCCAGTGACCCAGGCGCTTGCGGTCAGTGACCCACGAGTGGCCCAACGGCTGCGGCTGTGTGGTTTTTCCCGCACTGGTGCCGCGAACCCGAAGTTCGCACAAATTTGCAGAGCCCGCCGATGCGAACTTCGGGTTCAAAAGCGGCGCTACGCGGATGGGCTTGCTAGTGTCCTTATCGATTCCGAAGTTCGTAAGGCTCGTAGCAAATGGTGGCGAACTTCGGAATCGGGACACTAGCTGCTTGACAAAGCAAGCACGGCCATGCGCTTGTGCGCGGCCTTTCATCCACTTACGGAATGAGCATGCATCGCTACCGCACCCATACCTGCGGCGCGCTCCGCGAGGCCGATATCGGCGCCGAGGTCCGGCTGTCCGGCTGGTGCCATCGCATCCGCGACCATGGCGGCGTGCTGTTCATCGATCTGCGCGATCATTACGGCATCACGCAAGTGGTGGCCGATCCGGACAGCCCGGCGTTCAAGGTCGCGGAGACGTTGCGCTCGGAATGGGTGGTGCGGGTCGACGGTAAGGTGCGGCGGCGGCCGGAAGGTACGCTAAATCCTGACCTGCCGACCGGCGCGGTCGAGGTCTATATCCGCGAGATCGAGGTTCTGGGACCGGCGGCCGAACTGCCGATGCCGGTGTTCGGCGACCAGGAATATCCTGAAGATATAAGGCTCAAGTACCGCTTCCTTGATCTACGTCGCGAGCACTTGCACCGAAACATTATGAAACGCGGCGAAGTCATCGATTCCATTCGCCGCCGCATGAAGGCGCAAGGCTTCTTCGAATTCCAGACGCCCATTCTCACTGCTTCGTCGCCCGAGGGCGCGCGCGATTATCTGGTGCCGTCGCGGCTGCATCCCGGAAAGTTCTACGCGTTGCCGCAGGCGCCGCAGCAGTTCAAGCAGCTCGTCATGGTGGCGGGCTTCGACCGCTACTTTCAGATCGCGCCGTGCTTTCGCGACGAGGATGCGCGCGCCGACCGCTCGCCCGGGGAGTTTTATCAGCTCGATATCGAGATGAGCTTCGTCACCCAAGACGATGTTTTCGCCGCCGTCGAGCCGGTGTTGCGCGGGGTGTTCGAAGAGTTTGCCGACGGCAAGCCGGTGACGACGAAGTTCCCGCGCATTCCTTACAGCAAGGCGATCGCCAAATACGGTTCTGACAAGCCGGACTTGCGCAATCCGATCGTGATGGCCGACGTGTCGGATATTTTCCGCGGCTCGGGATTTAAGATCTTCGCCCGTATCCTGGAGACCAATCCGAAGGGCGCGGTCTGGGCCATTCCAGCGCCCGGCGGCGGCTCGCGTGCGTTTTGCGACCGCATGAATTCCTGGGCGCAAGGCGAAGGCCAACCCGGGCTTGGTTATATTTTCTATGCGCTCGACGGCGGCGCAGTGGTCGGCCGCGGGCCGATCGCCAACAATCTCGGCGCCGAAAAGACCGAGGCGTTGCGCCAGCAGCTTTTGCTGAAGGACGGCGACGCGGTGTTCTTCGTCGCCGGCGATCCGGCGAGCTTCGTCAAATTCGCCGGTCCGGCGCGCAACAAGATCGGCGACGAGCTTGGGCTTATCCAAAAGGATCGTTTCGACTTTTGCTGGATCGTCGATTTTCCGATGTACGAATGGAGTGAGGAGGAGAAGCGCATCGACTTCTCGCACAATCCGTTCTCGATGCCGAATATGCCGGTCGACGAATTCTTGAAGCTCGATCCGGCCGATCGCGAGAAGATTCTCTCGATCAAGGCGATCCAGTATGATGTCGTCTGCAACGGCGTGGAATTGTCCTCGGGCGCGATCCGCAATCATCGCCCCGAAGTGATGAAAAAGGCCTTCGCCATTGCCGGCTATGAGGAATCGACGCTCGAGCAGCGCTTCGGCGGCATGCTGCACGCGCTCTCGCTCGGCGCGCCGCCGCACGGCGGTATCGCGCCCGGCATCGACCGCATTGTCATGTTGTTGTGCGGCGAGGAAAACCTGCGCGAAGTGGTGCTGTTCCCGATGAATCAACGCGCCGAGGATCTGATGATGGGCGCGCCGTCGGAAGTCTCGCCGAAGCAGCTACGCGAGCTGCACATCCGGGTGGTGAAGCCGGAATAGTCATGGCCGGACTTGTTCCGGCCATCCACGTTTTGTTTCGGTGAGCCAGCAAGACGTGGATGCCCGCGACAAGCGCGCGGACATGACGAACTTCGGGTTGTCGTGAATATCACTCCGCCGCCAGCGCGATTTCGTGCTCGCACACCGCCGCGGCGATGGCGCCAAATTCCGTCGCAATGCGCTTTCTTCGCATCAGCCGCAAGATCAGCCGCAGCTCGCGCAACGTCTCCACCGGAAGCCGGCTGCCATAGCCAAGCGCGCTCGCGAGCGCGAAAGCTTTACGCTCCTCGCGCCACCAGTACTCGACCTGCCGGATCGCGGCGGCAAGCGTGCAATCGGTGAGCAGCGCGGCGCGGGCACGAAAGCGAGCATGCACCGCCGGATGTTGCGGACCAAGACGCAGCCAGCGCGCGACCCGGAGCTTGAAGGAATTGATTTCAGCCGTTGCGTCGAAGGCGGCTGCGATCTTCGCCACTGCCGCGTCAATCGGTCCGCCGGACACGCCCTTTCCTCTTCCCGCTGCGCGGGGAGAGTAAGGCCTCGTCACCACCGGGCCTGACCCGGTGGTCCATGCTGATTCGCCGCGGCGCTGCTTTGCCGCATGGATTGCCGGGTCAAGCCCGGCAATGACGAGTTCTGCTGGCCGGTTTTTCCCATCGCGCGCGCCAGGTGGCCAGTCAGGCATTCTCGTCCCATTCTCATATTCGGTTACGCGCGCCGTGTAACCGAAAAAGAGACAAAAGTCAAGGAGTCGTCAAACGTCGTAACTCAAATGGAGACGACCTTGGCGCAACGAGCGACGAATCAGCCGGCAGCTAAAGCGCTGAAATGACGGACGGGAAGGCGAGGGAGAAAAGCGAAAGCCGGCTAGACCATTTTCAGGCAGCACAGCACCTTGCCGACAATCTCCAGCTCGTTCAGCGGGACCTCTTCGTTCGCATGATTCGGATTGTCGGAGATGATCTTGATGCGGACCGGCTTTGACGAACGAATGAGTTGCAGGCGTTTGATGACAATCCCCTCGAACGTGTCGCGGATCGCATAAAGCCCGTCCGGCGTCGGCGTTTTGTGCGCGGTATCGATGATGACGCGGTCGCCCGACATGATGGTCGGCGCCATGCTGTCGCCGTTGGTCTCCAGCACCAGGAGCCGGCCAGCCGAAGTGTGCAGCTGCTCGCGGATGAAACTCGGCGGAAATACCCATCCTTCGGGCTTTAATGCATCGGCATGACGGCCCTCTTTGCGCACTTCGCGTGCCGGCACGCCGCCGCCGCCGAGCCCGGCGCGGGTGTCGAGCTCCGGCACCTGGCCCTTTGCCGGGCCGACCGACTCCTCGCGGCCACCGCGCTCCGGCAGCACGTCACTTGATTCGATATGGTCGCCGGTGCCGGGATAGCGGCCCCAAAGCAGAATTTGGTCAGGCGAATAGCCGAGCGCATTGGCAAACGGCTTTAAGTGATCGAGGCGGAGCCGAATGAGGCCGTTCTCCAGCCGTGACAATTGTTGTTTCGACACTCCCGAGCGCCGCACCAATTCGCTGCGGCTCATGCCGCGCGCCTCGCGGGCGTGAAACAATCCGGTCTTCTGCAGCTTGGGAGCTTTCGCTCGTCGCGCCATTTCAGGCCTCCATGCCGGTCATTGTCACGGATTCGGTGCAGAACGGCTAGCTTCAAAAACGGTGACTTGACGGCGTCTGTGTCACTGTTTATGTGACCAAAGGTCCGTCATCCTGAGCTGCGAGTGAAGCGAGCCTCGAAGGATACGGGCCGTCGCCCTTCGAGGGCCGCTCCGCGGCCACCTCAGGGTGACGGGATACGGGACGGGGAGAAGGGTTATGGCGAGAGGGTTCTGGACGGATACGCGCATCGCGCAGCTCAGGCGGTTGTGGAGCGCGGGCAACACCGCGGGCGCGATCGGCGCCAAACTCGGCGGCATTTCGCGCGCGGCGGTGCTCGGCAAGCTCTTTCGCTTGCGGCTTGCCGCGGCCGATGACGAGCGTGACGCCGATGCAGATGCGCCCGCGCGCCAGCGTGCGCGCAAGGTGATGCCGGTCAATGATTCGCGGCCGGCGCGACCGCGGCGCAGGACTCTCTTCGAATTGACCAACGCGTGCTGCCGCTGGCCTTATGGCGAACTTGGCCGCCGGCGGTTTTTCTTCTGCGGCGAAGCGGGTGCCGATCTCGCGCGCGGCATTCCCTATTGTCCGCGCCACATGCAGCGCGCCTATATCGTGCCGCCGACGCTCGTCAAACCGCTGCACAAGATCATCGCGCGGGCAGCAATAACGTCGCGCCCCCTCAAATTGCGATCAAGCGAACGGGCACTGCCCGATGACAGTCAGCAACGAATCCGAATCGGTTAATCGAGCCGGCAATGCGGCGCACGCGGATTTGAACGAGCGCGCGGCGGCGGCGGCGCGCGCCGAATTGCGTGGCGAGCGCGAGAATATGCTCGGCGCAATCGGAACCGCTGGCCCGGCGCCGCTCGCCCGCGCTCGCGACGTGCCGGAGCGCTGGACGTTTCTGTTCGTCATGGAGCGGATGGAGGAGAGCTTTCGCATTCTCTCGCGCCTGCCGCTGCCGACGCGGCCGAAGGGTTACATCAATTCCATGCCGATCTATCTCTACGATCAGGCCGACTTGAATTCGCAGCTTGAAACCTATGAGCTCGAGCGCATGGCGCGCACGCGCAACAGAGTTCGAATTCTGCCGAATCCGGCGGAGATCGGACGAATGGAAGAGGCCCTGTATTGGCCCTCCGCATTTCTCTCCACCGCGGAATTTCATCACCTCGCACGCGCGGTCAATCTCGGCGCGCTGCGGGCGGCGTTCGATGTCGACATCGACAAGGCGCTTAAGCGAATCAAGTTGACGCGGCGGACGTTCAATGTGCGCAAGCTGCATCTGGGGTTGGTATATCCAGGCCAACCTTTGACATTGGAACTCAGCCGCGAAATGTCCGCTTTGTGCCATAAGCGGACATCTATCATGGCGCGAGCTCTTTAAGGCGGCGAGTATCTTCAGCCGTTTCCGCGAAGACCCAATTTCGGAATGTTGCGATCTTCGGCACGGTCAATGCTGATTTGGGGCAGACAATCCAGTAGGTATTGGCCATCCGCAACGAAACGTCGATTGGCCGCACAAGACGGCCGTTAATCAAGTCCCAGGCCGCGAGCGCTGTACGCGCCAAGGCGATACCTTGGCCGTCGATCGCCGCGTCGATCAACATGCTGGCACGGTTTAGAACTGGGCCAGGGCCGACGGGGGCCTTCACGCCGGCGGCTTCAAATAAGCGCGCCCAGTTCTTCGCGTCCTCAAGACGCAGCAGTGGAAACTTCAAAAGGTCCGCCGCTTTCGTGATGCGCTTACGTCCGGCGACGAGCCTGGGGCTGCAAACCGGAAACAGACGCTCCGAATAAAGCCGCTGCACATCGAGGCCCGGCCAGTTCCCGTCGCCATGTCGGATCGCGATATCGACGTCGTCCCGCGCAAAATCGGCATAGGGCGCCGTGGCCGAAACGCGCAAATCTACATCGGGATGCCTCTCGGCAAAGCGACTCAGTCGGTTAACTAGCCATTTCGCTGCAAAGTCGGCCGAAGTGCTGATGGTGAGAACGCCACTCTCCTGACGCTGCAACAGCCGTTGGGTGCCGACCGCGATTTGGTCCAGTGCATCGCGGATGACGACCAAATAATTGCGTCCAGCTTCGGTGAGGATGAGCCGTTGTCGTTCGCGGCGGAAGAGCTTGAGCCCCAGCGTGGCCTCGAGCCTTTTTACTTGTTGGCTGACGGCGCCCTGCGTGACGTTCAACTCCTGGGCGGCGCGCGTGAAGCTTTCGCTCCTGGCGGCGGTCTCGAAAGCTTTTAGGCCATTCAATGGTGGGAGACGCCGCGTCATCGGCCCAATCGCTCATAAGTAAATCTAATCAAGAATGTAGCGTACTGGCGATTGCATCGTACAATCAACCCGTCCGAGTTAATAAGATTTTCTTATGCATGCCCGAGAAATCATGCTTTGCGGCCGCGCCCGCGATTACCATATTTTGCCTATGGTCGGGCTCGGTTTGCAGCCGCCCGGCTTCTCAAAAAGACGCTCCGTCCAAGCGCTGCTCCACTCCCCGTAAGGGGAAGGAGTGCCACGTGAGCGACCAAGCCGCGACCCTCTCCTCGCCGATCCCCGTCCCCGCGAAGCCCGCGCCGGCGCCCGCCGCGGCGCGCACCAAGAAGATACTCGAGGGGCCCGTCTTCACGACGCTGATGAAGCTATCGGCGCCGAACGTGCTCAACCTGCTGGCGTTCACCGGCATGGTGACGTTCGACGGATTCTTTCTCGGAAAACTCGGGTCCGACGCGCTCGCCGGCGCCTCGCTGGTCTTTCCCTGGGTGATGCTTGTCCTGCAGTCGACCAACAACGGGATGGGCACCGGCGTCTCGTCCGCGGTCGCGCGCGCGATCGGCGCCGGCGACGGCGAGCGCGCGAACGCGCTCGTCTTCCACGCTTTCCTTCTCGCGCTGGCCCTCGGGGCGATCTTCGCCGCCCTGATGCTGTTTGGCGGACCGACGCTGTTTCGGTTGATGGGCGGGCAGGACGACATGCTCGGCGCCGCGCTCGCCTATGCCTACGTGGCGCTAGGCGGCGCCGCTGCCATCTGCGCGCTCAACTTCATGGGCAATGCGGTGCGCGGCACCGGCAACATGGCGTTGCCGGCCGGCGTGCTAGTCGCCTGCGTGCTGGCGCACATCGCGATCTCGCCGATCCTGATCTTCGGCTTGGGGCCGTTGCCGCCGCTGGGTGCCGCCGGCGCCGCCTGGGGCCTGGTGCTGCCGTTCGTGGCCGGCAGCGTGTGGTTCGTCTGGTACCTGCACTCGGGACGCGCGCTGGTGCAACTCCGCTTCCGCGGCGTGGCGCCGCGCCGAGAGCTGTTCGCCGACATCCTCAAGGTCGGCGTGCCGGGCCTGGTTGACATCGCCATCACCAACCTCTCGGTCGTCGTGCTGACCGGAATCGCCGCTCGCATGGGGCGCGACATCGCCATCGGCTACGCGATGGGCGCGCGGCTCGAATACATCATGCAGCCGATCGCGTTCGGCTTCGGCACCGCGATGGTCGCCATGGTCGGCACCAACTGGGGCGCCCGCCAGTACGCGCGCGCCCGCGCGATCGCCCTGACGGGTGTCAGCACGATTGCGGCCGTGTGCGGTACGATCGGGATCACCGTCGCGATCTTCCCGGCCCTGTGGCTCGGCTTGTTCAGCGACGATCCCGACGTGTTCCGCGTCGGTGGCCTCTACCTGCACATCGTCGCGCCGCTGTACCTCTGCTTCGGCGTGGGCCGCGGGCTGTTCTTCGTTTCGCTGGGGCTCGGCCGCGCCGCCGCCGCCGCCGGCGCCAACGCGGTGCGTCTCGCCGTGAACGTCGCGTGCGGGCTCATCTCCGTCTACTGGCTCGACCTCGGCATGGTCGGATTCTTCGCCTCGGTCGCCCTCGGCTTCGCGGTCTACGCGCTACTGCTCGTTTGGGCCGTGCTAAGGGTGAAGGAACCCGTCGCAGGTAACAGCAAAGGTTAGCGCCTGATGGTCCGCTTTGGGTCAAAAGCGGACATTCACCCACCTTCGGCCGATGTCTGCTTTACCCCCGAATGCGGACATCAGTTGAGTGCTCTGCGATGTCCGCTTTGTGCCAATAGCGGACATCAGCCGTTTTATTCGATCACCTCGTCGGCAATGGAGAGAATGCCAGGCGGAATGGTGAGGCCGAGTGTCTTTGCGGTTTTTAGATTGAGCACCAACTCGAACTTGATCGGCTGCGCCACGGGAAGATCAGCGGGACGCGCTCCTTTGAGAATTTTGTCCACATAAATCGCAGCGCTCCGGCACAGATCATCAATGTTTGGTCCGTACGACATCAGACCCCCAGCTTTGGGAAGCTCGCTGGCATTTGAAATTGTCGGTTGTCCGTTCGTTCGCGCCAATTGCGCGATTTGGCCAGCGTAAACAGTCATGATCGGTGCCGACAGAACGACAAGCGCTCCTACGTGAATGTTTATTGCAGACGCAAATGACGTCTCGAAATCTTCCAGGCGTCGGGCCTCTATGGGCGCAACCTCGATGCCCAGCTGGCGCGCTGCGGCCTCAGTTTCTTTCAGCGACAGCACAGCAGGTGGGTCGTCTGGGTTCCATAGAGCCGCCACACGCGAAAGACCATCAATGATTTCCTTGAGTAATTGGAGCCGCTTTCCGCTCAACTCGGGGGATAGAAGGCTGTTGCCCGTGATGTTTCCGCCTGGCCGCGCCAAGCTCGCCACGAACCCGCTCCCAACAGGATCGCTGCTGGCGGTCATCACGATGGGAATGCTTTGGGTTGCTTGCCGGACCGCACGAACCGCTTGCGAGCCTCCCGCGACAATCACATCGACTTTCAGACTGACGAGTTCGGCCGCATCGCGAGCAAGTGTATCTGTTCGATCAGCAACGCGGTACTCAATGAGGGTATTCCTTCCCTCGACATACCCTAATTCACGCAATCCCTGCCGGATCGGGCCTTCACGATTCGCTGGAGCCAGTACGCCGATGCGCCGCATCCGCTCAGATTGCTGAGCGTGGGCGGCGAGCGTCCACCCAGCCGCTGACACAGCAATCGCGTTGATGAAATCGCGGCGTCGCATCCCCTTCCTCAAGGCTTAGAACCACGCCAACCACATCAATGATTACAGCAGGGATTTACAACTGACGAAATGGGTTTAGGGGTCGGTTTGCACGGCACCAATCCCGAGCCGCTCATGTCCGCTTTGGGTCAAAAGCGGACGTGACGGTGTGAATTTGCGATGTCTGCTTTACCCCCAAAAGCGGACATTGGTTGAGTGAGTTCCGATGTCCGCTTTGTGCCAAAAGCAGGCATTCTGCGCTGCGGTAGAGAACGCGTTATTTGATCGCCTCTTGGGTCGACACAGGCGGCCGATCGAAGCGAATCGTAATTCTCAGCGCTTCACGATTATCTGCCTGCCCCGCGGCCCACTACCTGACATCGAACGCAGTATCGAGCGAACCTTGGCGCGTACCTTTTATACACTTAACGCGAACGCCTCGAATGCCGACAGGCTTTTGGCCACTGCGAATGGGCCAAGACCATTGTACTCGTCCATCCGACCCGGCCGTCGACGTCGTCAGTGAGATTTCTTGGCCGAAATGCCCTTGCCGTCGGCCACTACAGACGGCGGCTGGCTCCGACGCTATGACCAAAGTAACTTGTCCACCCGGCGGCACTGGCGAGGTGATCGAGATAAGCTTAAGCGTTAGCCCAGACGCGTTCACAGATATGCTTGGGCCTAGCAGCAAACCAAGAGTGATGCAGAAATAGCGAAACATAAAGCCCACCATTTCGTTCTGGCTGGCGTCCTGCCGATCGGCATCGGTGCCAGCCATTTTGTCCTGCGCCCAGGCCGGATCGCCGAGGAGCGCCGCCCCGAGCAAGAGGGCTAGCGTGAGCACACGGCTCAAGGGGAGCCGGGTTTGCGCTCCCTCCTCCACGTACCCTTTTTCGCAAAGGAAAGTCCTGAAACGCCAGGGTGTTGGCCAGGAGTGCATACTTCCGCTCCGCCTATTGGGCCAGGGGTGTGGGCGCAGCATTGAGATCGACACTCCGAACATCGGCTTCGTCATGGTAATGGGCCGAATCGGCAAACTGGAAGCCCCATATGGAAGCTGGCCAATGTCTGCTGTGGGTCAAAAGCAGACATGAAGGGGCGAATTTGCGATGTCCGCTTTACCCCAAAAAGCGGACATTCCTAAGCGCGACTAGGATGTCCGCTTTGTGCCAATAGCGGACATCAGTTCGGTTTGGAAGATAAGGCCTCTAGGACGTTGTACGTCATCAATGGGCGGCGAATCCCCTTGAGCGCAAACTCACCGACTGGTTCGACCGTTACGGCCTTTTCAACCGCCTGCCGAACGCGCGGGCTGATCAGGATTTGACCGGGCTTGGCTTCATCGCAAAGACGGGATGCAACATTGGATACTGTTCCAATTGCGGCATAGTCGCGCCTCCCTTCAAAACCGATCGTTCCCAGCGTGGCAAAGCCATGTGCGATGCCGATCCCGAAGCCAAGGTCGTGACCAAGGTCGCGCCACTTTTCGATTAGATCGCCGATTGCCGCCCGCATATCGAGCGCCATTAGGACGGCTTGCAGGGCCGGATTCTCGACCGGGACAGGATCATTGAAGATCACCATGACGCCGTCACCAGCGTAGCGTTCGAGCGTACCGCTGTACTTATTGATGATCGTGCCAATGGCCGCGTGGTACTCGGCCAGCAGTGCCATAACATCTTCCGGGTCTGAGCTTTCTGAGAAGCCAGTAAAGCCACGCAGATCGCAGAAAAGCGCTGTAATTTCCCGCCGGTGGCTTTCAAGCTGCTTTTCTGATCCAGATGCGACGATCAGATCGGCGACCTGCGGCGGGAGGAAGCGTCGCAGCCTGCTCATGCGCTCGATCTCGCCAACTTGATCGGAAACCCTCTGTTCGAGTTGCTGGTTCAAATTATTGAGATCATCGAGTAGCCGCGCATTCTCGATGGCGATTACCGCCTGGGCCGCAAAGTTCACCAGCAAGTCGATCTGTTTGTCGGTAAAGGGGCGTACTTCTTGACGGAAAATAGCGATGGCGCCGATCAACACATCGTCCTTCAGCATGGGGACAGCCACGATGGACCTTGCGCCGGCAAGCCTGGTTGGAGGGCTCGGCACATCTTCAGCGGCGTCATCGACAATGTGAATCACTTGTTTCGTGCCGACCATACGTTCCAAACGACTGCCGAGTTCTGGTCGGAATGACCCCCGCAGTCGTTCAAATTCAGCAAGTGCCGGCGGCGTACCGACACCTGCGGCCACTTGAAAGGTATTGCCGTCGTAGAGGAACAGCGTGCCAAACTTTGCCTCACAGATGCGAGTCGCACTCCCCAGCATCTCACCGAATACCGGTTCCAAATTGCCAGGCGAGCCAGCGATGATCTTCAGCACTTCCGAGGTTGCTGTCTGCTGGTCCAGCGATTGATGCAATTCATTGAGCAGCCGCGCGTTCTCGATGGCGATGACGGCTTGAGCGGCGAAGTTCTTCAACAGCTCGATCTGTTTATCAGTAAAGGGATGAACTTCCTGCCGATACACGACGAGCGCGCCGATCAGTTCATTGTCTTTGAGCATAGGAACGGCGACGAAGGTTCGGACGCCGCCTACTTCAACGCCAAGAACGATACTCGGATCGCGCTGGTCGGTGTATCGTTTATCCCGAGCCAAGTCATGAACGTGAAGGACGGTTTTTGCCCGTAGCATGTCAGCGATCGGATGGTTCTGATTCAGGTCCAATGGTGACCGGCTACGAATTTCTACAAAAGCGACCGGGGTGTTGTAAGTGCCGACGAGAAGTAGGTCGTCGCCATCACATTGATAGAAGTTTCCAAAACTTGCGTCACATAACCGAGCGGCACTCTCTAGTATTGCAGAAAATACTGGGTGAAGATCGCCCGGCGACGAACTGATGACTTTCAATACGTCTGAGGTTGCCGTCTGTTGCTCCAAAGACTCGCTGAGATCGGCTGTCCGCTGGCGCAGCTCGTTGAGCAGCCGAGCGTTCTCGATGGCAATGACGGCCTGAGCGGCGAAGTTCTGCACAAGCTCGATCTGCTTATCTGTGAACGGCCGGACCTCCTGGCGGTAAATGCTAATCGTGCCGATCAGCTCATTATGATTGAGCATGGGAACGTTGAGCAGAGTGCGAGCATCGGCAAGAAGCCCCAGGTTCGAGTCCGCCTGGGCATCGACCGTATGAACAGTTTCTTTTGTTTTTAGGACGCGATCCAAGGGGTTGTTCGGAAGTGGAACAAAAACTGGATTTCTCTCAAACTCATCGATCAGCTCCTGGGGCGCGTTACACTGGGCAGCCCGCCGAAATGCACCGTTCTCCCGCAACAATAAGTTGCCGTAAGTAGCCTCGCAGATGCGCGTTGCGTTAGACAAGATGGCTTCAAAGACTGCATTAAGCTCGCCGCGCGCGCTGCTAATGACCTTTAGAACTTCTGAGGTAGCGGTCTGCTGCTCTAACGACACGCTGAGATCAGTTGTTCGTTGGCGCAGCTCGTTAAGCAGCCGCGCGTTTTCGATGGCGATGACTGCTTGGGCGGCAAAATTACTGACTAGCTCTATTTGTTTGTCGGCAAACGGGCGGACTTCCTGCCGATAGATCGAGAGGGTGCCGATTAACACATCATCCTTGAGCATTGGCACGCAAACCAGGGATCGCGCGCCGCCGAGCCTGGCTGACGCGCCGGGAACAAGGTCAGCGCCGTCGAAGTCGGCTGTGTGGCTCACTTCCTTTGTCCTCATGACGCGATCGAGTAGGCTACCCGCTGGAGGTTGATACGGTCCGCGCCCTCTTTGATGTTCGGCAAGTTCCGACGGAATACCGAACTGCGCTGCCAAGTGGAAAAACCTGCCGTCGAAGCGAAACATCGTTCCGAACTTAGCCTCGCACAGGCGCGTTGCGTTCTCCAACATGGCGTGGAATACCGGCTCCAGGTCGCCGGGCGACGAGCTGATGACTTTCAGTACTTCTGATGTTGCGGTTTGCTGCTCAAGTGCTCCGCTCAAATCTGCCGTGCGCTGGCGCAATTCGCTGAGCAGCCGCGCGTTCTCGATGGCGATGACGGCCTGCGCGGCAAAGTTTTCGACCAGAGCGATGTGCTTGTCAGTAAACGGGCGGACTTCCTGCCGGTAGATTGTGATGGCCCCCACCAGCACCCGGTTCTTGAGCATTGGCACGCAGACGAGGGATCGCGCGCCGCCGAGCTTTTGTGCCAACCCAGCCACAGGTTCAGCGGCTGAGTCAGCGCTGTGCGCCAACTGTTTAGTCCGCATGACATGATCAAGTAGGATGCCGGGTGTCGGCTTAAATGGCCCGCGTCGCGTAAACGCTTCGAGCAATGCCGCAGGCGTATTGAATTGTGCCACCGGGTGAAAGTTTTCACCGTCGAAGCGGAATAAGGTTCCGAAGTTGGCATTACAGATGCGAGTGGCGTTCTCCAGGATTGTTTTAAATACTAATTCCAGATCGCCGGGCGACTTCGAAATAAGACTTAATATCTCGGAGTTTGCAGCTTCCCGCAGCAGCGCCTCGTCGCGCTCTTGGGTAAGCCGGGCGACGACCGTTTCGTGACCGGCAATAGAAGCGCCGCGATTGCGTGTCGCATTTGACGCACTGCTGCGCTTTAGCGTTGCCGACTTGCGGCGTCGCGATTTTACGTTTGGACCCCCTGCACCGGAACGGCGTTTCATTGCCTTGCCCGAGACTCAAGATGCCGCATCGTACCGGGTCAAAATAACACTTGGAATGGGGCGACCATGTCTGCTTCGGGTCAAAAGCGGACATTGGATTGACGCCCGTTGATGTCCGCTATTCACCCAAAAGCGGACATTCCTCAGAGCCGTCTCGATGTCCGCTTTGTGCCAATAGTGGACTCGTGCAGCGCAGCAAAAGGGATTGTTATTCGATCACTTCGTCGGCAATAGCCATCACCCCTGGCGGGATGGTGAGGCCGAGAGCCTTTGCGGTTGAGAGGTTGATGACGAGATCAAATTTGTTCGATTGCAGCACTGGTAGCTCGGCGGGCTTGGCGCCCTTGAGGATACGGCCGGTGTAGACGCCGACCTGACGAAACATGTCTGTGAAATCGGGTCCGTAGCTCATCAGCCCGCCGACTTCCACATAATCGCGGATTGGGTAAGTCGCGGGAATCCTGTCGCGCGCCGTTAATGTGGCAAGTTGCACGCGGCGGGAAGTAAGGAACGCGTCGGGAGGAACGAAGAGGGCATCAGGGCGCTCACGCTCAAATGCGGCGAACACCTCGTTGATCTGGCCGACCGTCGTTGCGTTGATTATCTGGGTTTGCAGCCCCATGGTGGGAGCGGCTTTCTGCACCTCCTGAACGGTGGTCTTGGTAACTGAAGCGTTGCCCGGATCGACCAACACGGCAATACGAACCGCTTGGTCACAACCTCAGACGTTTGGATATTGACGCCGGTCAAATTCCCCCCGGGCTTAGCCATGCTGTCGACAAGACCAAGCCCGACCGGGTCTTCGCCGGCAAGGAAGACGATCGGGATCGTCACCGTTGCAGCTTTGGCTGCTTGCGCGGGCGGCGTGCCGAGCGCGGCAATCACAGCGACTTGTCGGCGGACGAGGTCAGCCACCAGTGCCGGCAAGCGATCGTATTTGCCTTCCAGCCAGTTGTACTCGACCGCCACGTTTTGGCCCTCGACATAGCCAGTTTCGCTGAGGCCCTTTTGGAAACCGGCAAGCCAACGTGCGTTGCTTTCGGCCGACCCGTCTCGGATAAACGCGACCACCGGCATCGTTAACTGCTGTGCACGCGCAACGAGCGGCCACGCGGCTGCTCCGCCACCAATAACTTTGATGAAATCACGCCGTCTCATGGCCACCCCGCGGCTTAGGACAGGCTCTGTCCAAACTAGCACATCAAAAGCAGACATTCGGTCCGCCAGTTGCCATGTCCGCTTTGCCATGTCCGCTTTACCCCCGAAAGCGGACATCGACTGAGCTCATTGGGATGTCCGCTAAGTGCCAAAAGCGGACATGTGCAATGCAGCAAATAACCGGCTGTCTAGGACAAATGCTGACGGATTTTTGCCAAGAGTTCGCGCGGGCTAAATGGCTTAGGCACGTAGTCATCACAGCCGGCCGCCCTCGCGGTCTTCTCCTCACCGTCGAGCGCATACGAGGTGACCGCGATGATCCTGATCGATTGCAGCGCTGGATCAGCCTTGATCCGGCGCGTGGCGGTGTAACCGTCCATAATCGGCAATTGGACATCCATTAGGATGAGGTCGGGCCGCTGCTTCGCGATTGCCGCTAGTGCTTCCTCACCGTTCTCGGCTTCGGTGACCTCATAATCGGTGGGGGCCAGCATATCGCGGATAATCCGGCGACTATCCGGTTGGTCCTCGACCACCAGAATGCGCTTGCTCATGTCGGCTCCAGTTGCTGCTCAACGGCGACCGGCAGTGTGAACGTGAACGTCGAGCCTTGGCCGGGCTGCGACTCGAGCCAGATTCTGCCGCCGTGCATCTCAATGATCCGCTTGGAGATGGCCAGTCCCAGGCCGGTGCCGCCCTTCTTGCGGGTGATGGCATTATCGGCCTGCTGAAACTCCTGGAACAGCTTGGCCTGATCGGCGGCGGAAATACCAGGCCCCGTGTCACGCACTGATACATGGAACGAGCCATTGTTAGCTTCGGCCTTAATGGCGACTTCGCCGGCATCAGTGAACTTAATGGCGTTGCCGACGAGATTGATGAGCACTTGCGTTAAGCGGCGGCCATCGCCGTGGCCAGAAGGCAGTTCGGGGGCAAGCTCAAGCTTGAACCCGAGCTTCTTATCGGCTGCCAGCGGTTCAAGGGTGCTGCGGACAGTTTGGGCAATATCCTGGATGCAGTAATCGGAGAGTTCGAGGACCAGTTGGCCGGCCTCGATCTTAGAGAGGTCGAGTACGTCATTGATCAGCCCGAGCAGATGCTTGCCGTTGGCCTCAAGACGCTGGAGGATGCCCACCATCTTTTCAGATGGCTCGCCGTAAGCGCCGTCTGCCATCAATTCGGTATAGCCCAGGATGGCGTTGAGCGGCGTGCGCAGCTCGTGACTCATGTTGGCGAGAAATTGTGATTTGTGCTGGCTCGCTTCTTCGAGCTGTCGGCTCTTGTCCTGGATCTCGTCGAACAACCGCACATTTTCAATGGCAATCGCCGCCTGGTCGGCAAAGGTCGTGGCCAACTCGATCTGCTTGTCGGTGAACGGCCGCACCTCGGAACGGGTCAAGCCAAAAACACCAATCGGCACGCCCTCGCGCAGCATCGGAACACCAAGGGCAGTGCGGAAGTCGCCCAGCCTCTGCGCTTCGGCCCAGGTATACTCCGGATCATTTTTCACATCGGGGATATGAACGACTTTGCCTTCAAGCAAAGCGCGTCCCAGTACCGAACCGCGTTCCGGTTCAAGCGGAGCAGTCCCAACGAAATCCGTGAACTCCTTCGAAAAGCCATAAGACTCAGCCCGATAGAACGCACCTCCTTTCTGCCGCGTAATATTTCCTTTATTCGCATCGCAAAGTTTGGCGGCCGATTCGATAAGCGTTTGCAACACGGTCTGTAGATCGAACGTCGAGCGGCTGATGACCCTAAGCACGTCGGCGGTGGCGGTTTGTTGCTGCAGCGATTGACGCAGCTCATTGAGCAATCGCGTGTTCTCGATGGCAATGACGGCCTGAGCTGCGAAGTTCTGCACCAGCTTGATCTGTTTGTCGCTGAAAGGACGAACCTCCTGGCGATAAATGACGATGACACCAATGAGTTCGTCGTCTTTAAGCATCGGGACATTGAGGAGGGTTCGCGCTCCGGCAAGTTCAACTATCCTAACCGCTCCAGGATTGCGTTCCTTGTAAGCCGCGTCCTTGGTGTAATCGGAGATATGAACCGTCTGTTTCGTCGCTGCCACGCGCGCGAGTCCAGATAGCGCGCCAGGACGGAATATCGGCTCACGCTGCTCCCGTTGCGCGATCGCCTCGGCGTAGGCGCGCGGCGCATTGTGCATCGACTTCATCCGAAATCCACCACTTTCATAAAGTTGAAGAGTGCCAAACTTCGCCTCGCAGATCCGTGTCGCATTGCCCAGAATGGTATCGAAAACCGGCTTTAAATCTCCGGGCGAGGAGCTGATGACGCGCAGCACCTCGGAGGTCGCCGTTTGCTGTTCAAGCGACTCACTCAGGTCGTCGGTACGCTGGCGTAATTCCGTGAGCAGCCGCGCGTTCTCAATGGCGATGACGGCCTGATCGGCGAAGCCCTTCATCAGTTCAAGCTCATACTCCTGAAAAGGTCGAACCTCGCTGCGATTGACGATCATGACGCCGATTGCCTTGCCCTCACGCGCCAGTGGCGTTAATGCCTGTGATCCTATCGGCAGATTGCGTAATGCGCGGGCGATTTCTCCGTGCTCATTGGCGAGTGTAGCGCGGCGGTCCTCAACGGCGATTTGTCTATTGTCGAGAAAAGAGCGCACCGCCGGGTCCGTTGGTTCGAGTGGGTGATCGGGCAGCACCTCTCGAAGCTTAGCCATCGTGGGACCTGCCGAACTGACGATACGAAGAACATCTCCCTCTAAGCGCCGGAAGTTGACGTTGGCGGCATCGAACATCCGCGACGCCGTTTCGGCAATTGTGTCGAGCGCGCGCTTACTGTCTTCGGGTGTACCGGCAATAACACGCAGGATGTCAGCAGTCGCAGTTTGGCGGTCGAGGCTTTCGCGCAGCTCATTGAGCAGCCGCGTGTTCTCGATGGCGATGACGGCCTGCGCGGCAAAGTTCTCGACCAGCGCTACCTGCTTGTCCGTGAAGGGGCGGACCTCCTGGCGGTAGATGCCGATGGCGCCGATCACCTCATTGTCCTTAAGCATCGGGACGGCGAGGTATGTTCTGGCGCCAGCAAGTTTGGCGAGCACAGGGGCAACGTGCTCCTCCGCCAAGAGGTCGGCACTGTGGACGGTTAATTTAGTCTTAACGGCACGGCCAAGGCCGGTCTCGGGCGTGGGAAGGATTAAAGGTTGGCGCTGCCTCTCCTCGGCAAAAGCGGGCGGTGCGTTGAGCGCAACGGCGCGCAATGCGTCTCCTTCACAAAGCCAGAGCGCACCAAACTTGGCCTCGCAGAGCCGCGTTGCGTTTGCCAGCATCGCATCGAAAACTGGCTGCAAATCTCCCGGCGAGCTTGAGATGGTCTTCAGCACCTCCGAAGTCGCCGTCTGCTGCTCCAATGACTCGCTCAGCTCGCGCGTGCGTTTCTGTTCGGCCTCGAACAGTCGCACATTTTCGATAGCAATTACTGCTTGGTCAGCGAAGGTTTCAACTAACTTGATTTGTTTGTCTGTAAACGCTCGTGGCTCCTTGCGTTGTAGGGTGAATACGCCAATGACAGTGCGCTCTCTGATGAGCGGCACACCGAGGCCAGTGCGTATGTTGATGACCCCGCCGTAATCGCGAAGTCTGTTGCGGTGGAGTTGCGGATCAGCCAAAAGATCGGGAATATGAATTGTGCGACGCTCAAGTATTGCACGCCCGAAGACCGAGGCATGATCTGGTTTCGTTGAGTAGCGAACATATCGATCGCGCTGTTCTGAGGTGAGGCCAAAGGTGGCCGCCACCGGATAGGTCTCGCCTTCGCGTCGACGGATAACTCCCGTGTCCGCATCACATAAGCGCGCCGCTGAGGCAACTACCGTCTCAAGGACGGCTTGCAGGTCGAACGTCGATTGGCTGATGACTTTGAGGATTTCGGAGGTGGCTCGTTGCTGCTCCAGCGCCTCATCGCGTTCGCGTTTGAACAGCGCGACCTTTGTTTCCCTGCTGGCAGCCGAGGCATTACGACGCCCAATAGCTTTTCCCGCATTGGCGCGCTTTAGCGCTGCCGTCTTGCGGTGTCGCTTTTTAACTGGTTCGTCGCCTGCTCTGGAGCGCCGCCGTCGCATTGCCTGCCCCAAGGCTCCAGGACTACGCTGCTTTCAAAAGCGATTACAGCAGAGAATTGCGATTGGGGAAATGGTCTTCAATGATCAATTAGCGCTGCAAAAAATCCCGAACGGTCCTGGTCCGTTTTGGGTCTTGGCTATTCTCTCATTCCTGGCGCGCGCTGGCTTTGCCGGCGATGGATTCTGCGGTGCTTGGGACTTCCACTGTTACGATCCGGCGCGCGTGTCAATTCGGTATTTGGTCGGCGTGAAGCGGCGGTTGCGTACCATTTTTGGCAGGAGCGGCCTGGGGAGGTGTGGCGGACGGCACCCCGAGCTTGTTGTGTTTGCCGACGACAGCAAGAACCTCTGTTACAACGCGCGTATGCAGTCGCGGTGATTTATCGATATTGATGTGGTCGATACTCGAATCGGAACTGA
>Ga0310909_10000062_pt1 | contig 41983 bp, 35 predicted proteins | sample GREbulkMGT000H_FD_203449 | JGI IMG/M metagenome (GOLD analysis project Ga0310909, IMG submission 203449) | Lab enrichment of tropical soil microbial communities from Luquillo Experimental Forest, Puerto Rico - GRE.bulkMG.T000H | ecosystem: Environmental > Terrestrial > Soil > Tropical forest >... | reverse complement strand
TGACCGCGAAATCGGTACTGTGCGGCGGCGCCACATACTTGGCGCAAATGTCTTTGGCGGCGCTGTGCACACGCGTTTCAATACCGCGCAGCGCCGTCTCCACCGCTTCGAGGTCGCCGCGCCCGCTTGCCTCGTGCAGCCGCTCGTAATCTTCCGTCGGGTATTTGGCGTCGATCGGCAGCCACACTGGATTTTCCCCATCCCCCGGCAGCTTGATCGCGAACTCGACCCGCTGATTGCTGTGCGGCCGCACCTCGACATTTCTGGCGAATTGGTCGGCCGAAAGGATCTCCTCGAGGATGTTGCCCAGCGCCACCTCGCCCCAGGTGCCTCTCGCTTTGACATTGCCGAGAATGCGCTTCAAATCCCCGACACCGGCGGCGAGGGCCTGCATCTCACCGACGCTCTCGTAAACTTTGGTCAGTGAATCGTTGACGACCTTGAAGGAAGCGCCGAGCCGTTGCTCGAGCGTGCCTTGCAGCTTCTCGTCGACGGTCAGCCGCATCTGCTCCAGCTTTTCGGCATTCTCCGACCGCAGTGCGTCCAGACGCCCTTCGACCGTGCGACGCAGCTCGGCCACCCCGCCGCCGAGTTGCTCCCCCATCTGCCTGAGGGTGAGCTGGACTTCCTCGCGCAGCGCTCTGGCGTCGGCAGCGGTTTCCTCCCGCGCCAGTTTAGAGCCGATCGCACCCTCCTGCCGCCCGCGCGCGAATTCGTCGCGCAATCCCTGCTCCAGCCTCGCCAGGGATGCTTCCAGCGCATGCTGCTGAGAGGCGGGATTGAGGCGGCGCACGCGGAGAAGGACCGCCGCGGCGAGCGCGATTGCGATAATTGCGGCCGCGACGGTGAGGACCGAGAGCGCTTCTATCGGCATCGGCGGCTCCGGCGGGCTAGCTCGCGACGTCGTCGCGAGCTTAGTCGGGCGGCCGTCCTGCGTGCGTCATAAGAACATAGAGCGAACATGGTCTCGAAGCTAAACCAATCCCGCGATCGCTGTCGAGCAATTCTGTGGTAAACAGAAATAAGTGCCGGTTTCGTCGGCCTTCGGCCGAGCTCGTATCGCGACACAGTTTGGCACGGGTGGCCGGCCGATTCGCTTCCGAGCGAGGTTTGCCTGATGCCTGCCGAGACCAAGGAATTCGCGCTGTTCCCGCACGATTGGCAGTCCACCGATTACGTTGCCGAATGGATCAAGCGCGACGCGGCCCGCGACCCCGAGCGCCGGCCGCTGCTGAAACGGATGCTGTCGTTGGCGCCGTTCCCGCCCGAGGCCAGGATCGAGGTGCTCGATGTCGGCGCCGGTTATGGCGTGGTCAGCGAAGAGGTGCTGCAGGCCTTTCCGGCCGCTCACATCACATTGCAGGATTACTCTGCGCCGATGCTCGGCCAAGCCCGGCAGCGCCTCGACGGTCACACGGACCAGGTCAGCTACATTCTTTGCGATCTGACCGACCCGTCATGGCCGCAGCAGCTCGGCGGCTCCTTCGACCTCGCCGTCTCTGCCATCGCACTGCATAATCTTGGGGACCCGAAGAAGATCTATGCGTGCTACCGCGCAATCCATGGTCTTCTAAAACTTGGCGGCTATTTTCTGAACTGCGACCGCTTTGTCGGCGGCGTCGAGCCGCATCTGGCGGCGCTGCGTGAAGCTGGCTTTCATCGCGTCGAATGCCCCTGGCATGACCCGCCACGCGCGATCATCGTCGCCGCCCATACCGCCGGCTAACCTCGCCAACCAGCGTTGCGTCACAGGCATCGCGCGCGCTGGGACTTTACCGCATCACCGAGATGGAGACCGATGCGGAACCGCATCTGGCGGTCCGGCGAGATATGATCGAAACGCGAAAAGAGCGCTCGAGCATTGACGACAGTAAGGAAATTCCTTACAGTTGCCGGATGATTACGAGCAAGCTGACCAGCAAGGCGCAAACGACGATCCCCGCACCCGTGCGAACCGCGCTTCGCCTGAAGTCGGGAGACGAGCTTGTCTACAGTATCGAGGGTGACCGGGTCATTTTGACGAAGGGTGATCGGAGGCCGGTCGACGATCCGTTCGCGACCTTCGACGAGTGGTCGTCGGAGGCCGACCGGCAGGCTTATGGCGATCTTTGAACCGTGGGATATTGTTAGGGTCCCCTTTCCGTACACCGACCGGCCGGTTCGCCAGCGCCGGCCCGCTCTGGTCGTCGCTGCCGGCGAACTGCAGACGGCCCACGGCCTTCTGTGGCTGGCGATGATCACCAGCGCCGAGCATTACGGTTGGCCCGGCGATGTCTTCATCTCGGACCTCGGCAGCGCAGGGCTGCCGGCCCCATCAATTGTCCGGCCAGCGAAGATCGCGACGATCGACGCGCGCGATGCCGGGCGGCTCGGAACTCTGCCGCTTCCTGACCGGGAGCCGGTCCGCATGTACCTGCGACAGCGGCTCTCCGATCTCGGTTGACGGCAAGCCGCGTCAGCCCTCCCATCCGGCCTTGTGCAGGCCTTCGAGCATGTGCGCGTGGTCTTCTGGCCGCATCCATGGTACGCCCTTGCGGACATACATATCGAAAGCGCCAGGGGAGACGGAGATGGCCTTTTCGAGCACTTCTTTTGCTTCGGCAGCGCGACCAAGCTGGCCGAGCGCGGCAGCCAACCAGCGGTACGGCCCGGGAAAATCGGGAAATGCGCGAATAGCTCGCTGTGCCGCCTCGACCGCGGCTTCGTATTCTCGTAAAAAATAAGACGCTGTCGCCACTCGGTTCAAATGATTGTGCAACCCGTGTTGGTCTCGGGGATCAAGCCTGTTGCTTGCTTCGAGCAAGGCGAGGCCTTCTCGTGGCCGTCCCGAGAGGAGCAGCGCTGTGCCGAGATTTCGATGCGCACTGGCCAGGTTCGGGCTCAGCGCCAGAGCGCGCTCTGCCTCAACGATTGCACGTTCTTGGTCGCCTTCAAGGTGGAAAGCCCAGCTGAGAAAAGACCGAGATGCCGCGTCTGATCCGTCGAGCGCGATCGCTCGGCGCGCTAGAGCCCCGATTGAACTCAGCGCTTCGGAGAGACCTTGTTTCTGAAATACGACCGCAGCTCGATATTGCGCTACGGCGAGCCCCCGGTAGCCGCCGGCAAAGGTCGGATCGAGCTGGATTGCGTGCGTAAAGAACTTCTCCGCGAGAGCGGTGTCGTCCGGACTGAACACGCTCAAATGCCACAGACCGCGTTGATAGGCGGCCCACGCGTCGAGGGTTCCGGGCGGCTTGCGTATGGCGCGTCGAAGCTCAGCGTCGGCAATAGCCGGCGCAACGGCAATCGTCACCGCCTCGGTGATCTCGTCCTGCACCGTGAAGATGTCCGCGACATCACGGTCGTAGCGCTCCGCCCAGATATGATTGCCGGTCTCCGCCTCGACCAATTGCGCGGTAACGCGAATGCGGTTGCCCGATTTTCGCAGACCACCTTCGAGGACATATCGCACGCCGAGTTCGCGCCCGATTTCCTTCATGTCGACGGTGCGGCCCTTGTAGGTGAATGACGAGTTGCGGGCGATGACGAACAGCGACGGATAGTGCGACAGTGCGGTGATGACGTCTTCGGCGATGCCGTCGGCAAAGAATTCCTGCTCGGGGTCGGCGCTCATGTTTGTAAAAGGCAGCACCGCGACAGATGGCTTGTCCGGCAGGGGCAGCGGTGCTGGCGCTGCGGCAGCCCCCACCCGCGCGCCGAGCGCAGCTCCCTCCCCTGCTTGCGGGGGAGGGTTAGGGCGGGGGTCCACGCGGAAGACATGCACCGGGTCGGCGATGTTCTTGACTTGCTGAGCACCCGCATCGGCGAATGCCGCCGCAGCCCGGGTCCCGACATGTTCGCGCACCGCCGCCGAAACGCAGATGCCGCCCGGCTCGGCGAGCGCCTGCAGCCGCGCTGCGACATTGACCGGATCGCCCAACAGATCGCCACCCTTGATCATCACATCACCGAGATGGAGACCAATGCGGAACCGCATCTGGCGGTCCGGCGAGACGGGCTCGGCTTGCTTTGCGATTTCCCCCTGGATCGCGAGCGCGCACGAAAGGCCTTCGGCAACGCTCGGGAACTCGGCGAGCACGGAGTCGCCTGCGGTATTGGCGATCCGCCCGCGATGCTCGGCAATCAGCCCATCCACGATCGCACGGCAGGCCGTCAGCGCCGCCAGCGTGTCGTCCTCGTCAGCGCGCATCAACCGGCTGTACCCGGCGACATCGGCTGCAAGGATCGTCGTCAGCCGCCGTTCGACCCGCTCCGCCATTTTCGCATCCTCTGCCTTCCCGAGCAGTCTAGCATTCAGGCGGCAAATTGATCGATGCGATCTGATCGAAACGCGAAAAGAGCGCTCGAGCGTTGACGAGTAAGGAAATTCCTTACATTTGCCGGGTGATTACGAGGAAGCTGACCGGCAAGGCGCAAACGACGATCCCCGCTCTCGTGCGAACCGCGCTTCGCCTGAAACCGGGAAACCGACTTGTCTACAGCGTCGAGGGTGACAGGGTCATTTTGACGTGCCGAAGACGACGCGTAACCCCACACTTTCTTCGTCGACTACCAGGCACCGCCGAGCTCCCCGCTAAACTCGCGCGCCACACACGGGCCGGTGCCATCTCTCCCGCAAGGAAAACGCGCGCCAATCCCCGGCCGGTCGAGCCGCCTCCGCCGCGTTGGGCAACGGAGCTTAAAGACCGGGGCCGTTCTCCGCGCAGGCTGCGAAGGATGGCGTACCGGGCCTGAGCCGCTCCTGAACGCACAAGTTCCGCAATGCCGAAGCCTGCCGCGCTTGATCTAGCCGAGAGAGGGTCTGATCGAGGCTCCTGATGCATGCGAGGTAGAGGGATCCCGCCTCATGGAGCCCCATGACGACGGCACAGGCGTGCCGTTCGCTGGCCAGTCGCGACAATTCTCTCGGCGCCTGTGCCGTGCTATTGTAGTAGCCGACCCCGCAGGCCACGTCCCCAAGCCCCTCGATGAAGGATTCCTTGGCAACGGGAGTGATCGAGTTGGGTTTGGGGAACATATAGTCCACGATGACAATGTCGCCGTCCTTGGCGTTGGTGAACATTTCCTGGCCGAACATCTTGCCGGTTGTATCCTTGAGCGTCCGCACATCTTTACCCTTCAGCGTCGGGGGTCCGGCAAGCAGGGTGCCGGCCTTGCGGTCGAAACAGAACACATAGAGGTCGCGGTCTTTAAAGCCGCCATTTGGCTCGTCGAACTTAGCGAGCGCGCCGGCTTTGTCCGCCCTGACCGCTGTGGCGGCCTTCGCAAGCAGCGCCTTGGCTTGGTCGGCGGTTCCGGACTGCTGAGCGCTGGCAGCATTACCGAAGCTGAGCGCTCCAACCAGCGCCACCACAGGCGGAAACGTTTTCATTCGCATCTCCCCGTCCCCTGGTCACCGCTCGGCCGTGTTCTGCTCGTTCCACAGAGAGTAGTATAGATCGAAGACACACTGATCGAAGGCGCTGCTGCCCGGGTCGATACCCACATCGGCACAAGCTAGACGCGCCCGCGCCCAATCAGTCTGTTGGACGGTCTGGGTGCCGCACGAGCCGAGCAGAGCAGCAAAGCAGCAAATAAGGGCGATCCGCGGCATTACTGTTTCCAATCGAGGGGCCGCATTCTGCGTGTTTGCGCCTGCTCTCCCGGGTTAGCAGGAGACACGTAATCAACGCGCAAAAATTTTTCGCCAAGTCAAGCGGCAAATTACAGTCGCAACAGCGAAGCATTTCGCCGGGGCTTTTATTGATAACGCCATTCCTCTAACAGAAGTTGCATCAGCGAAAGTGAGCGGCGAAGAAAGGACCATGATGGCCGCTGCCGCGCGAATGAGTTTGGCTGGCCCTGTTGCCCGACGGCCGGCGGACTTGGCCGGATCTTAGAAGGCGACCTGCACGCGGCCGGCGAGGGTCTCGAATTTCTGGCCGATTTGCGCTGTCCCCGCAGGGTTTAACTTGTCTATTTGGGTGTATTGGAATTGCAGGTAAAACCGTACCCAGTCGTTTGGGTACCAGCTAAGGGCTGCGCCGAAGATCTGTTGCAGGCCGCCATAGACGCCACCGGTAACGGTCTGTGACACGCCCGAGCCCGGCGTGACATTGCTGTTCAAATTCATGACGCTCCAGCGTGCGGCGATCTCCCATGCCCCGATACCAGTCTCGAGGCCATTCTCGCCGATGATGAACGGATCGGCGACTTTGGGTCTGGCGAAGGCAGCAGAACCGGTGCTGTAGCGGATGGGCTCGCCGGTCATGACCCAGCCGGCTTCGACGTAACCGCCATTGAAACTGAGACCGGGAGCAGGCTGGCCCTGCAATTTCGATTGCGTCTCGCCAATATGATAATAGCCGCCCTGAACGAGGAAATTCCGCCAGTTGATCCCGACCTCGCCACCGTAAACGCCGACATTGGATATTGACAGGTTGCCGGTGCTGATGAGCCGGTTCTGGTCGGCAGCGCGATCCTCGGGCCGATCTTGCAGGTTGAATGTGGTGCGGCTGACCCCCGGTGTGCCGTTTGCGTTGATGTTCGGATGGAAGACGTATTCACCGGAGAAATCCAGGTGCAGGTTCCAATCGTCGTCATAATAGGGACGCCCGGCCAGCCGCCCGACGGTACTGACCTGTTCGCCGTTGAGCAGGCTTGAGCTTTGCGCACCGTAGGTGGCGCCGGTCATATACCAAGACGCGAAATATTGATCGGTCGAGGCCTTAGCTCCTACCGAGGCGCGCGCGTCTCCGGCCGCCACATTGCGCGAGATTTCGATGATGCTCGGCCGCTCCATCAGCAGGAAATCGTTCGAGCTTTGCGAATCGTAGAGCGAGAACCACGGCTTGAAGTAACCGATAGTGGCCGTCACCGGCTTGAACCCGGTGAAGTTCAGGTTCGCTTCGTACAAAGTCGGCGACCCATCGGGTGAGCCGCCAAAGTCCGGGGTAACATTGAGCGTGAAATCATCATACTTTCCTACAAAGAAAATTCGTCCGCGCCGCAAATTTTCCCCGCTGTTGAGCTGCGGGAACTGCGTCGTCGCGAGCGGGTTTTGGAGATAGGTGCCCACGTCCCACTGGACCTGGGTGCCGATGGCGAAAGACATGCGGCCATCCGAGGTCGAAATCGTTGGCCTGCCGCCCGGCATACCCACCTGGACGCCCTTGGCCGCCGCGACGACGGGTGTCGGCGGCGGGGCAGCCGCGGCGGCTTGCGCCTGGGTGCCGCCTTGCGTGGCTACTGATTCGGCAGTCGCTGCCTTGGCTGCGTCTTGCCGCGCTTGATCTGCCGCCTCGCGGGCCTGTCGAGCCTCCTCTTTTGATCGCTGCGCCTCGCTGCGTGATTGCTGGAGCTGCTGCTTTGCTGCGCCGAGCTCGTCCTTGAGCTCCTTCAATTCGCTCTGCAGATTGCGGATCTGCCGCTCGATCGCTTCGATCCGGTCTCCGGTAGTGTCTTGTGCATACGCAGCGGAAGGTATGATCGCGGAGCAGACGGCGACCAGCGCACCATAGCTGCGGCCTCTGCCGTGCGATTTGTTCCTCATGTTACCCCCGTCAGGACAGCGGGAGACGCTATCAACCGTTAATGATGTTTTTTTACATTTCTGCTTTTCGACGCCGGGTCCGCGGGATCGCGCAACTTACGAACGATAGTGATACGTCGGGGAGCTTTGCCACAGGGAGCCATGCCGCGTCAGCGCCAACCAAGCCGAAACCGGAGAACGATGATCGCGACCAGGGCAAAAACCGCTGCTATCAGCCCGGCGACCACCCAAAAACCGTTCGGGCTGCCGCTGAACGGAATCCCGCCGACATTCATGCCCCAGATGCTGGCGATCAAGGTCGCCGGCAGGAAAATCACCGAGAACATCGTGAGTATGTAAAGGTTTCGGTTGGTTTCCTCCTCGACCTGCGCTCGCAGCTCTTCGAGTAGGAACTGACAGTGCTCCGCATACTCCTGGGCATCCTCGACCAGTGCTCCATAGCGATGGATCTGGCGGTTGAAGCGGTCAAATTCGTCGGCAGAGAGCAGCACTGGACGCTCGCGCGCCAGTTCAAGCATGGCCGTGCGCTTGTAAGTCATGTCACGGGCCACCCGGATTGAGTCGCGCCGCATCTCCAGGATGTCCTTGCGGTGCCCAGCGCCGTCACGTTTCAGCACCTTCGACTCCAACACACTCAGGCGTTCGCTGGCATCCTGCAACAAACCCTCGCCGATGTCGTTTAGGGCTCTGAAGAATTCCGTGATCAGCCCGAACGGGCTCGCCGGCACGACCGTGCGCGTTTCTACCCTGCGTCGCAGCTCCATGACCGAGAGCAGCGGGATGTGTCGACCGGTGACGAGCAGCGTCCGAGAGGCGACAACGCAGAGCGAGCCCGCTTGCAGAGTGGCGCCATCGGGCTGATCACGGAAGTCGCGCAAATGGCCGTAGACCAGATCCGGCTTGATGAAGAGCCTACCGCGCTGAATCGGAGCGGCTACCGTCTCAAGGACGTCGGGCGGCCAGGGGCGGCGGTGCAGCCAAGCCTGCGCCGCGGCATCGCGAAGGTCGAGGTGCACCCAGACAAAATCCCCATTGCCCACCGCGACGTCGGTCTCAGCGAGATCGCACAACGGTTGCCCCAGCCCGCTGCGGAATGCGAAGGCGAACAGCGGACGACTGTCACTCATGCGTCAGCGCGCATCAACCGGCTGTACTCGGCGACATCAGCCGCAAGAATCGTCGTCAGCCGCCGCTCGACCCGCTCCGCCATCGCAGCATTCTCCTTATCACCGCGACGCATTCTACCAGATCGCGGCGCTGATAATCGAGGCGAGGGCAGCTGTTCGCGTCAGACCCGGCGCGCGGCGAAGTCGATGCGCGGGTCGATGACCATGTAAGTGAGGTCGCTGGCAAGTTTCAGGAGAAGACCCATCAGTGTGAAGACGTAGAGCGTGCCGAACACGATCGGATAGTCCCGGTTTATCGCCGCCTCGAAGCCGAGCAGGCCCAGTCCGTCGAGCGAGAAGATCACCTCGATCAACAGGGATCCAGTGAACAGAATGCCGATGAGCGCCGCAGGAAAGCCGGCGATGACGAGCAGCATCGCATTGCGGAAGACGTGGCCATAGAGCACCCGGCGCTCGGTCAGTCCCTTAGCGCGCGCGGTCAATACGTATAGTTTATTGATTTCTTCCAGAAAGCAGTTCTTGGTCAGCATCGTCAGTGTCGCGAACCCCGAGATCACCAGCGCCGCGATTGGCAATGCGATGTGCCAGAAATAATCGGCAATACGCATCGGCCAAGACAGCGAGGCCCAATTGTCGCTGACGAGCCCGCGCAATGGGAAGATCTGCAAATAGCTGCCGCCGGCGAACAGCACGATCAGCAGTACCGCGAACAGGAAGCTCGGCACGGCGTAGCCAATGATGATGACGCCGCTGGTCCACACATCGAAGCGGCTGCCGTCGCGCACCGCTTTTCTGATGCCCAGCGGGATCGAAACGAGGTAGGTGATCAGCGTCGTCCACAGCCCGATCGAAATCGACACCGGCAATTTGTCCTTGATCAGATCGACGACCCGCCGGTCGCGGAAGAAGCTGGTGCCGAAATCGAAGGTCAGGTAGTTGCGCATCATCAACAGGAAACGCTCAAGCGGCGGCTTGTCGAAGCCGTATTGCTTTTCGAGCTCCTTGATCAGTGCGGGATCGAGACCGCGCGCGCCGCGATAGCGGGTCTCGCCACCGCCCGCCTGGGCCTTGAATTCGCCGGGGCCGCCGCTGACCCGCTCGGTCGCGCTGACCGTGCCGCCCTTCAGGCGCGAGATCATCTGTTCGACGGGGCCGCCCGGCGCCGCCTGCACGATGAAGAAATTGACCACCATGATCGCGAAAAGTGTCGGGATTATCAGCAGCACCCGGCGGATCGCGTAGGCGATCATGGCGTCGTAAACTGAGTGGGGGCGATCACTGCTTCGTCGCTTCACCCTTTTTAGCCTCGACCGATTGCTCGGCTGTTCGGTCGATCCACCAGGTATCCATGCCGACCGCGTATTTGGGGGAGATCGCGGGGCGCCGGAACTTGTCCCACAGCGCAACACGGAATTTCGCGATGTGGTAGTGCGGGATCAGATAATAGCCATACTGCAATACCCGGTCGAGCGCCTGCGTATGCGCAATGAGGCTCGGCCGGTCCGGCGCCCGGATCAGCTCTTCGACGAGGTCGTCGATGACTGGGCTCCTGATGCCGAGGAGATTTCGGCTTCCCTCCTCGTCGGCGGCCTTGGAGCCCCAATACTCGCGCTGCTCATTGCCGGGCGACAGCGACTGCGGGAACACCGCCACGGTCATGTCGTAGTCGAAGGTGTCCATGCGCTTCTGGTATTGCGCAGGGTCGACCGTACGTACCCGCGCCGTAATCCCCATGCGCTCGAGGTTTTTCGCGAAAGGCAGCACGATGCGCTCGAATTGCGGGTTGTCGAGCAGGACCTCGAATTCGAAAGGCTGACCGGTCTCGTCATTGACGAGCTTCTCGCCCTTGAACGTCCAACCCGCTTCTTTCAACAGCTTTAGCGCCGCCCGCAGTCCGTCGCGAATATTGCCCGAGCCGTCGTATTTGGGCGGATCGTACTCGGTCGTGAATACGCGGTCGGGGACCTGCCCGCGGAATTTCTCAAGGATCTTCAACTCTTCGCCCTGCGGCGCCTCGGTCGCTGCCAGCTCTGAGTTATCGAAGTAGCTGCGGGTGCGGGTATAGGCGTCATAGAACAAGTTCTTGTTCGACCACTCGAAATCGAAACCGTAAGCAAGGGCCTCGCGCACCCGCGGATCCTGAAACAACGGCCGGCGCAGATTGTAGGCAAAGCCCTGCATGCCGCTTGGCAGCTGGTTGGGGATTTCCGCCTTTTTGATGAGACCCTCGCGCACCGCCGGGCTGTCATAGCCGGTCGCCCAATCCTTTGAAGAATTTTCGAGCTTCACATCGTATTGGCCGGCCTTGAACGCCTCGAGAGAAATCGTCGCGTCGCGATAATAGTCATAGCGGATCGTATCGACGTTATGGCGGCCTTTGTTGACCGGCAGATCGGCAGCCCAGTAATCGGCGACCCGGCGATAGGTTATCGATCGCCCAGGATCGAGTGACTCGATCTTGTAGGGACCGCTGCCGAGCGGCGGGTCAAGCGTTGTCTTCTCGAAGTCGCGCCCCGACCAATAGGCTTTCGACAATACCGGCATCTGCCCGAGGATCTGCGGCAATTCGCGGTTGTCGGCCGATTTGAACGAGAAGCGGACGCCGCGTTCGCCCTCTTTCTCGACCTTCGTGACGTCGCCGTAATAGGAGCGGTAGGACGGGTGGCCCTTCGCGCGCAGTGTCTCGAAGGTCCAGATCACGTCGTCCGGCGTCATCGGCGTTCCGTCGTGAAACCGCGCTTCGTTGCGGATCGTGTACAGCACCGAAAGCCTGTCGGGGGCGAGCTCGATCTTTTCGGCGACGAGACCGTATTCGCTGCCGGGCTCGTCCTCGGCGGAGGCCGTCAGGGTATCGAAGATCTGGCCGATCCCGGCCGCCGGCACCCCTTTGACGACATAGGGGTTGAGGGTGTCATAAGTGCCGATCGCCGCGAGACGCATCGTGCCGCCCTTTGGCGCGTCCGGGTTGACATAGTCGAAATGCTTGAAATCCGGAGGGTATTTCAAGTCACCGAACAGCGACATGCCGGGTGTCGTCATCGCATAGGCGACGGCAGCCAGTGCGAGCGACATGAATGTCGCGACGAAGATTGCAGTGACTCTGCGCATTGGCTGAACTCCGCGCGATCGGCTCAGATGCCGAGAAGCGCCAGCGCCGCTTGATGGGTGCGGCGATCGCCGGTCATCAAGGCGCGGCCATCCGAGGCGAGGTCGAGAGCGGCGCCGCGCCAGTTGGTGGCGACCCCGCCTGCCCCTTCGATGATCGGAACCATCGGGCAAAAATCGTAAGGCCTCAGGCCGGCTTCAAGAACGAGGTCGATGAACCCCGTGGCAAGCAGGCCGTAGGCGTAGCAATCGGCCCCAAAGCGCGTCAGCTTGACTGCGCTCGAAACCCGGGCGAAGGCCGCGGCATCTTGCCTCTCGAACATGTCGGGCGAGGTGGCGAACAGCGTGGCTGCGGCGAGATCGGGACACACCCGGCAATGCACGAGGGAGCCGTTGAGCGTCGTCGTCCGGCCGGCGACGCCGACCCAGCGCTCGCGCGAAATCGGCTGGTCGATGACGCCGAGGATCGGACGCCCTGCCCGCGTCACCGCGATCAACGTGCCGAACAGCGGCACGCCGCTGATGAAGGATTTCGTCCCGTCAATCGGGTCCAATGTCCAGACGAATTCGGCGTCCTCGCGTACGCGGCCGAACTCTTCGCCGATGATGCCGTGCTCGGGGAACCGCTGCCCGATCAGTGCGCGCATCGCTTGTTCGGCGTTGCGATCGGCAATCGTCACCGGGGTGAGATCGGCCTTGTCGTCAACGGCCAGCGGTTTTCTGAAATACGGGCGAATCACCTCGCCCGCGGCATCCGCGAGCTCAAGTGCGAGAGCAAGTAGGCCATCGAGAGCGATTGGCGGCACTGACCTATTTCAGCGTGTTCAGATAAGCGATGACGTCGGCGCGGTCCTGCGCCTTGGGAAAGCCGGCAAAGGTCATCTTCGTGCCTTTGGCGAAGGATTGCGGGTTGGCGAGCCACTGGTTGAGCTTTTCCGGGTCCCATTTTTCGTTTTTGTCTTTCTCCAATGCGGCAGAAAACTGGTAGCCAGGGACGCTGGCGATCTGTTCCTCGGTGACGTCCCAAAGATTGGGGCCGATCTTGTTCGGCTCGCCCTTATTGAAGGTGTGACAGGTCTGGCAGACTTTGGCGACCTGTTCCCCCCTTTTCGGATCGGCCTTGGCAAGCAACGGCCCGATCGGCTCGAGCTTGGCGGCAGCGGGCTGCTCCGCCGGCGCGGCGGCGGTCTGCTCGGCCCCCTGCACAAGAAAAACCGGCTTTTCCAACTCCTTCGGCCGGACGAGCTGATTTGCCAGAATCCCGGACACCATCGCGATGATCAGAGCCGTGAGCACCGAGGCAATGATCTTGTTCCACTCGAATGAAGACATCGATGCCCTTTCGCCAGCCAGCGTGAATTATCACGCTTCCGGCGGCGCGACGAACCGGGCATCTTGTCGCTGCCGAAGCAAGATTAAGCAATACCTGTGAGCACCGCCCTACCCAAAAACCCGATCATCATCATTCCCGCCCGCCTCGCCGCAACGCGTCTGCCGGGCAAACCGCTCGCCGACATCGCCGGAGCGCCAATGATCGTCCATGTCTGGCGGCGCGCCGTCGCCGCCGAGATCGGGCCGGTTGTTGTTGCCTGCGGCGACCGCGCCATTGCCGACGCGGTCGAGAAGGTCAGAGGGCGTGCCGTGATGACAGATCGGGGCCAACCCACCGGCTCCGACCGCATCCACGAGGCGATCATGCGTCTCGACCCCGGCCGCAGACACGACGCGGTCGTCAATCTGCAGGGCGACCTTCCGTTGCTGGACCCGGCCGCGATTCGCGCCGCCGTCGCCGGTCTCGCTGACCCGGAAACCGACATCGCGACCCTCGCGGCGGTCATCGAGGACGAAGCGGCGGTCGACGACACCAGCGTCAACAAGGTCGCCGCCGGCTTTGCCGACCCGAGCCGGCCGGCACGTGCGCTTTACTTCAGCAAGACGGTCGTGCCGTGGGGGCCGGGGCCGCATTACGAGCACATCGGGCTCTACGCCTACCGGCGCACCGCGCTCGAAAGGTTCGTCGCGTTGCCGCGCGGCATCCTCGAACAGCGCGAGCGGCTCGAGCAGTTGCGCGCACTCGAAGCCGGCATGCGCATCTCGGTCAGCCTCATCGATCGCGCCTGGCTCGGCGTGCAGGTCGACACCCCGGCCGATCTCGCGCGCGCCCGCCAGCTTGCCGTTACAGCCGGCCAATCCCTCTCTTCCCGTCATTCCTGCGAAAGCGGGAACTCAGGGCCCCAAGCTCCGGCGAAATGGCCACTCGACCCCCGCTTCCGCGGGGGTGACGATAAACGGGCACCAACCCGATGACGGCTGTCTCCGACCCTGAGCAAACGATCGCATTCCAGGGCGCGCCCGGCGCCTATTCCGATCTGGCCTGCCGCCGTGTTTTTCCCAACATGACGACGCTGCCCTGCGCCCAGTTCGAGGACGCCTTCGCCGCAGCGCACGAAGGCCGCGCCCGGCTGGCGATGATCCCGATCGAGAATTCGGTCGCCGGGCGCGTCGCCGACATTCATCACCTGATGCCGGATTCCGGTCTCCACATCATCGGCGAGCATTTCGAGCGGGTGAACCATCATCTGCTGGGCCTGTCCGGCGCAACTCTCAGCACATTGCGCACAGTCCGGAGTCATGTACATGCGCTGTCACAGTGCCGCAATTTGATCCGCGAACTCGGGCTCCAGCCGGTCGTCGCAGCCGATACCGCCGGGGCCGCGGCGGAGATTGCTGCGCGCGCCGACCCGACCGTTGCGGCGATCGCCTCGGAGCTCGCCGGCCAGATCTACGGACTCATCTCGCTGAAGGAGAACATCGAGGACGCCGAGCACAACACAACCCGCTTTCTGATCATGTCGCGCGAGCCAGAACGCCCGCCACGCGGCACGCCGACCGTGACGACGTTTCTGTTCCGCGTGCGCAACGTCCCGGCGGCGCTCTACAAGGCAATGGGCGGCTTCGCGACGAACGGCGTCAACATGACCAAGCTCGAAAGCTACATGGTCGGCGGCGCGTTTTCCGCGACCCAGTTCTATGCCGATGTCGAGGCGCATCCCGAGGACCGGCCGCTGGCGCTCGCGCTCGAGGAGCTCGCCTTCTTCTCGCGTGAGTTGAAAATTCTCGGCGTCTACCCCGCCCACCCGGTGCGTATCGCCGCCTCCGCTGAATTGTCAGGAGAACCGCCATGATTGTGATCGCTCATAACGACCTGCACGGGATTGCCCTGCGCGTCTTCGAGGCGGCGGGCAGCGAAGCCGATGAGGCGCGCATCATCGCCGACCACCTGATCGAGGCCAATCTGCGCGGCCACGACAGCCACGGCGTCGGCCTGATCCCGAACTATCTGCAGCATCTCGCAGGCGGCACGGTCTTAGCCAACCGCAAAGGGCGTGTGGTCAGCGAAGACGGCTCGCTGATCGTCTATGACGGCGAGCGCGCCTGGGGCCAGATCGCCGCGCGCGAAGCGACACTCGCGGGTATCGCCAAAGCGCGCGAGACCGGCGTCGCCGTCGTCGCGCTGCGCAACCCGCACCACATCGGCCGGGTCGGCACTTATGGCGAGCTCTGCGCCGAGGCCGGCATGGTCTCGTTTCATTTCGTCAACGTCACCGATGCCCGCCCGGCGGTGGCGCCGTGGCGCGGCACCGATGCGCGCTTCAGCACCAACCCGGTCTGCATCGCGATCCCGGGCCCCGAGCCGCAACGCCCGATCATTCTCGACATGGCGACGAGCGTCGTCGCGATGGGCAAGGTGCGGGTCGCGCGCAACAAGGGCGAGCAGATGAAACCCGGCATCCTGCTGGGCGGCGATGGCAAGCCGACGACCGATCCCGGCGCGATGTATCGCCAGCCGCGAGGAGCGGTGCTGACCTTGGGCGAGCATAAGGGCTATGCGCTCGCTTTTGTCTGCGAGATGCTGGCGGGCGCGTTGTGCGGCAGCGGCACGATGCGGCCCGAGCGGCAGGGCGCCGGCACGGCGACGAACGGCATGCTGACGATCGTCATCGACCCGTCGCGGCTGATCGACCGGCAGTGGCTGCGCGAGGAGATCGCCGCGATGACAGCCTACATCACCGCTTCGCCGCCGATCCGCGCGGACGAGCCGGTGCTGATCCCCGGCGATCCCGAACGCCTGACCCGCGCCGCGCGCATCAAAGACGGCGTTCCGATCGACGACGAGACCTGGCGTGAGCTCACCGTCGCCGCCCGCGCCATCAACGTGCTCGTCGAACCGCCGCAGCCACGGACATAAGCTCACTGGCCGAGGGTCTGCTCGATCCTCATGGCGTTATGCGCGGCGAAGGGGTTCAGGATGCGGACGGCTTCGATCGTTTGTCGCTGCAGAGCTGGCCGAGGCTGCAAGCTGTCTGGCGAAGGCTCTTGGCGGAACGTTGCTGAACTAGGGCGGGCACTCGTTACGAGGCCCCAAACATCCGTGGCCTAGCCGAGGCAGCTTATTATACCGGCTTACGCAAGGCCGGCATGCCGGAAGAGTAACTGCGTCGTCGACCGCAAGCTGCGGATGCCGCACATGCGCATTATTCTGGGCGCAGCCGCGGAGGAGGTGGGAAAATCTCGGCGGCACTAAAGTATCGACCAGCGAGGTCGACGTCGCTAAAATTGCGATATTACGGCCATAAATTTGCCGTTTTATATTGCATAAATGTATGCATGACGATTTTCGAACCGACGCCGGTTGGGTTACGGAGGGTGGTCATCCATGCGGAATGCTGGTCTGGCGCCGAAGGGTGATACAACCAGAACGGGATTTAGCTGGAGATTCGCTGCAGATAGCACAAAACGCGACAATCGATGCAATTTTTGATTGTCGTCAGCGGCAAAGAAGGCTGCGGGCGAAGCGGACGATGCGCCGGCCGGCGGATTTCAACGGGTATTAACGCCTGTATTTTTCCTGTAGAAACAGGCGGAGCAGGCGGAGCAATCGAAGCGGGATGTGAGGCGGCCCTCGCGGTGAGGGCCTGCGTCACCCATCTGGAGCATACGACCGGCTCGGTCATCTAGCGGATCGCAGCGCGATGGGCAGCATTGAGCGGCAGCGCGATATCATCGACCGCAGGGTATTGGCGGAGGGATTGTCCCTCGCCGCGCAAGACGCTTCAGCTCCGGCGCTCGATCGCGGCCCCTTTCTCGCGCCGCTGAGAGCCGCGCTCGCGGCCGGCCGTGCCGAGATCCGCCGGCGGTTCGAGGCGGCCGCCGATGGCGACGCGGCGAGCCGCGAGCACTGCTTTTTGATGGATCAGCTGATCCGCGCGCTGTTCGACCTGGTGACAAACGAAATCTACCCGCTTGCCAACCCTACTTCGGGTGAGCGCCTGGCGATCGTCGCAGTCGGCGGCTACGGGCGCGGCGAGCTTGCACCCTATTCCGATATCGACCTCTTGTTTCTGCTGCCCTACAAGCAGACCCCGCACACCGAGCAGGTCGTCGAATATCTCCTCTATCTCTTGTGGGACCTCGGCCTCAAGATCGGGCACGCGACGCGGTCGGTCGCGGAATGCCTGCGCCAGGCTAAAGCCGATCTGACGATCCGCACGGCGCTGCTCGAAGCGCGCTATCTATGGGGCGAGCAGGCACTCTTCGACGAACTCAGGCGACGCTTTGATACAGAGATCGTCAAGGGCAGTGCAGCGCAGTTCGTGGAGGCCAAGCTCGCCGAGCGCGACGCGCGCCACAAGCGAGTCGGCGACAGCCGTTACCAGCTCGAGCCGAACATCAAGGAGGGCAAGGGCGGGCTGAGAGACCTGCATACGCTGTTCTGGATCGCGAAATACATCTACCGCACCGACGACGTCGGGAAACTCGTCGACCACGGCGTGCTCTCGGCGGACGCTTCGCAACGCTTTGCGCGCGCCCAGCAGTTCCTGTGGACGGTTCGCTGCCACCTCCATTACCTCGCCGGCCGCGCCGAAGAGCGGCTGACCTTCGATCTGCAGGCCGAGATCGGCCAGCGAATGGGCTATACCGACCATGCCGGCAGCCGCGACGTCGAGCGCTTCATGAAGCATTATTTTTTGGTGGCCAAAGACGTCGGCGATCTGACGCGGATCTTTTGCGCTATCCTCGAAGCCGACCAGAAGACCAAACGCCGGCTCCCGTGGATCCGATGGGGCAGCAGTCGGCGCAGCCTCGCCGGGTTCCTCGTCGATGGCCAATGGCTCACCATTCCGTCGGACGACTTTTTCAAAAACGATCCGGTAGCGTTGCTCCGGCTGTTCCATGTCTCACAACAGCACGGGCTCGACATTCACCCCCGCGCGCTGCGGGCGGCGACTCACTCATTGCGGCTGATCAACCAAGAGCTGCGCGAAAACAAAGAGGCCAACCGCCTGTTCCTGGAGATCCTGACCTCGCACAAGGATCCCGAAACCACCTTGCGGCGGATGAACGAGGCGGGTGTGTTCGGACGCTTCGTTCCCGATTTCGGGCGGGTCGTCGCACAGATGCAGTACGACATGTACCATGTCTACACGGTCGACGAGCACACGCTGTTCGCGATTGGCATTCTGCACCAAATCGAGCGAGGGCTCCTCGATGACGAGCTTCCGCTCGCCACCCAACTGATGCCGACGATCGTCTCGCGACGGGCTCTTTACCTCGCCGTGCTTCTGCACGACATCGGCAAGGGCCGCGGCGGCGATCACTCGATAATCGGCGAGCAGATCGCGCTGAAGCTCGGCCCGCGACTGGGGCTTTCGGACCAAGAGACCGAGACCGTCGCTTGGCTGGTGCGCTGGCACCTCTTGATGAGCAGTACCGCATTCAAGCTCGACACCACCGACCAGCAGACGATCCAGAATTTTGTCGAGCGCGTGCAGTCACCGGAGCGATTGAAGCTTCTCTTGGTGCTGACTGTGGCAGATATCCGCGCCGTCGGGCCGAAAGTGTGGAACGGCTGGAAGGCGGCGCTGCTGCGCGAACTCTACCACCGCGCCATCGAAGTGATTTCGGGTGAGCTCGGCGGCGAAGGCCAACGATCGCGCGTCGCAGCCGCTCAGGGAGCGCTGCGCCCGCTATTGCCCGACTTCAGCGAAACCGAATTCACTGCCTTCTGCAGCCGCGGCTATCCTTTCTATTGGCTATCTTTCGATGCCGCGACACATGCGCGTCATGCTCGCCTGGTGCGCGAGGCCGAGACAACCGGGGCCCCGCTCACCGTCGAGAAACGTGTCGATGTTCAACGATCGGTAACCGAGATAACCCTCTATACCGCGGATCACCCAGGTCTCTTTTCGCGCATCGCCGGTGCGCTCGCAGTCTGCGGCGCTAACATCGTCGACGCCAAGATTGTGACGATGTCGAACGGGATGGCGCTCGATACCTTTTGGGTTCAGGATTCCACCGGCGCCCCTTTCGACCGTCCGGACAAGCTCGCAAGGCTGGCGGTGGTGTTTGAGAACGTACTGACCGGCGATCTGAAGCCGCACCGCGAACTGGGCCGCTCGCCCGCCTTTCCCAGTCGGACGCAGGTCTTCACCGTGCCCCCTCGCGTTCTCGTCGACAATAAGGCGAGCACCTCCCACACCGTCATCGAGGTCAACGGTCGCGACCGGCCTGGGCTTCTATTCGAGCTGACCCGTGCGCTGACCAATCTCAACCTGCAGATTTCGAGCGCCAAGATCTCGACCTACGGCGAAAAGGTTGTCGACGTGTTCTACGTCAAGGACCTGTTCGGCCATAAGATCGAGCACCCGACCAAACTCGCCGACATTCAGCGGACGCTCGAAGCAGTGCTGGCAAAGGGAAACCAACCGATCCCCGTGATCGCAGCCCGCGAGCCGATACCCGCGGAGTAGCGACCGGCGGCTATTCCCTCAGGTCTTCGAAGAATTCCTTCACTTTGGCGAAGAAGCCCTCACTTTCAGGGTGGGTCGTGCCACTCTCGCCGGCCTTTTCGAATTCGCGCAGCAGCTCCTGCTGGCGTTTGTTCAAATTGCGCGGGGTCTCGACGACCGCCTCGATGAACATATCACCACGAGCGGGGGAGCGCAGCACCGTCATGCCCTTGCCCCGGAGGCGGAACTGGTGGCCCGACTGGGTACCCGCGGGCACCGTGACGCGCGCCCGGCTGCCGTCTACACTCGGCACCTCGATCGTGCCGCCGAGCGCCGCGGTCGTGATAGGGATCGGCACCCGGCAATAGATGTTGGCGCCGTCGCGCTGGAAGATCCGGTGCGGCGTCACGCTGATGAACATGTAAAGGTCGCCTGCTAGAGCGCCGCGCACTCCGGCCTCACCCTCGCCGCCGAGCCTGATGCGGGTACCGTCCTCGACGCCGGCCGGGATGTTCACTGACAGTGTTTTCTCGCGGCGCACGCGCCCTTGGCCGCCACAAGCCTTGCAGGGGTTATCGATAACCCGTCCGGCGCCTTGGCAGGTCGTACAGGTCCGCTCGATCGTAAAGAAGCCCTGTTGCGCGCGCACGCGTCCGCGGCCGTAGCAGGTTGGGCAGGCAATCGGCCGCGAGCCGGCTTCAGCACCACCGCCTTTGCACTGGTCGCAGGCGACCAGTGTCTGCACGCGGATTGTTGTCTGTTTGCCGCGGAAAGCTTCCTCGAGCGAGATCTCGAGGTTGTAGCGGAGATCACTGCCGCGGCTCGGCCCGCCCTGACCGCGTCGGCCGCCGCCCATGAACTCGCCAAACATCTCGTCGAAGATATCGGCAAACCCGCCGGAAAAGCCGAAATCGCCCGGACCGCGCGCGCCGCCCTGCTCGAAGGCGGCGTGACCGAAGCGATCGTACGCGGCGCGCTTTTGATCATCCTTCAGGATGTCGTATGCCTCGTTGATTTCCTTGAACTTCTGCTCGGCGCTTTTGTCACCCGGGTTGCGATCCGGGTGATGTTTCATTGCGAGCTTGCGATAGGCCGACTTGAGCTCGTCGGGACTCGCCGATTTGGAGACCCCGAGGATCTCGTAGAAGTCCTGCTTAGCCATGGCCGACGGACGTTCGAGATGGAGCTTTGTCCCAGCCTATCACCCCGGCAGAGATCCTGCCGGGGTGATCGCAACCGCTTTGCACCTCGGCTCCGTTGGTTTACGCCGAGCCGCGCTTTTTCTGATCGTCGACTTCCTCGAAATCGGCGTCGACGACTTTGTCGCTCCCGCCGGCATGGCCTTGGGACGGACCCTGAGACGGACCGGCTTCTCCGGCCGCGGCCTGTTCGGTCTGCTGGGCTCGATAGAGCGCCTCGCCGAGCTTCATCGAGACCTGGGCCAACGCCTCGGTCTTGGCCTTGATCTCGCCGGCGTCCTCACTGCCGAGTGTATCCCTCAAGGCTTGGACGGCTTGTTCGACGGCGTCGCGGTCAGCCTGCGGAACCTTGTCGCCGCTCTCCTTCAATGTCCGCTCGGTCGTATGGGTCAGCGCATCGGCATTGTTTTTCGCCTCGACCAGCTCGCGGCGCCGCTTGTCTTCCTCGGCATGCGCCTCGGCGTCCTTTACCATGCGGTCGATATCGGCTTCCGAGAGACCCCCCGAAGCCTGGATGCGGATCTGCTGCTCCTTTCCGGTCGCCTTGTCCTTAGCCGAGACCTGCACGATGCCGTTGGCGTCGATGTCGAACGTGACCTCGATCTGTGGCATGCCGCGCGGCGCCGGCGGGATGCCGACCAGGTCGAACTGGCCAAGCAGCTTGTTGTCCGCGGCCATCTCACGCTCGCCCTGGAAGACGCGGATCGTAACCGCGGTCTGATTGTCCTCGGCGGTGGAGAAGACCTGGCTCTTCTTCGTCGGGATCGTTGTGTTGCGATCGATCAACCGAGTGAAGACACCACCCAGTGTCTCGATGCCGAGCGACAATGGCGTTACATCGAGCAGCAGGACGTCCTTGACCTCGCCCTTCAGCACGCCGGCTTGGATCGCCGCTCCGACCGCCACCACCTCGTCGGGATTGACGCCGCGATGCGGATCCTTGCCGAAGAATTGCTTGCAGGTCTCGATGACCTTCGGCATGCGGGTCATGCCGCCGACGAGGATCACCTCGTCGATCTCGGAGGCCTTGAGTCCCGCATCCTTGAGGGCGTTGCGGCACGGCCCGATCGTCCGCTGGATCAGCTCGTCGACCAACGCTTCAAGCTTGGCCCGTGTCAGTTTGATGTTGAGATGCTTGGGTCCGTGCTGATCGGCGGTGATGAACGGCAGATTGACGTCGGTCTGCATCGACGAGGACAGCTCGATCTTGGCCTTCTCCGCGGCCTCCTTCAGGCGCTGCAGAGCAAGCCGGTCGTTGCGCAGATCGATGCCCTGTTCCTTGCGGAATTCGTCGGCGAGATAATCGATGATGTTCTTGTCGAAGTCTTCACCGCCGAGGAAGGTGTCACCGTTCGTCGACTTCACCTCGAAGACCCCGTCGCCGATCTCGAGGATCGAAATATCGAAGGTGCCGCCGCCGAGGTCATAGACCGCGATCGTGCCGGTGCCCTTCTTCTCCATGCCGTAAGCGAGCGCCGCTGCGGTCGGTTCGTTGATGATCCGCAGCACCTCGAGCCCGGCAATCCGGCCAGCGTCCTTGGTCGCCTGGCGCTGGCTGTCGTTGAAGTAGGCAGGCACGGTGATAACCGCCTGTGTGACCGTCTCGCCGAGATAAGCCTCGGCGGTTTCCTTCATCTTTTGCAGAATGAACGCGCTGATCTGGGACGGGGCGTATTTCTTGCCGCGGCTCTCGACCCAGGCATCGCCATTGTCGCCGGTGATGATCTTGTAGGGGACAAGATCCATGTCCTTCTTCACCATCGGATCGGTGAAGCGGCGGCCGATCAGGCGCTTGATCGCAAAAAACGTGTTTTCGGGGTTGGTCACCGCTTGGCGTTTGGCCGCCTGTCCAACCAGGCGCTCGCCAGAGTCAGTAAACGCGACCATCGAGGGCGTTGTCCGCATGCCCTCGCTGTTCTCGATCACCTTGGCATTCCTGCCTTCCATCACGGCAACGCAGGAGTTCGTCGTACCGAGATCGATACCGATGACCTTGCTCATGGATACCTCATTTCAAAAGCAGGACCAGGCGGCCCGGGGAAGCACCGTCCCGATCCCCCAGGAAGTGATATTCTGCCATCCCCTCACTGTGGCTGGGGTTTATATATGTGGAGGCGCAAGCCGCTACAACGGGCTGGCACCACAGTCCGCACTGCGTCACACCCGATCACTTGCCGACAGAGCTGGCTGGCTCGCTCGGCTTCGGGCCGCCCTTGGCAACCCCGACCATGGCGGGCCGCAACAGCCGATCATGAAGCACATAGCCGGGCTGCAGCACCTCGACGATCGTGCCGCTAGGGTGGTCCGGCCGTTCGGCCTCGAAGATCGCCTGGTGGAAATTGTGATCGAAGCGCTCGCCCTTGGGATCGATGCGCCTGATCCCATGCCGCTCGAAAATGCTCAGGAGTTCGCGCTCCGTCGCCGCGACCCCAGCGAGAAGGCTGCGCGTGCGGTCATCCTTGGCCTCCGACTCGGGCAAGCTTTCGAGCGCGCGGTGCAGGTTATCTGCGGCCGAGAGCAAGTCCTTGGCAAAGCCGGCGACCGCATATCTCGACGCATCTTCGCGCTCGCGCTGGGCGCGGCGGCGCACATTCTCGGTCTCGGCGAGCGCGCGCAACAGGCGGTCCTTCTGCTCGGCGAGCTCAGCCTCGAGCTCGACAACTCTTGTCTCCGGCGACGGTTCTTCCGCATCCGATTCGATCGGAGCGCCCTCCGGCCCGCCGATGTTGTTGTTAGCGGGCTCGTCGGGCTTGGCAACCTTCTCCTGCTCGTTTCTGATATCTTGCATCGCTTGTCCTATCCCATCAAACGCCCAATCATCTTGGCCGTGTAGTCGACCATCGGGATAATCCGGGCATAGTTGATCCTGGTCGGGCCAATGACCCCGATGGCGCCGACAATCTGCTCGCGGCTGTTCTGGTATGGAGCGATCACCATGGAACAGCCGGCCACCCCAAACAGGCGGTTCTCGGCGCCGATAAAGATCTGTACGCCTGCTCCCTGCTTGCTCGCATCGAGAAGACGCAGCATGGTTTCTCTGGCTTCGAGCATCTCGAACAGAGTACGCAGCCTTTCGAGATCGGCGAGCGCGGTGACATCCTCGAGCAAATTGGCTTGGCCGCGCACGATCAAGGCGCTGCTCTCGTCGCCTCCGGCCCAGCTCGCGAGACCCGCAGCGACGAGCTTAGAGGTCAACCCGTCGAGCTGTGCCTTGTTCGAAGCGATCTCTTGCTCGATCTCCGCCTTCGCCTCTTCGAGAGTCCGTCCGATCAGCCTGGCGTTGAGATAGTTGCCGGCGGACACCAAGGCTGACGGCGGCAGCCCAAGCGGAACCTGGATAACCCGATTTTCGACGAGTCCATCTTCGGTCACCAGTACGACGAGCGCGCGGCCGGGACCGAGATGAACAAATTCGATGTGCTTGAGCGGCCGATCCTGATTGGGGACGACAACGACGCCGGCGCAATGCGACAAGCCGGACAGGGCCGTCGTTGCCTCCTCCAGCAACTGGGACAGGCTCTTGCCCCGGGCAACGCACAGGCTCTCAATACTGTGGCGTTCATCCTCGGCCAGATCCCCGATCTCGAGCAGCGCATGCACGAAGAGGCGAAGCCCCATTTCGGTCGGCAAGCGGCCGGCCGAGGTGTGGGGTGCATAAAGCAGTCCCGCCTCCTCGAGATCGGCCATCACGTTGCGGATCGTCGCCGACGATAAATTCAGGCTCATCCGGCGTGACAGGGTGCGCGAGCCGATCGGCTCGCCGGTCGCGACATAGCCGTCGACGATAAGCCGAAAGATCTCGCGGCTGCGTTCGTTGAGTTCGTTGATCGGCGAAGGTGTGGCGGGTCGGCGCATCGTTAACCACGTCTGATGATCCGGCGTTGCGGGCAATCTCGCCCGCAGCGTCGGTCCGACCAAGACTTTACCAGCTTATGGATGCGGTCACCCGATGTAAGCCAGCCAAGCGGGCCGACCGCAGCACCGGCATGTCACGCCGGGTGATCGACCCCAGCAATCGCGGAATTTAGGAACGGCCATAGCGAGCGTCAACTCACGGCGGGAGAAGTGCTCGCTCCGGCGGCATGCTGCCGGCATCATGGCGTATGCTTGAAAGCCGATTCGTAGGATTGGCCGCCGGATGTGGTCATGCGCCCGACGAGATCGACGATACCCGGGCGGAACGCGAACTGTGTGCCGTCTGAATTCTGAAACCTGAGTTCGCCGTCGCGAATGACGCCGGTGCCGTGCAGGACGCCACCCGCCACTCGCGCGCCCGTTCCCAGCGGCCCGTACACATAGATGATCGAAGCGGTGCCGGTAGGATCGACATTGTCGACGACCAGCGCTGCACAAGTATTGGGGTCCCAGGCCGCATCGCTCCATGCTCCAAGAAAGCGCCGATAGGGCTCGGGAACCGTCGCGGGGTCCGCAATCCGGTAGCTCACGTTTTGCTCGCAGAAAACCCGGCCTCCCGCGGACTCGCCGGCGGGCGTCGGCGCCTGGGCTCGTGCCGAGATGGAAACCAACAGAACCAGGAACGAAAGTAGAAGCGACAGGCGCATGATGAGACTTCTGATTGCGGGTTGGGGGCTCTCTATCGGCACCCCGGCGCGGCCGGGATTTGGTCGAGCAGCAGCCGGCCGTAGGGCACCATTGCGGCCTGGCGGCTAGCGGCATGGTGGGTCAAGATCGTCATCACGTCGCGCCGGATTTCCTGCAGCGGGTCGGTGTCGTAGACCCAGCGGGCACCACTCAACTCGCATAAGCGCTCCAGCGCCCAGCCCACCTGATGCTGTGCGAAAGTCATGTCGCGCCGGGCGCGCAGCGCTTCGCCCTCGGTGATCTTGCGCCCCGAGTCGAGTGCTTCGGTGCTGGACCACCGCCCGGTATGCAGCAGCAAAGTCGCGACGTCGATCGCGGCGGCAGCCTCGCCGATCGCCATCTGCACAACCTCGGATTCCGCGACCCTGGTCACGCCGCGCGACACCCGTCCGGCTTGCGCGCGGCATGCGATATCGAGGGCACGGCGGCCGAGCGCGATGCAGACCGGTGGCAACGAGTAGGAGACCAGGAACCCTCGCGGGGCGCGCAGGACCGGATATTCGGGATGCACCAGCGCGCCCGGCGGGGTGCCGGCGAAGAGATCGCTCAGCCATACGCTGCGGTGCTCCGGAACGAACACGTCGTGCAATACCAGCGACTTGCTGCCGGTGCCCAGGAGCCCCAGCACCTCCCAATCGTCTACGAGTTCGACCTCGGAAAGCGGCACCAGCAAATAGGCGATATGACGGGGATCGCCCTTCTCGCCGAGGAAAGCGCCGATGATCGCCCATTGTGCAAAGTCGCAACCGCTGGAGAACGGGTAGCGCCCGCTGAGCCGCCAGCCCCCGGTGACTCGCCTGGCGGCCTCGCGCGGAGCCAGCGACGACGATGCGACCGCCTCGGGATTCTCGCCCCAGACGTCTATCTGCGCCTGCTCGGGATATTGGGCAATGATCCATTGATGCTCGGCCAATACGGCATAGACCCAGGCCGAGGATGCGCAACCATAAGTCAGCTCCTCGACGATGCGGGAGAATAGGCTGAAACGGCCCTGCATGCCGCCGAAGCGTTTCGGCTGCAGAATGCGCAAAATGCCGGCGGCGTGGTAGTCGGCGATCGTTTCGTCCGGCAGTCGCCTCGCCGCGGCGGCGGTGGGAGCGCGCTCGGCGAGAAGCGGAACTAGAGCCCCAGCGCGATCCAGCAGCGCGCGCTCCACCTTCGGGAGCGCAGCGTCGTCGGGCACCAGCGGGCCGCGGAGCGTCATCTTGCTCAAGCGGTCATTCGAGCAAATTCCACGGAGGGTATGAGTGGCCGATAGGTATCGACACCGATGCTGGTGCTGGTGCGGCGCATGCCGGGTTTGCGGCGAGCCTGAAACTCCGCGCGATAGGCCTCGCCGGCGCCATGTAGGACCCCTTGCGGCGTATGCCTGAAGCTGCCGGGTCTGCGTCCGCCCGGGTCTTCGTCAACATGGCTCAGCATCACTTCGTCCATGTCGATATTGCGATGATAGCTGGGCAATTCCTCGGCTTCGAGATCGGCTACGGCGATTTGCGGAACAATGCTGAGCACGACGAAGCCTGGCGCCTCGAACGTCACCCACGACGAGGGCGGCACATGAATCCGGTCCGACATGATCGGCAGGATGTTGCGGACATTGAACTTGAACGGGAAGAGATCACCTTTCCAACCGACGACCTTCATCGGGTCGTTGCGGTAGTAGATCGAGGTGTGGCCGCCGGCGTGCTTCATGCGGACCTCGTATTCGTCCTGCTTTGGCCAGCCGTAATCGACGACGTCAGGCACCTCCAGCATCGTCGGGTCGACCGGCGTGTGGCGGCCGACCTGCTCGTGCTCGCAGAGGCGGATCGGCTGCGGCGACTCGACGACCAGCAACAGGCTGTCGCCGCTTTCCGGCAATTGCCGGAAAGTCGTCGCCTTCGGCAGCAATACCCAGTCGCCGGGCTCGTAGGCGATTGGTCCGAATTCGGTCGCGAAGGTGCCGCGTCCGCGATGCACAAAGTAAAGCAGGTCGCCCTCCATATCGCGGTAACAATAAGGCATCGCCCGGCGCCGCCGGCTGATTGCACCGCGACATCGTCGTTCGACAGCAATGTCTGCCAGCCGCCGCGCGGGTCGTCCGCATCGGGAGCGACGACATCGGCGCTGTCGATCTGGCGCGGCCGATAGTCGCCCTCGACCCGCACGACCTCGTTGGGCCCGTCGGTGCGGTAGAGCATCGCCACCGGCCCCGCAAAGCCCTGCCGGCTCAAATGCTCCTCGCGCAGGTCGCCGAGCCCGACCCGGGCCTGCCGCACAAAACGGCCGCGGGTTAAATGAATCCATGAACGCATCATACCCATCTTCCCTACGCCTGACTGGAGGACGATATTACCGTCCGCTGAGCGGTTGCGGAATCAATCGAATTGGGTCGACCGGCAATCTGCAATGTTAAATTGAGTTGCCGATCACCTTTGCTGCAATCTGCAGCGAATCTGCAGCAAAATCCCGCTTTGGTTGTAGTGCTCGCGCAAAGCCGCCTCGGATGCGCGACTGCCGGCAGGCGAAAATATGCAACACAAATAAGGCAATTTTAAGGTCATCATTATCGCAACGCGCTGGGCAGCTCGCGAGCTCGCAGCATTAGGCGGCGGGGGGACTGCGACCCAGAACACACTCTCGGGGGCCATTGGCATGTATAGTTAATCGGCCGCGGGGAGCGGCCCCGGGACCAGGCCCGATCGGGCAGGAGGTTGCCATGGCGATCGAACACGTCGTCATCATCGTCAAAGAAAACCACACCTTCGATAACTACTTCGGCACGTTGCCGGGCGCCGACGGCCAGCAGCTCGCCGCGGCGCCCAATCCGCCACCGGTCGATCCTCCTCACGATCACCTGACGTGGATGCATCGAGCCGGCGACGCACGCTTTCATTTGCAATACACGAGCGACGACATCCCGGATTACTTTAATTACGCGAGAAACTACACGGTGTGCGACCAATATTTCTCGGAGGTCGCCGGGCCCTCGACGCCAAACCACTTGATGCTGATCTGCGCCGACGCGCCGATCATCAACAATCCGCAACACCAATACAATCCCAAGCCGGGCCAGGGTTACAATCTGCAGTCACTGCCGGCGCAATTGGAGCGCGCTGAACTTCAGTGGGGCAATTACGGGGGTTACGCGTTCCATTACATCAACGAACTCGCGGGCCACCCCGGCAATCACACCCGCGACCTGTTCCAGCATGATGCGTCATCCGGCCGGTTGCCGGCAGTGTCCTGGGTCTATGGCGACGGCAGGCCCGATCTCAGCGAGCATCCCCGGCAAAACGTCACCGGCGGCATGCGTTGGACGGTCGAGCAGGTCAACGCGATCGTCGCCGGCGGGCTGTGGGACAACACGGCGATCTTCATCACCTGGGACGATTGGGGCGGCTGGTTCGACCATGTCGATCCGCCCGTCGTCGAAAGCTGGAACAGCGCCCATGCACAACGTCCGGCGGACGCCCACGCGGAATTCAACGGCGACCCGTTTCGCTACGGTTCGCGGGTTCCCTGTCTGGTATTGAGCCCCTATGCGAAAGCCGGGCACATCTCGCACGAGCTCAACTCGCATGTCAGCCTCGTGCGCTTCTGCCAGAAGATCTTCACCCTGCCGGCATTGAACGGGCGCGACGGCGGTTCGAACGCGATGTCCGACTGCTTCGATCTCACCCAGCGCCCGCTGCCGCCTCCGCAGTAAGGGTTGCGCCGTTTACCGCGGCGGCTCGTTCGGCATAATTATCGTACCGCTGGCGGTGAGCATGCCGCCGACCCCGTGACCATTGGCGTCTCGACACTCTCGCCGGCCCCGCGGAGGTAGACCGACTTCTGTGCGAAGTCGCGGACGCGCTCGGCGGAAACAAGGATCAAGGCGCTCCGCCGCCATCGGTCGCGAGACCGCACGGCAATGGACGGAACGGGCACGCGATCATCTGCGCGAATTCAGCACATCCTCGACCCTGATCGGAGTGCGGGTTCTTCACCGCCCGCTCGCGCTGCACGATCGAGACCATCGCCAGTTGCTCGTGCGAGAGCCCATTAGGTCTTCATGTAGCGCAAGAGCGAGATCGCGAACAAAGTCGGCGGCCCCATTGGGCATAGGGCTGCTCGAACTGCCCGGCGAGACTGATCGGTGCGACGATATTGCGGGTGCACCCGACACCGAAGCGGCCGCTCTCGGCATGCGTGATCAGTGCCGTATCGCACAGGCCCGAGGCGAATCGCCGCGCGGCATGACGGAAATGGATGATAAAGGATCCCGATGCGGCCGGCTCTGGCGGGCCGTTCCTGGGACCCGACCGCGGTGCCGTCGACCCATTTCGGCACGCGACCGAGATAGCGCGCCGTTACCAAATGTTACAGATCTGTAAAATTTTGTTGACAATCTGTCACAATTCACTGTTATTCCGCGTCCTCGTGTCGAGCGCAGGAAAACCCTAGCGCGATCTCGGCGTGTGGCGAATTTCGTCGCGATGCGAGCGACCGCCTCTATTTTAGGTTTTACAGATCGGAGCTTTGTCAATGTGGCCGATACAGAGAAATCGGGTATTATCGCCGATCACTAGGCTTTTCGGCGTCATGGGTGTTGCATGCTCCGGGCCGATCGCCGAGGTTTTCATGGGAGCAGGGGAAAGCAACAAAGCGCGTCGCGCATCAACCACATTGCGCCCGGCTGTCTTTGTTATTGGGCTATTGGCCAGTCTATTCAGTGGCCGAGATTTGAATGCTGCTCCGTCGATCGCGGTGGGAGCTTCCGGTCCGGCAAATCTTATTAGCGCCTGCCAATATAACCCAGGATCTCCTGGGAGTTTTTTCGACTCGGACCTTGGGTATTTCAACCCTGAGTATGTTTGCACCGGAAATAACAGCACCACCCTCGCCGTGCAAGTAACCGAGGACAGCAGCAATTCCCCGTCCGGTTATCTCGGAAACGCTTCGGCTACCGCCAGCATATTGCCCAACGGCAACCTTTTTAGCTTTATGGGGAATGCGTCGCAGAACGGCTCAGCATCTTGTGATGATTGCTTCACCGTGGACGCAGCATTTCAATACAATGATGGCTCGCTCGACCTTGGCACTCTGCCGCAGTCAAATGGAACATCCTCAAACCCAGGCGTTTCCGTAACGCCTCTGTCGGGCGGCAACGAACAGGTCAACATTGTTCTGGCTTACCAGCTGAAGGGCACCGCATTGCCGCCCAACCCGTACCTTACCAACGGTGCGATCCTCGACGTGGCGGTCGGCACCACGACCACGATCCAATACATCTATACTGACATTGAGGCTGCCTCTCCTGATCAGCCGGTGTTCACGTACGGCAACGTGGGGCTTGGAGCCACCGGCTCCTCTCCCAGAGCGGGCCTGCTGCTCTACCAGTTCACTGTCCCCGCGTCGACGACGACCATAACCTTGTCAATTCAAGCGTTCGCCCAGGCCTCGAGTAGCGGGCCCTCTACGATCACTCTGGACCTGGGCCACACGGCGCCGCCGACAGTGCTGCAGCTGGCGACGCTTGCAGGCGATGCTTTCAGCCCGGCTCCACAGGGCGGAGCCGGCTATACCGTGCTTCAGTCAACTACCGGAGCGAACGGCTTTGGCGCGACGGCGTAGGTACAGGGCGATCCGAGCAACGGCGGCCAAATTGTGATCGCGGCACGTGGCACCTCGTCGGTTGACGATAGTTCGCATGCCTATACTACGCTGGCAGACGCGTCCTACGTGACCGGGCAGCCCAACTTTGCACTGCAATCCGAGACGTTGCAGTTCGCCAATTTCGTCAGCCAGATCGCCACGGCCTATCCGAACGCGCAGATAACATTGACCGGGTACTCGCTCGGGGGCGGAATTGCCCAGATCGTCGGGTATTATGCGAACACCCAAACGGTCACGTTTCTGTCGCCCGGATCTCAGCAATTTCTGTCGACGTTCGACGATTCGCTGAGCTTTCTCGCGACGGAGAACATTCTCACGCCGGCGACGGTAATGGCCAACTATCGCCAGGTCGGAGATTTGATCTCGCTCATCGGGACCCAGGTCGGTACCCAAATCAATGTCCAAAATCCGCAACTGCAGGGGTTTAGCGGGATCCCCCTCGAACAAGCGATCTTCGGGAATTTTCTCGGGCCCAAGTCGTTTCATGGGCTCAACCCATTATCGTCGATTCTGGCGAGTCAACCGGCAGTGCCGGGCGTTCTTGGCTCGCTCGAGCAGGCCGGCACCCCCCCGGATGCCTTCGTCACCCAAACCATCCATTTTGGGGCAATCAACGGAGCGTTGGCGAGCTTCGTGGTGCCGGGTATCCTAGCGAACACCATCCAGGGCTTCGATCCCGGACCAGGTTTCAGCTATTCGCTCGTCGATATGCCCGGTTCGCCGGCATTCACATCTGCCGTCCTGCCGATAGGAGACGGCGCTGCCGGGTGGACGGTGACGTTTGTTACGGATAACGGTCAATCTGGTACCGAAACATCGTCCACGGGTCTGTTCGATTTCGGCACTCATGTACGCCGGCTCGACTTCTTCCCGATCGATGCGTCCGGGAATCCAGTTTTTTATTCGGACCCGTTTATCCTTGGCCTCACCTTCGATAGCCCCGGCACCTTCAACGCCACCCTGACCACGTCTATGACGTCGCTCACAAATCTCCCCCTGACCTCGGGGCAAAGCTGCAACGGCATTTACAACGGCACGTTCGACGGCGAAGTGACGGTATCCACCGGCCAGAACTGCATGTTTGCGGCCAATTGCAAGATAGAGGGAAATGTGACGGTGAATGGCGGGAGCTTCGTGCTCGCCTGCGCTGTCCAAGGCAATGTCACCGAGAATGGCGGCAGCCTCGTTCTCGACCCCTCGGCGAGCGTTGGCGGCAATGTGCAGATTTCCCAGGCGAGTGTCTTCACCCTCGGCCCGAGCGCCGCAATCGGCGGGAATCTACAAATCCAAAGCCTCACCGCGGGCCTGCCGCAGGGCACCGTCTGCGGTACCCAGGTGAAGGGCAATCTACAAGTGCAAAATGATGCCAGCCCTGTCGAGGTCGGCGGGACAGCCACACAAGGCTGCCCCGGCAATAGCGTCGGCGGCAACCTCCTGGTGAATAGTAACACGGCCGCGGTTCGGATCGACAACAATGCGGTTGCCGGGGGTCTCCACGTAGATAACGACAGCGCGACAACGGATGTATCCGGCAACTCAGTCGGCAAAAATATGGAGTGCCAGAGTAATAGCACCGTGACCCACACTGCCTTGAACATGGTCCAGGGAAAGGGTCAGGGCCAGTGCGCGGCGTTCCCGTGAACGCCGCAGTTCACGGCGGCTCGTTTGACATGATGATCGTGGCGGAGGCGGCGAACATGCCGCCGACACCATGGCAGACCGAGACCTTGGCGCCGGGGATCTGGGCCGGGGCAATGCCGCGCATCTGGCGCACGCTCTCCTGCAATGCGTACATGCCGTACATGCCGGAATGCATGTAGGAAAGACCGCCGCCATTGGTGTTGAGCGGCAATCTGCCGCCGGGGGCGGTGTTGCGCTCGGCGATGAAGGATCCAGCCTCGCCGCGCGGTACAAAGCCGAGATCTTCGAGGCCGTAGATCGGCAGATGGGCGAAGGCGTCGTAGATCATCAGATGGTCAACGTCGTTGTGCGTGATGCCGGCCTCGGCGAAGGCTTTGGGGCCGGCGACGCGAAAGGCCCGCGAGGAGGTAAAGTCCTGCATTTGGCTGACCATCGGGGTCTCGACACTCTCGCCGGTGCCGATGAGGTAAACCGGCTTTTGCGGGAAATCCTTGGCTCGCTCAGCGGCAACCAGGATCAACGCACCACCGCCATCAGTCACCAAACAGCACTGCAGTAGCCGGAACGGGTAGGCGATCATCCGTGAGTTGAGCACATCCTCGACGGTGATCGGCGTCTTAAAGGTGGCGCGCGGGTTCTTCGCCGCCCATTCGCGCTGCACGACCGAGACCATCGCCAATTGCTCGTGTGTCAGGCCATAGGTCTTCATGTAGCGCAATACCGGGACCGTAAACAAAGTCGGCGGCCCCATTGGCCCATAGGGCTGCTCGAACTGGCCGGAGAGGCTCGTCGGCGCGACGACATTGCGGGTGCGGCCGACCCCGGAGCGGCCGCTCTCGCCATGCGTGATCAGCACTGTGTCGCAGAGGCCCGAGGCGATCGCCGCGGCAGCGTGGCGGACATGGATCATGAACGAGCAGCCGCCGACCGCGGTGCCGTCGACCCATTTCGGGGTCAGCCCCAGATAGTGCGCCACGGTCACCGGGGTCTCGCCGGCGGTCGCAATGCCGTCGATGTCGGCGGGTTTGAGCCCGGCATCGGCCATCGCGTTGAGCGCGGCGTCCGCATGCAATTGGATCTGCGACATGTCGGGAATGACGCCGAGGTCCGTGGTCTCGGCAGCACCGACGATGGCGATCGACTTCGGCTTCATCGGCTCACCTCCGCTCGCGCGCTGTCAACGAGGCCAACACGCGCGTCGTTGTCCCGCGCAGATTTGCCTGGATCGCCGCATCGTGCGGCGACAACACCGGGCGGAAGAGGGGGAGGGTGATTTCGTCGTCGACCTTTTCGAAGGCAACCTCGACCGGCATGTCGAGCTGCAATGCCTCAGGAGTCTGCGGGCAATCGATGATGTTGGTCATCATCCGCGGTCCTTCTTCGAGCTCGACGACGGCGATCGCGTAGGGCGGCGTGAAGCCCGGCACCGGACGGTGGTGGATAACATAGGAATAGAGTCGGCCCTTGCCGCTCGCCCCGAACACGCTGACCTCGCGCGCGGCGCAGGCGGGACAGAACGGCCGCGGCGGGAAATACACTTTGCCGCAGGCGTTGCAGCGCTGCAGGCGCAACTGGCCGGCCCGCGTGCCGTCCCAGAAATGCTGCGTCTCGGGTGTCGGCTGCGGCCGCGCGCGCCTTCCTTCGGACATTCTTCCCACCTCACCTCAGCGTCACCGAATGCGACTTTGCCGCCTGCCGACAATTCGGGCAAACGGAATGACCGCGGCTTAGAACTCCGACGTCCACGGGTTGACGACGGTCAGACCCGCGGCCCGAAACGGGGTCGCGTCGCGGGAGGCCACCCGAAGATTGCGAGATGTTGCGATGCCCGCGATTTGACCATCTGCGATAGAGATCGTGTGCCCTTGACTGCGCGCTCGGGCGACAGCTTTCGCGTATGCTTCGGCGGCGGCGATGTCGAACGAAATGATGCGATCGCCAAACAAGTCTCCGATTTGTCGCTCGAGCGCGGATGCGAGCGCGGTTCGCCGTCTTCCGACCGGCAGGCTTTCAACTCCCAACAGCAATTCGGCGAGGTTGATCGTCGAGAAATACAAAGTCTCGATCGCCTGTGCGTCGAGCCATTCCAAGACCCGGCTGTCGGGACGCCGCCGGATCGGCTCCGAGACGACGTTTGTATCGAGCAGGATCATCCGAGATCGATCGGCTTCGCCGGGGTCGGATCTCGCGAAATGTCGAGATCCAGTCCGCCAACCGATCTCCCGAACGCCGCCAATGCGGAACCGAGCTTGACGCGCTCCTTTGGGCGCACCGCTTCATCGAGGATCATCCGGGCCTCGGCTTCGGCGCTGCGACCATGCCGGGCCGCACGAGCCTTTAGCGCCTGGTGAGTTTCCGGAGACAGGTTGCGGATCACGATGGCGGCCATATTGCCCTCCCGCTGTCTGAGCGTGATATCGTAAAGTTTTTGTTGATATCAAGCTTGCCCGCACATCCGACGAGACTTTGACGCTTGCGCAGAATTGAGGCAAAGGAAGCTGGACAGCCGAGGAGGGTAGGAATGCCAGGCACACCGGGCAGAATCACGGCGCCGGTATTGCGCGACCGGCTCCGTGCGGGCGGGGAGATCGCGATTGTCGATGCGCGCGAGGAAGGAAGCTTTCACGACCGGCATCTGTTGATGGCGTCATGCTTGCCGTTGAGCCGTCTGGAGCTCCTGGCGTCGGGATTGTTGCCGCGCCGGTTTGCTCAGATCGTTGTCTGTGATGCTGGTGAAGGCTTGGCCGGGCGCGCCGCCGCTCGGCTCATCGAGGGCGGCTATACCGACGTCTCGGTGCTCGAAGGCGGGGTCAAGGCGTGGGACGCGGCAGGGTTTCCCGTCTATAGCGGCGTGCACGTGCCGAGCAAAGCGTTCGCCGAGGTCGTCGAGCACGAATACGGCACGCCGTGGATCACCGCCGAGGAATTGGCCGAGCGCCAGAAGCGCGGCGAACGGCTCGCTATCTTCGACAGCCGCTCCTACGAGGAGTACCACTCGAACAGCATCCCCGGTGCGATCAGCGTGCCCGGGGCGGAGCTGGTCTATCGCTTCAACGAGCTGGTGTCGTCGTCTGACACCTTTGTCGTGGTCAATTGCGGCGGCCGCACCCGCAGCATCATCGGCGCGCAGTCGCTGATCGATGCCGGCGTGCCAAACCGCGTCGTGTCGCTGAAGGACGGCACGATGGCGTGGCACCTGGCCGGGCTCGGGGTGGTGTCGGGGGCGACCGGGCGGGCGCCGGAGGTGTCTGCAAAGGGCGCCACCACAGCGCGGCAACGCGCCGATGCCGTTGCCCAGCGCTACGGCGTGCCGGTTATCGATCGCGCGACATTGGCCCGATGGCAGCGCGAAGCCGACCGCCGCACGCTTTATGTCATGGATGTGCGCGACCCGGCCGAATATTGCTCCGGCCATCTGCCGGGATCGCTCATGGCTCCCGGCGGCCAATTGGTGCAGGAGACCGACAGCTGGCTCGGGGTCTGGGGCGCTCGTGTCGTAGTGGTCGACGACACCGGCGTGCGCGCCCGCATGACCGCCTCCTGGCTCAGGCGCATGGGGTGGGATGCGGTGGTGCTGGACGGCGGGCTCGACGGTGTCGAGCTGGAACGAGGCGTGCCGGAGCCGAAGAGCGACCTGTTCCCGCTCACTGGCGCCGAGCCGCCAAAGATTCAGCCGAGAGACCTGCAAGCAAAGCCCGCCGTCGTTGTCGATCTGGCGTTGAGCCGGCATCACCGCCAAGAGCACATCCCGGGAGCCTGGTTCGCGATCCGCGCCCGGCTCGCCGAGACGCTCGGCAAATTGCCGGCCCAGGGAGACTTGGTGCTGACGAGCGAGGTCGGCACGATCGCGCGCTATGCCGCGGCCGAGCTTCGCACCCGCCGGCCGGTCAAGGTGTTGGCCGGCGGCACCGCGGCGTGGAGAGCCGCCGGTCTCCCGCTCGACACCGGCATGGGGCAGCTTGCCAGCGAGCCCGACGATGTCGCGCTGTCGGCCCGCGACCGGCCGCCGGCTGAGCGCGAGCGCTACATGCGCGAATACCTCGCCTGGGAAATCGACCTCGTCAACCAGATCGGCCGCGACAGCGACTGCCGCTTCCGCTTGGCACCGGCTTAGGATAGGAGGAAACCGGAAGATGCGCCTTTCACACTTGATCTTTTCGTTGGCCGCGCTTGGTCTCGCCACGGTGCGGCCGGTCTATGCGGAGGAAACCGTGAGCGGCCCACTCTATACCGTCGTCTATTTCGAGGTTGCCCCGACCGAGGCGGCGCCGACCGCCGCCGCCGCCCGGCAATATGCCGAGGCGAGCGGCAAGGAGGACGGCAGTCTCGCCTTTGAGATGTTCCAGGAGATCGCGCGGCCGAGCCGCTTTGCGGTTGTCGAGGTCTGGCGCGACAAGAAGGCCGCCGAAGCGCATGGCAAGGCCGCGGCCGCGACAGCCCTCGGGCAAAAGCTGCAGCCAGCGATGATCGACGGCTTCGGGGTGCGGCAGCACGGCGGTTTCGAGATCGCCGCACCAAAGGGGCAACTTCCGGCGGGGGCGGTTTATGTCCTCACGCATGTTGACGTCTTTCCTACCTTCAAGGACCAGGCGGCCGCGCTGGTCAAGGCGCAGGCCGATGCCGCCCGCAAGGACGACGGCAATCTGAGGTACGACGTGCTGCAATGGGACGGGCACCCCAATCATTTCACCTTGGTAGAAGCGTGGCGCGACCGCAAAGCCTTCGATGCCAGCGCCGCCTCACCCCATACCAAGGAGTTCCGCCAAAAGCTGACGCCGCTCGAGGGTGCTCTTTATGACGAGCGGCTGTATCAGGTGGTTCGCTAGAGCGGGTGCGCTCGCCTCGCTGCTGACCGCGCCGACCTCGGCCGGGCCGCTTGCCGCGCCCGCGGTCGAGGCCGAGCACGGCATGGTGGTTTCCGCGCATCGCCTCGCCTCCGAGGCGGGTGTGCACATCCTTCAGGCGGGTGGCAACGCGGTCGATGCCGCGGTGGCGGTCGGCTATGCGCTTGCGGTTGTCGATCCGTGCTGCGGCAATCTCGGCGGCGGCGGGTTCATGACGATCCATCTCGCGGATGGCCGGGAGACCTTCATCAATTTCCGCGAGACCGCGCCGGCGGCGGCGAGCGCCGGCATGTACCTCGATGGTGACGGTAGGCCGATCGACGAGCTTAGCCGCAACGGCTACCTCGCGGTTGCGGTGCCGGGAACGGTGCTGGGGCTCGACCGCGCCGCGGCAGAATACGGCCGTTTGCCGCGCGCGACGCTGATGGCGCCGGCGATTGGGCTGGCGCGCGACGGTTTCGTGTTGAGCCCGGCGGATACCGACATTCTCGACGGCAAAGCTGAGCGCTTCGGCAAGGATCCGGCAGCTGCAAGAATCTTTCTGCGGCCGGACGGCAGCCGGTTCGAGCCGGGGGATCGCCTCGTGCAGGCCGACCTCGCCGCAACCCTGGAGCTGATCGCAAAAGAGGGCCCGAACGCCTTCTACAAGGACCCGGTCGCCGCGGCGGTTGCCAAAGCAAGCGGCGAGAACAGTGGAATCCTCACGAGCCGCGATTTTGCCGAGTACACCGTGACCGAGACCGCGCCGCTCAGCTGCACTTACCGCTCGCATCTCATCGTCTCGGCGCCGCCGCCGAGTTCCGGCGGCACGACGATCTGTGAGATCCTCAACATCCTCGAAGGTTACGACATGACTGCGTCCGGGTTCCGCTCAGCGGGTTCTGTACATCTGATGGTCGAGGCGATGCGCCGCGGGTATCGCGACCGCAACACTTTTCTCGGCGACCCTGCCTTCGTGACCAACCCGCTCGAGCGGCTGCTGTCCAAGGCCTATGCGGCCTCGCTCCGGGACGAGATAGAACATGGCCGCGGCTCACCTGCGGTGGGGCAATCGGGGCCCGAGAAACCCGAAACCACCCACTATTCGATCGTTGACGGCGAAGGCAACGCCGTCGCCGTGACTTATACGATCAACGGCAGTTTCGGCGCCGACGTGGTCGCGCCGGGCACCGGGTTTTTTCTCAACAACGAAATGGACGATTTCACCGTAAAGGCGGGTGTGCCCAACCTCTATGGGCTCGTCCAAGGTGAGGCCAACTCGATCGCTCCCGGGAAGCGGCCGCTCTCGTCGATGGCCCCGACACTCGTCGAAAAAGACGGCCGGCTCGTTTTCGTCCTCGGCAGTCCCGGTGGCTCGCGCATCATCACCGCTGTGCTCGAGGCGGTCATGAACATTGTCGATTACGGGATGACGCCACAGGAAGCAGTCGATGCGCCGCGCCTCCATTACCAGGGGCAGCCCGACCAAGTTTATTTCGAACCCCCCGGCTTGTTGCCCGACACTGTCAAACAGCTCGCCGAGCACGGGTACAAGCTGATCGAGCAGCGGCCGTGGGGCGCCGTAGAATTGATCGCGATCGCCCACGGCCGGCTCTCCGGCGTCAGCGATAATCGACGGCCAGCCGGGGCTGCCGTCGGATATTGAGGCTGCGGCCGATCCCTCAACATTGATACGGCGTATGGCCCGTCCTCTGCCGCACGAAGGCGCCGATGTGCTCGATCGCCTGCCGGGCCTCCGGGACGAACGGCACGAAGGCGTGCCAGACATGCGGCATGCGCGGCCATATTTCGAGCTCGACCTCACAGCCTGCAGTTCGCATGCGCTCGGCCATCCGCACGGCGTCGTCGCGCAGGACCTCGTCGCTGCCGACTTGGATCAGCGTCGGCGGCAGCCCGGCGGGATCGCCGTAGAGCGGAGAGGCATAGGGGGTGCGCGGGTCGGCGCCGGCGAGATAATCGTTGACGAAAAGCGGCGGATGATCGGTGCGCCTCATCGGATCGGCGCCGCCGTTCAGCTTGAGCGAGGCGCCGGTGAGCGCAAGATCGGTCCAGGGCGACAACGCGACCGCCGCAGCGGGCAACCGACAGCCCTCGTCTCGCAGCTTCAGCATCAATGAAAATACCAGCCCGCCCCCCGCCGAATCCCCCATAACCACAATCCGCGCAGGGTCGGCCCCATCGTCGAGTATCCAGTTGTACGCGGTGAACGCGTCATCGAGCGCCGCGGGAAACGGATGCTCGGGCGCAAGCCGGTAATCGACCGCCACGACGCGGGCGCGGGACGCCGCCGCGATACGCCAGGTGAGATGGCGGTATAGCGATGGCGAGCCGATGATGTAGGCGCCGCCATGCAGGAAGACGATGTGCCGATCCTCCTCGGAATCGGGAGTGGTGATCAGGTCGGCCATGACGCCGCCGGCATTCACACCGAGGGTTCGCGTGCTCGCCGGCGGATCCGGAACCAAGCGTTCGCACGCTGTCGCGAACCGCCGATTCTGCTCGACGGTGACACTGCGCCAGTCGCAGCGCTTGATAAACGTGCGCAGGGCCAACCGCACGATCTCGGATCTCAAACTCATCTCCCTTGCTCTCCCTGGCCCTGAGGCTCCGTTTTGCAGGCGGGGGCGCACCATACAAGTATGAATCTGTCGCGACAGGCCCTTCTTCGCTATCTCTTCGCGGGTGCGGGATCGGGGAGCGACGGGCGTGCGGTTTTCACCATTGGTCGATCGTATTGCGGGCAGAGGCGCTGGGGCTTGGCGGGTCCACGCGGAAGCCTCTCGGCTGCGGGAGGCAGGCGAAGACATCATTTCTCTGACCGTCGGCGATCCCGATCAGGACCCGCCCGCGCCGGTGATCGACGCGACGATCGAGGCGCTGCGCCGGCACCGTACCGGGTATTCCTCGATGATCGGCTACCCGCGCGTGCGGGAAGCGATCGCCGCGCGCGTCGGGCGGCGCGCTGGCCGCCCGTGCGGCGCCGACAATATCGTCGTCACACCCGGCGCCCAGGGCGGCGTCTTCTGTGCGCTGCAATGCCTCGCCGGTCCCGGCGACGAGGTCATCGTCCCCGAACCGATCTACGCCACGTATGAAGCGGTCATCGGAGCGAGCGGCGCCCGTCTCGTGACCGTGCCGCTCTGCGCCGAGCGGGGCTTCCACCCGGACCTCGAGGCAATCCGCGGCGCGATAACGCCGCGCACTCGCGTGATCTGGATCAACAGCCCGCACAATCCGACCGGGGTCGTGTTCACCGCCGGCGAGGTCGCGGAAATCGCCGAACTTTGCTGCAGTCGCGATTTGTGGCTCCTCTCCGACGAAGTCTACGAGGACCTCGCCTTTGCCCGGCCGCATGTCAGCGCGTGGTCGCTGCCCGGCATGGCAGAGCGCACCGTCGTCGTGTCGAGCCTCTCCAAGTCGCACGCAATGCCGGGCTTTCGCTTGGGCTGGATCGTCGGGCCGCCGGCGCTGGCACGGCACCTTTTCGACCTGCTGTTGTGCATGACTTACGGCAGCCCAGCATTCATCCAAGACGGCGTATTGCCGGCGCTCGAGCATGATCTGCCGGAAGTCGCGACGCTGCGGCAAGCCTACCGCGGTCGCGCCGAGCGCTTTTCGCGGATGCTCGCAGAGGCGCCGAACTGCCGCGTCACGCCGCCCGAAGGCGGCATGTTCGTGCTGCTCGACATCCGCGGCACCGGCCTCGGGACGGAGGAATTTGCACGCCGACTCTTGTTGCGCGAGCGCGTTGCGGTCCTTCCCTGTGACGGGTTCGGGCCGAGCGCCGCAGGGCATCTGCGGATCTCGCTGACCGCCCCCGACCCGCGCCTCGACGACGCCGGCCGACGCATCGTCCGCTTTGCCCGCAGCCTTCCTTGCCGCTGACCGCAATTTTAATTGTATCAATTGTTGGTCTTTTCATATGCTTCAGATCGTGATCGAGGCCCTCGCCGCGAGAGCAGCATCACACCCCGCATCGACCGCCTTGGCTGTCCAGCCTGCTTCTACAGGAAAAATACAGGCGTTAATACCCCTTGAGATCCGCCGGTCAGCACCAAACAGCTCGCCGCCAGGTATGTGCGCGTATCGGAAATGCCATGGTCAAATTATAGCGCAATCGTGTCGATAATACAATAGCAATTAGCTATAAGTATCCGTTTTGAAGCGGTCTGATATCGACCGCTATCTTGAGTATGGCTGCCACGCCCTGCCACCTTACCGGCAGCAGACGGCTGGTGCGGGTCACAACCGGGTCCGAAGGTCCGCTGATACCCCACAGCGGCGGTTCGAGTTCGTGGCGCTAGAGCACGATCCTGTTAAGCTGAAGCATAACCGGCGTTGACGAGGTAGTTGGCGCATTCCTCGGATTTGAAGCGATCGAGGAGTGTGCCGATGCCGCGCCAGGTGGTCTCGGTGGTGCGCGGATCGGTTTTGCGCAGCAGGGCCTTGAGCTTGGCGAAGACCTGCTCGATCGGGTTGAGGTCGGGCGAGTAACGCGGCAGGA
>Ga0310909_10000061_pt1 | contig 41998 bp, 40 predicted proteins | sample GREbulkMGT000H_FD_203449 | JGI IMG/M metagenome (GOLD analysis project Ga0310909, IMG submission 203449) | Lab enrichment of tropical soil microbial communities from Luquillo Experimental Forest, Puerto Rico - GRE.bulkMG.T000H | ecosystem: Environmental > Terrestrial > Soil > Tropical forest >... | reverse complement strand
ATCGTAAACAAGAAAAGGCCCTAACTAATCGATGAAGCCAACGGCCCCATTGCGATGCAAATCAATCGTGTTTGCCACGACACCCTGCCGCGGCTTATCTCTTTCTCGTTAGGCCGTGGCCTGCGAATTCTCGCATTTTTTCCGAATCCGAAGACAGACTAGCCTGCATCTCAACAAGAGATGCCACCCGCGATGAATTGGGCAGCGCTGTCGATGTCGATCATCGGCGTACTCACAGCCGTTGCGATCACGGCAACGATGGATGCGACCGGCCTCTCCGCGTTTAGCGCTTTGCCTCTTTGTCCGTTGATGTTGCTCTTTTGGTACCTGCAACATGTGTCACGACGTCGTATGGGATTTGTGTGGGGCCAATTGAGCCACTACGGACTCACGGTCTTCTATCCCGTTACCGTCATTGGCGGTATTACTCTTGTTTCGCTAGCCCTGGGAGGCATTGATCTGTCTCACACTAATTGGGGGAAGGCCTGGTTAAACTTTGGGCTCATCTCCGTATCCACAACCTTGGTCGGGCTTGTAACCGAGGAGGGTTTTTTCAGAGGATGGTTTTGGGCCTCGCTCGAACGGGCCGGTAAGCCAGCGCGTCAGGCACTAGTTTGGAGTAGCGTGGCTTTCGCGCTTTGGCACATTTCAGCAGTGACTCTCAACACGGGCTTCAACCCGCCTGTGGCACAGATCCCTGTTTATCTTGTCAATGCTGCAGTAATCGGCGCGATTTGGGGTGTTCTTCGGTGGATGTCGGGCTCTGTGGTTGTCACGAGTGTAAGTCACGGTTTGTGGAATGGAGGTGCATACGCTCTTTTTGGCTTCGGAAGCAAAACGGGCGCTCTCGGTGTCAGAGACACCGCCATATTCGGTCCCGAAGTGGGTATTTTGGGACTGGTTTTTAATCTCATGTTCGTTGCCGCGTTGTGGTTTTTCGCGCAACGCGTGTGTGTAGTTCGTACGGAGAGGTCTGCCTAACCAACCGATGAAGCCAACGTCCCCATCGCGAAGCAGACTTGGCGTGTTTGCCACCGACCGCGCCGCGGCGTATCTCTTTCTCGTTAGGCGGCGTCAGCGCGGTGAGAAAGGTTAACATTTCACAAGTCTCCGAGACAGCGCAGCATTCGCCCAAAGGCACTTTTTCAGTATTTAGGAAGCATATTTCTTTGGCACTTGGTGGTTTGAAGGATGTCGGGGTTTTTGGCGGTGGCCACCCGTTTGACTTGGAACTAGTCAGAGTTCCACCAAATCGAGCCGCTTGGCCCTTTCATTCGCACTCGGCGCAGTGGGAGCTTTACGTTATTATTTCCGGCAAAGGTGAGGTGCGGACTTCAACCGAGACAGTGGTCGTTGGCGTTGGCGATATATTCATCCATCCGCCAAGGGAAGCGCACCAGCTTCGGAACGTCGGAAGTGATGACTTGGCCTATTATGTTATCGCCGACCACGCGCTTGCCGACGTCGTGCATTATCCCGACAGCGACAAATGGTTCACGAAACCACAGCGCAAGAGTTTTCGGATGCTTGAGGCAGATTATTATGATGGCGAAGAGTGAGCCGGTGCTAACCAATCGATGAAGTCAACCGCCCCATTGCGAAATAAGCTCAGCGTGTTTGCCACCAGCCCCGCCCGTGGCTTATCTCTTTCCTAGTTAGACTGGACACTGGGGAGGTCGATATGTCCTTAAATGGAAAACACGCTCTGATCACCGGAAGTTCCCGTGGCATTGGTAGAGGAATCGCGCTGAAACTAGCGTCCAGCGGTGCCAAGGTAGCGATCCATTTCTACCAAAACGACGCTGCCGCAAATGCCACGCTTGAACAGGTCCGCGAGCGCGGCTCGGATGGTCTGGTTATACAGGCCGATGTGAGGCGTCCGGAACAGATCAGCGCCATGTTCGGCAAGGTCCGGGCGAAGTTCGGTAAGCTCGACATCTTCATCAGCAATGCGCGACCGGAAAGCAGCCGCCTTCTACTATGCGCCGATGGCCGTCAAGCTCGAACAGTGGGACGCGGCATTTGATTCGCAGGCGAAGGCGTTTCTAGTCGGGGTCCGTGAGGCGGTTTCTTTAATGGGTAAAGGGGGCCGAATCCTTGCTGTCACTTATGCCATGGGGAGCCGTACTGGGGGGTGGCAACCCTGGGTTGGGATGGGTTCAGCCAAGGCGGCGCTTGAATCTCTTGTTCGCTACTTTGCCGTGACCCTCGCCAAGCGCGGCATCACGGTGAATGCGATTAGTCCTGGATGGACCGAGGACAGCGTTTTGAACACGCTGCCGCAGCAGGCCCAAGATCTAATCAGAAATTGGCACGGACGTGGGTGGACTCCAATGGGGCGTCTGGGAACACCAGAAGATGTCGGCAACGTTGCAACGCTCCTTTGTTCAGACCAAGCTGACTGGATAACGGGGCAAGTGATTTTCGCCGATGGCGGCGCTTCACTGATGAATCCGGAGGTTCCACCGGAAATCCAGCTAAGTTAACTGCGCTTCGCCTTTGAACAGCCGTAAACCTCGCACGCATCCGCCCCCCCGGGGGTAGCAGTAGGCGTCAACTAGAGTTTGTCCATGACGGTGATCGAAATCGGGCCTTTCCGAAACGGTCGGAAATCATACGAGGCACCGGGAGTTGAGCGAGGATCGCTCAGGTCCTCAATCAAAGCGATTCCACCGGCAACCGCCACGGAACAGATGCGCCAGTGAGTTAAGGTTACGACCTATACGTAGATAGGAAAAAAGAGGAGACACCAACGCTTGTAAAGGAACGCCACTTTGCGTTAGCGTTTTGCGTTAGAGGGGATTAAGACGCCGCTTTCTCTGTGGTTACATCATAGCGGGAGGCGGCGTTTCTTCTTCTCCATTGAAGCCAGCGGCCCCTCATCGAACGACCGCAAGCGTGATTGCCACGACACCCTGCCGTGGCTTATCTCTGTCTCGGTAGATCGTAAACCTACCAAGCAAAAACGAATGAAGGAGCGTGTTATGCGACCTGCTAGCGTGTGTATCCTATTTTGTTTAGTACTGTTTTGTCTCAACCATCAACCCTCTGCGTCCGCAGATATAGCCAAGCTGACACCACTCATCTTGGAGAAGAGCGAAGGCGAGCGCCGGGTATGGAGACCTATCGAGGGTGCGGAGGGCTGGCTGGGCCAACCCGCTCCGTTCATATTAAAAGTCGACCCACAGAATGGTGGTTCATCGCATTTGGTCTTTGGGACGGAGGACCTGCCACCTGGCGGAAAAATAGAGAATCACAGACACCCGGGTTCGGACGAAATCCTATTTTTTCAGAACGGAACAGCAAAGGTGACTTTGGGCGACGAGGTGAGAGAAGTGCATGGTGGTGGCACTGTCTTCATCCCAGCCAACACATGGATTTCCGTTAACAATATCGGAAACGACCCAATTAGCGTGATTTACATTTTTTCCGCTCCGGGTTTCGAGGAATACATGCGTGCGGAGTCTGTTCGTGAGGGAGAGAAAGTTGTGCCTCTGTCAAAAAAGGAAGACGAGGAAATCATGAAAAAACATGCGCACGCCGTGATTTACAAGTGAAGGCACGAAGATCTAACCAATCGATGAAGCCAACGGCCCCTGATCAACACCACCTCCTAACCACTCTGCGAACCGGCTTGAAAACCTTCTTGCGTGCGTAAGGTGAAACAGTGATGCGTAATACCGGCCCGAGATGGTGTGACGATACAGTCCTGGAATGTCTGCGACTCTTACCCAAACTGTTTCCGCCGCCTCTTTTGGCCGCCCTTGGTCTGGCGCTCGCGATGTCACAATTAGCACAAGCTCAAGATGCGACCTCGATGACTCTCTCTGCAGCACCTTCAAAGACGGCAACGCCAACACCGGCCCCGGAAAACCCGACCCTGGAAATTTGGGCAGGGGCACCAGAACATCAAAAGCCCGCTCCGATCCCAGGGGAGACGCCGAGTGCGGGAGAGCCCGTAACTCCCGCGCCGAAAGCAAAACAAGGAACTAGTGTAAAAAGGCACGCAACTCCAGCGACGATACCCGAGGCGGTTGCGGACGGTCTAACGTCCCTAGCGTCTGCAAAAGCTGAGGCCGTTAGCGCCCCTCTCCCCGTGTACCCCTACCAAGCGAAGCACTACCATATTACCGGCGACGGGGTTTGCGTTATGACGGTTGATGCCGCGAGCGGCAGAGTAACCGATGCGACCATGGAGCAAAGCACTGGTAATAAGATTCTCGATAAAAGCACGACCGATGCTTTTCGACAGTGGCGGTTCAAACCCGGAACGGTATCGAGGGTCCGAGTGCCGATCACCTATACAGAATGAAGAGCAAAGGGAGCGACCAAGCTTTGGCTCGTTAGGCCGCGAACTCGTCAATAACTGGCCGGAGTTTTATGTGGCCGACGATTACGAAAATCAATGTCGTCGAAAACCGGCCCCGCTAAGCCGGATGAGATTTGCGGCGTTTTTCGTCACCGCGGCGTTCAGTTCCACAAAGCTAGATATAACGCCGCGCAGGGAAGACGTGGCGCTGATATTCTTGTGGAGCAAACTCCTACTCCTTACGGAATGGCTTTGAAAGACTATCCGAAGACGATACGATTACTCAAACGATCTAACCAATCGCTGCAGCCAACCGCTGGCCGTCGCGATGCCTGCACTTAGTTTATGAAACGGTTGTCGATGTTAGTCATGGTCGCCGCCGCCAGCGGTGGCTCAGCTCCGTCTCGTTAGGCGAAGTTTATCCCATGAATAGTAAAATCGCTCCAGCGCAGTTAAGTCCGGGCGTTCTTTACCCCAGGGCGAAATCGCAGGCCTTGTCCCGCATCATTATCTTCGGTGCCTTGATCGCGGCGTCCGTGAACGTGCGCGGAGCTCGGGCACGGTGAAACAATTCTCAGGATGGAAAACGCTGATTTTGCAGGGCGCGTCGCCGTCGTCACCGGTGCGTGGCGCGGCCTCGGACGGGCTGCGGCAGCGCGCCTGCACGAGCGCGGCGCCTCGGTCGCGGTGAACGTCCGCAACCGCGAGCGCGCTGAGGCGCTGGCGAAGGAAATCGGCGAGCGCGCCTTCGCTGTGCCGGGCGACGTGGCGGCGGACGGCGTCCCTGACGAGATCGCGCGTCGCACGCTCGAACGCTTCGGACGGATCGACATCCTCGTCAACAACGCCGCGCTTCCGCTGTCGACACGGTTTTCCGATCTCACCGCCGAGGAATGGCGCAGAGTGATCGAGGTCAACCTCACGGCGCCGTTCTTGATGACGAAAACCGTGCTTCCGGCAATGCGCACCCAGCACTACGGCCGCATCGTTAATATTTCGTCCTCGGCCGGCCGGATGGTGAGCACGCTCGGCGGTGCGCACTACACGGCATCGAAGGCCGGACTCCTCGGACTGACGCGCGCAGCCGCGAAGGAGCTCGGCAAGTTCGGCATCACCGTGAACGCCGTCTGCCCCGGTATGATCGATACCGAGCTGACGCGTGAACATGCCTCGGACGAGTTGCTCGAACGTCTCGCCGTGAGCTATCCCGTACCGCGCCTCGGCACCGCGCTCGAAGTTGCCGATTTGATTTGCTTCGCCGCCTCTGAGGCCGCCGGCTACATCACCGGCGCGTCCCTCGACATCAACGGCGGCGACTTGATGATGTGATCTATGTTATTCGTCAACGAGGCTGGTTCGCCCCCGGGCGCGCACGCATGTGTGACAGTCATGAGAGCCGGGGTCATTATGCAGCTGTTGGCGGGGAAAGCGTGAGACCTAACCATTCGATGAAGCCAACAGTCCCATTGCGAGGCAACTTCAGCGAGCTTGCTACCGGCCCCGCCTGTGGCTTATCTCTTTCTCGTTAGGCTGACCGAAGATTGCAATATGAACATCACATTTACGATCCCCCTTGTTGTCCAGCGCATTCTCGCCGGAGCCGCGATGGCAGGACTACCATGTCACAGCTCAGATCGACTCAAGTTCGGCTGAGTATCAGAAGAAAGACGCTGAATGTAGAGCTGCCGAAAAAAGTTCGAGAAACATCTCTTTGCGGTGGCGGTGCCGCTAGGCCTCATTGCAATCGTAGTCGGCGCCCTTCTGCCCATTCAGGCCATTGGCACAGGTTTAATGTTCGGCGGGATCTTTAGCGCGTGCAACGGGTGCAACAACTACCGGTCGGAGGTTTCCACTCAGCTCAAGTTTTTCTCCTGTTCGCTGCTTTCATTGTGCTCGTCGTCGTCGGCTATCGAAAGCTTGAGAACAAGGGGACCTAACCAAGCACTGCAGTCCACCGCTGAGGGGCGAGAAAATTTTATTGCTCCAATAACCAATCGAGGGCTTGATATAAATCCGTCAACCCAGCGCCTTCGATTGGATCGTTGTGATGCGCAGCGCGGAGGTGAATGATCCGCTTCTCGCCAGCGTAGGCGTCCACCACCATACGCTGGTAACGTGGAGCAACCACTTCATCTCTTTCGGCGAGCAGGAAGATCGCCCGTTTGTAAATCGCTTTGGCGTTGGCGACGCTATTCAGATCGTTTGGAACCTGCGCAGCAACGGGTCCTGCTAATAGCCAGAGGTTCCACCAGCCAAAATGCTGTAAAATTATTTCGCGAAGCGCCAGCGGGTTGTGCAAAACAAGTCCTGCAATTTCTCGATTGGCCGCGACGTGCAACGCCGCTGTCGTGCCGAGACTAGCACCGAAAATGACGACGGACTTACCTTTTGCTTCACGCTGTAACGCATCAAACGCCGTCATTGCGGCCGGACCGATGCGCGCGAGTTTGGCCGGGCCGGTGCTACCGCCAAAACCGGGATAATTGATTCCCCAAATTTCGATCGCGCGCGCATTCCAAGAATCTGCTTCGGCACTGACCCATCGTTCCGCGCGGTCCGCGTTCCCATAAAACCGCAGGACGTAAACATCAGGACGTCCATTCTTTTGTGCGAGCCGCGATCTTGCTATCCATAATTCAAGCTGGCCATTCTGGAATGAAATCGTTTTGCGAACGGCACCGCTCGGATCGATTCGATCGGTGCTCGGAAAAAGAATCAGATGATCGGGCAATCCGCCAAAAAGAATCACCCCTAAGTATACGATATCAATCGCTAGCAAATGCTTGCGCGAGGATCTTGAGCTTCATTGCCGCGGCTTGGGCAATAAACGCGATATTCGTGGACGTGTTCTGGTACATCGCTCTGAAGAAGCGGGGCTGATCTTATTCTCGTTAGGCCGATCCCCCAGACTGCCTTTGGCTCACCATCTAAACGGTCAAGGATGGCGTAGGACTGCTGAACACGAGCGAGATCCGAATTTGTCCAAAACGTAACGTCGGCGCGCGTTACCAGTTTGGAAAACTCGGAATTGTCAGAGCGGGCAACTCACAACCAGGCGGAAACTCAGCGCAGCAGTTCCTGCGGAACATTCCCGCCGTTCTCCGCGATCTTTTTCAACACCTCCTTTTGCAGCCAGACGTTCATAGTGGCGGAATCATTCTGATCGCCACCGAAATGTAGCTCGGTTGCGAGCTGCTTCCGCGCCGTCAGGCTGCTATCCATGCCGACGAGTTTCATTAAGTCGACAATCGAGTGGCGCCAATCGAGTTTCTCCGGATTTTTTTTAGCCAACCCGTCTAGAATGGCGGAAACATCCACAACCGGAGGAGCAGCTGCTGGTGTGCTCGCTCCTGGAACGGCCACGGGCGCGGATGTAGGAGCAGCTGCGCTCTGTGTCTGCGCTCCAGAAGCGCTGACTGCTGCCGGTGCATGACTAAAGATTTTGGACATTAGATTGCTAAGTAATCCCATACGTTTGGTCCTTTCTGTTCTAACTGAGTGACTGCGTTACGCGATCGGCATTCTGCCGATGGCTCCTTCCTGCCTTCCCGCTACGCGAGACCAGCCGAACACGTGTTAAGTGCCGGCACGACCAACGGCCCGAGATGGCAAAAGGTTTTCCTCCTGGCATGGTTCCGGAGACAAACTCGCGGATCACAGGCCCCGAGCTGACTGGCCGCCGGAAGCTGCACCGGCAAGGCTCTGCAAGAGCGATGGAAGCATGGCCGCGATTCCCTGTTGATGGTCCATCCCAGGATCGATCTTTCCCGCCGGTGTAAGTTTGTCCACGATCTTTGGCATGTATTCGGCCAGAAACTGCGAGGCTTGGGTAGGATCCACTCCCAGCTTTGCTGCAATTGCCCGGACCTGGTCCGAACCGAGCACGTTTTGGATTTGGCCGCTCGAAATGAGCTGGTTTTCACCCATTCCCACCCAAGATGAAAATGTATTACCCTGACCCTGTTGTGAGAATTTAGCGGCCAATCCTTGCAGGCCTCCGCACTCAGTTAGGAAACCGCCTAGGAGCCCTACGAGCGGATTCGCTCCGCCCGGAACGTCAGTCCTTCCGGTCACTGAACCGAGTATTGTGTCGAGAACTCCCATAATCTTATTTTGTTTGTTGGTTTGCGGACGAAAATTGGGAGGGAAAATTAGTTATCGGGCACGGGACTACATTTCATCCATGAGACCTTGGTCCTACGGCTCGACGCGGATTTCTCTGAATGGGTCGCGCCAGCGTCGCGGATCGAATCCCTTTCGGCGTGTTTTTACAGCGCAACCTCGTTTGGCTACAAATTTTGTTTCGATTTCGGGACGGCATTGTCCCACATGCGGATCACGTCGGACCTCACAAAAAAACGCAAAGAACTTTTAGTCGCTGACCATCAGCAACTTAGAACTTTGTTTTGGCCCGTGGCACAAACGCTGCAATGGGAATTTAGAAATGAAAAAACTCTTTGATCCAGCGAGCAACCAAATGCTTCTCACTAGAGACAAAAGGGAAAAATTATGAAACCAACTACCCTGACCCACAAGAACGCAAAGAAGTTCCCGTTCGTTGATTACGATTATCAAGCTACGACTCTCAAGAATTTGAGCGGTTGCTGCGCGAGGACATTATCGAAATCGTTGCGCGATGTCAGCCGCAATTATTTCGACAGGCTGAGGCCAGTAAGCCGTGGCAAACGTAACAACAGCGTTACTTTTTCGGCTCAGCGCGGTCATGCAGATGGTTGTCGATTTCAGTGACGTGAGAATCGCAGCCCCACACTTAGGATCAGTCGATTGGAAACACACTTATGAAAGGAGCCCTGTAACCATGAAAAGCACGACACCCATACGGATACGCATGCGTCGTTTCATCACGGATCGATATGCTTATAGAACACAGCCGGACTATTTATCTGAGCTCGTCCTTTTTGGAATTATCATGGTCGCCGCCTCCTGGCCGATCTTGGTATTGGCCACCGCAATGGCGGGAACACTGAGATAAATCAAACGGTCGCGTCTTTCAGCGAAATATCCAAATCAATGTTCCACCGTTTATGAAATTGGCTGGTCTTGGAACAGAACGCATGCACTCACGAGATACGTTGGCCAAACCGTCGCACGCCCACCTTGAGTCTCTCGCCGAACCGATTGCCCTGGCCCACCAAATCCACACCTACACCGAACTCCGCCAACAGATTCACCGCGACCTACGGATTCAACATCCTGAATGGATCGAGGCAAATGGCGAGTCCCCAATGTGTGATTTTTATGAAGAGCGTCTCAATGAAACGCTTGGCGCTTTGACGCGCAGGGACACCCTCGCTCAGTCACGGGTTGCCCCTTTCGGTTGACGCTCTACTGCGTCAGGCCTTCGATGTCGATCTTAGCTAGTGTCATTCAAATTCTTTTCGCTCACAATTTTCTTTGCTAGTGCCAATGAATCATCTTTGAAGGCCGTGACGCTTGGCGCGCATTTGACCGTCGTCGGTAGCCGCTAGCGTAACACCATGAAGCGCGCATTTGGAATGGACAAAACAGTTCGAGGTTTGCGGTTGCGAAAGGCCTGCAAAACTGATCGAAAGCGAACGCGTGACGCCGATCACTTCCGCGAGTGCCCGACAGTGATGAACGCCGTCAGTGCGCTAGCGCCGGCCAAAACCGCGCCAATTGCTGCGACGGATCGAAATCCCTCTACAAACGCTTCATCGACTGTGGCGCGAATCCGTTGCCGCGCTGCTGGATCTAAACCCTCCGGTAGAGCAATGGCTGCGAGCTTGGTGGCGTGAGCCCGCAATAACTCAGTTACTTGTGGCGACAATTTTGCTTCGTTGAGCCGTCGATCAAGCCCGCTTTTGAAAACCTGAAACATCACGATCCCGAGAACAGCGATCGCTACAAGTCCAGCTGTGCGCGCGACTGCGTTGTTCACGCCCGAGGCGACGCCTGCACGACTTTGGGCGACTGAATTCATGACTGCAGTCGTAAGTGGAGCAACGCTTATGGCCATTCCCAGACCAATGGCAACGATCGCAGGAAAAAAAGTTGTCCAATAGCTCCCGCCAATGGACGGCGGCAGAAAGAGCGCGTAACCCAATGCCGCGACCAGTGGGCCGACGATGAGTGGAGGTCTTGGCCCACAACGAGCGACGAGTCCGCCCGACCAACGCGAAAGCAGAGACATTATCAATATGAACGGCAGAAGCGCAGCCCCTGCCGCCGTCGGCGAGTAATGCTGAACCTGAATTAGATTCAGTGGAAGAAAGAACAGTGTTCCGCCCAGCGCGGCATAGAGCAGAAAGGTCAGTATATTCGTTTCGGTAAACATTCGCGAACGGAAAAGGGTCAGCGGAAGCATCGGATGTGAAAGACGCGACTCGATGAAGCAAAAGATAAAGAGAAGTGACGCGGCGAGGATCAGAACACCCGTGACCGTACGATCGCGGAAACCGAGTCGCGATGATTCGATCAGTCCGTAAACAAGCGCGCCCAAGCCGAACGCCGCCAAGATTGCGCCGAGCCAGTCGATCGAACGGTTTTCTTTGCCCGCGCTGTCAGCGACGTGACGACGCGAAATTAAAATGACGAGGAGCGCGATTGGGAGATTAATGAAAAATACTGCGCGCCACGAGACGTGCTCGATCAGCCATCCTCCTAGGACTGGTCCTATGCCCGTGGTAATTGCACTTAAACCGGACCACGTTCCGATCGCGCGTCCGCGTTCCTGCTCCGAAAAGGAATTGCTGATGATAGCTAGACTGCCCGGCACGAGAAGCGCAGCCCCGAGTCCCTGAAACGCGCGCGCGGCGATCAGTTGATGAATGTTACCGGCGCAGCCGCATGCGGCCGACGCCATCGCAAAAGCCCAAACGCCAATCAAAAAAATACGACGACGACCGTAGTGGTCGCCTAACGAACCTCCGACCAGTAAGAATGCCGCGAGCACGAGTGAGTAAGCTTCGATCACCCATTGAACATCGACCGCAGTGGCGTTGAGATTCGTCTGGAGGGCTGGCAACGCGACGTTCACGACTGTGCCGTCGATGAACGCCATACCCGATGCGAGAATCGTGGCGGCGAGAATCCAGCGACCGCGCGGTTTGGAACACTGCGCTTCCGGCGATTGCGATCTTATTATGTTCTCATCGCAAGGCTCACGTAGAATCGCCCACATGTTTCAGTCCTCGCAAAATGTGTCGTCGGACATTTGCGAGAAGGTGGCGTGGCGAGCAGCAGGCTATTCGGCCTTCGCCAGGATACTCTTCATCTCTTCGCTCCGAAAGGCGCGCATGGTCTGGGTCTTGACATTGCCGAGTGAGCCGAGCTTAAGAGAGAAAGCGGTCACGGTTGCGTCATCGGGCGCGTCGAGCAAGAGGACAACATCGTACGCACCCATCGTCCAGAACGAATCGGTCACTTTCACGCCCATTCTGTCTGCCTCGGCGATGGCAGAGGCGGCTCGTTTGGTGGTGTCTTGGACGTTGCGGATGCCCTGATCAGTAAACTGAAGAAGACCGACATACGTAGGCATAGTACTCCCTCCTTTGCTAGTTAAAGGGTATCGCAAGTTGCCGCCCGTGGCAAAGACGCGTGATTCCGCGAGACGGCATAGCCTCTACCAAGGAATGACACCATTGTTTTTCGGAAGCTCTTTGCTCTTTCGCGCGCGCGTGCGCGCGCACTTGTGGGGAAAATTCAGTGACGCGCAAAAATACCCGTATCGCGACTCGGTCCGCCATGCGTTCTTCCTTGCGCGAATCGGCGAGGTTCGTTTTCAAAGATTCTCGCAACTTCCTGAATTGCTTGCGGATTGTATTGGGCGTCGTTAAGGCGCACGCAGGAAGAGCTACTGAAAGTTATCCGGGCTCATCTGCGCTTTCCGGCACCAAGTGCTCGGCGATTTCGAAAACGCTGCCGACGCATCGCTTTTTCCTGCTTTTAGGTCTCTTGTACCTCTGAAGGCGATGAAGGCGATTCGAAGTTTGAAAAGGCCTTTTTGGAATCGGCTCCACCCTTTTGGGATTAGTCAACAACCTGTGAATAAGCTGTCCAAAAAATCAATTCGCAAACTCCTCGGGGTGGGTTTTCCCTTTGGACAGTCGCGGATATGGCAATCTTGTGACAGTGGTAATGAAAGGTGAACCGGGACCGAAGACAGAAACAAGCGCGATCGCTTGCGGCTATTTCAGATGTCTCGAAACCAGTTTCGTCATCTCAAACATGCTAACCTGGCTCTTGCCGTTGAAAACCTCCCGCAGGGGTTTGTCAGCATTTATCATGGTTCTCTTTTTCTTATCCTGACAATCGTTCTTCTTAATGTAGGCCCACAGCTTTTTGGTTATTTGGGTGCGCGGAAGAGCTTTGGAACCGACAATTGCGGCAAGCTTTGCATCGGGTTGCACTGGTCGCATGAAAGCGGCGTTTGGCTGACGTTTAGATCGGGTTTTTGGCATGGTCTTTGATTAATGTTTTAGCGCCACCACCGCAACCAAATTCGCACAATCTCAATCAGACAGTCGGCGCCCGCATGTTTGTTTTCGTAGTCAATCCATTCGTCTTGCGTGAGGGCACATCCGTGCGCTGACGATAGGCGAGCAAAAATGCCGCCCGTCAAGCACAAAAGGTCGGAAGGCGATCATCAAATGGAGCAACGAGATGCGCTGCCTTCGGCGCGTCCTCGATTCGAGTGGGCTCGGGTCTTCCGCTGAATCTGGAAATCGCGCTAAGCGGCGCCTCAGCGAAGGTTACGTTCTGGAAAGATCGCGTCCGAATCCTTGACGACGGTGCTAGGTTGACCCGTCGCAGAATTCTATGAGAACGCTTTTGCTTTCAGACAATCCATCACCGAGCGATGGTAATCGAGGGGTAACAGATAATTCACCCGCCTTGTTGTCGGACGAAGAGTTACTCGACTCGTATTCAAGAACAATCACCGCCGTGGTCAGTCGCGTTGCGCCGAGCGTGGTGAATATTCGGGTGACGACGACGAAAGGCCGCGCTGGCGGCGGCTCGGGATTCATCATCGCACGGGACGGTTTTATTATAACGAACAACCATGTCGTGCAGTCCGCGACTGAATTGGAGGTGACGCTGCACGATGGTGCCGCTTACCCCGCGAAACTTGTCGGCACCGATCCCGACACCGATCTAGCAGTGATTCGAATCGATGCGCCCGATTTGCAGCACGCCCGGTTCGCAAATTCCGCGACCATTCGCGTCGGCCAAATTGCAGTCGCTCTTGGTTCCCCTTATGGCTTCCGTCAAAGCGTCACCGCTGGAATCGTGAGCGCTCTCGGTCGCACAATGCGCTCAGAGTCGGGCCGTTTGATGGACGACGTCATTCAAACCGACGCGGCGCTTAACCCGGGGAATTCAGGCGGACCGCTGTTGGACAGCGCGGGTGAAGTCATCGGGGTGAACACTGCGGTGATTTTGCCTGCCCAGGGAATTTGTTTCGCGATTGCTAGCAATACTGCGCACTTCGTCGCGGGTTGGTTGATCCGCGATGGGCGAATTCGGCGAAGCTCGATCGGTTTCGCCGGTCAAAATGTGCCGCTGCATCCGCGCCTAATTCGTTTCCACAACCTGCCGGTTAAGAGCGGCGTACAGGTAACGGAAATCAGCCGCGGCAGTCCCGCTGAGATTGGTGGACTAAAAGAAGGCGACATCGTGGTTGGCTTCAAAGGTCAACCAATCGCCACGATCGACGATCTGCACAAACGACTCGTCGCCTCCGAGATCAGCATCGCATCACCGATCATGATCCTTCGCGGCAAAGAGAGACTTTTTCTCATCGTAACGCCTCGTGAGCTGAAAAACTGATCAAAAGCAAGTGGGTGACGCCAATCACTTCCGCGAGTGCCCGAGAGTGATCAACGTAATCAGTGCGCTAGCGCCGGCCAAAACCGCGCCAATTGCTGTCACGGATCGAAATCCATCTCCAAACGATTCATCTACTGTGGCGCGAATCCGTTGCCGCGCTGCTGGATCCAAACTCTCCGGTACCGCAATGGCTGCTGCGGACTGTAGCAGCGATTAACTTTCTCGAGCGCGGCGGCTGCTTGGGCCAACAAACTGCGTCCTTAACTACCATCGCAGGAAAGTGTAGTTTGAAGAGACCGCTGAATGTTCAGCACGCGGCCGCGCGTAGAGCGTTCATCGCTGACGTAAGTCCGGCACTAGACCGTCACAATTTGACGACTTCCAGGTGACATTTACGAAGCATTCTGGTCACAGGGTCGTTGTATCGGATTCAACTGTCCGTTACTCAAACGTTACCAGCTTATGACATGACGTTTAGAGCGTTCGCCCATCGTTTAGCAGTGCACGCTGAAATGATTCAGCGCGCACCAAATCAACCTAAGTAAAATGAAAATAGTTGGCGAAGCACAGTCTATGAAAAAAATCGGGCGACATTCGGTGGCTGCGTTCGGAAAGAGCGGAGCCGCGTTCGCAACATTGCTAGCGTTTCAGTAACACACCGACCTCGAAACGCCTCTTAATTAATAATACGGAGCCATCGCAGCCGGGCTACATGCTGAACATCGGCAATCTGCTCGATAACGCGGGGATCAATTGGAAGTGGTATGCCGGTGGTTGAAATGCCGCGCTGCAGAACAACGTCAATGCGGCAAGCGATCCGAACATCATCTTTCAGTTCCATCATCAAGCCTTTGCCTACTACACAAAGTATGCGCCGTTTTTGACGGCTCCGATATCGAATTACACGAACGTGCCGCAGTTAAACCCGGCGACAACTGGACCAAACGCGCACTTGTAGGATGAGTCGCAGTTTTTCACTGACCTGCAGAACCTACCGTCCGACAAGTTTCCGGCAGTGGTGTTCGTTAAGCCGGCCGGCCGTGACAACGAACATTCCGGTTACACCGACGAAGTCAAAGGTCAGCAACGCGTGACCGACATCGTTCATGCAGTTCAGAACAGCAAAATTTGGAACGACACGGCGATCAGAGTCACTTATGACGAAAACGGTGGACGCTGGGACCATGTCGCTTCAAGGCATGCGTCGTTACATTTCCGCGACAAAACTGTAGCAGCGGTAAAAAGACTTTGGCGTCCTTTTCTTTTGACGGACAAACGCACCGGAAACGTAACGCAACTTTAACGCGATGGTCACACAAATGTCATCTTCGCGCGCAAGGCTTTCGATGAAGGCGCTCAGTTATCGTTTCAATGATTCAGCGAATTGCAGACACTGACTCATTCAAAAGTCGCACCCGGATGGTAGATCCTCCACGCCTCCAAAAATGCAGCACAATCGAAACAAAACGGTCCTGATTGTCGAAGACGAACAAGACGTGATCGATTTGTTAGCGATTCGTTTGTTGAAAGACACCAGTTACACAATCTCAACGGCAAACGATGGTGTTGCCGGATTGGAAAAAGCGCGTGCTGAGTTGCCTTGGATCATCATCCTGGATCTGATGCTTCCGAAAATGTCTGGCTTGGAGGTCTGTCGAATGCTCAAGAGCGATCGCCTCACAAGAGGAATTCCTATTATCATCCTTTCTGCAAAAGCCAGTGAAGCCGATCGGCTTATCGGCCTAGAAGTTGGTGCTGATGATTATGTAACCAAGCCGTTCAGTCCCCGTGAAGTTCTGTTGCGAATCAAGGTCATCGAACGACGACGTTCCGCTGAAATCGAAGATGAAAGGTTGGTCTGCGGCTTGATTACTCTTGATCCCATTCGACATCAGGTAGAGGTTGCGGGGATACCTATTCGTCTAACGACCGCTGAATTTAAGTTGCTGAGCCTGCTCATGAAAAAGCCGGGGCGCGTGCATTCGCGCGACATCTTGCTCACAGGTGCGTGGGGCTATGAAGCGCTCATCAATACGCGAACGGTCGACACCCATATTGGACGACTGCGCGATAAACTCGGCAAAGCGGCCAACTCGATTGAAACGGTTCGTGGCTTTGGCTACCGACTGGTGGGGGATTCCGACTCTTAAAGCCCGCGCACCCTTTTCCGAAATCTGACAATTCAGCGTCGGAATCTTGACGAGGCGTCACCAATCGGCCCCAGAATCGGATTGTTTCCTTTACGTATCCAGAGTCTCGCGATTTACTGGCGGGAAATGCGCACTTGCCCGGTTTGTAAAGCCAAAGTTGGTACTGTTCGTTACAAAAGCGGGACTCGCTTGGCCGATCATTCTGCTAAAGAGCATAAATTCGTTTTGTGCGCCGGATCTGGCCGCTCGGCGAGCTTGCATAGTAGGCGCACCAATAAATTACGGACTGGCTAACGACAGAATAGTTGCGTTAAGAAGGAATGCGCGATGGATATTTCCCTTCGCGACAAGAACCCCGGTGCGGCGACCTGCGTGCGTTCGAAGCTAAGATCACGGCGATGCAGACTGGGACTGGCAATCCGCCCACTCGGTTAATCGCCAGTCCGCAAAACATCGGCACGTTGCGGCGACGACTCGGTATCGTTTTCTGTCGTGAGCGGACCGGCCCGCATCCAATCAATGGCTATCTAATCGACCACGCCGAAGGGTTGATACTCGTCGATACGGGCGACACCGCGCGCAAATCAGACCGCGGCTACATGCCCAGGCTCAACCCTGGTTTTCGCAACATCGACATTAGGGTCGCACCGGAGGAGGAGATCGGGCAACAGTTGAACGCAATGGGCATTCGATCGGCCGACGTACGGCTCGTGGTCTTGACGCACTTGCATCACGATCACACCCGGGGGTCTCCTCTATTTTCCGCACAACCGAATCCTTGCTTCTGCGGAAGGCTTCAGACTTGCCAAGCGCAAGGGCAGCTTGGTAGGCGCGATTCCAGGCAAGTGGCCCGTTTGGTTTGATCCCGAACCGCTGGAGTTTCTCGGTCCCGCAGTTGGTCCGTTCGCACGCTCTGCACCTCTGACCCAAGACGGCTCCATCTTCGCCGTCGAAACGCCTGGTCACATGACCGGTCATGTGTGCGTCGTCGTTCGCGGGGAGGACGTGACCTATGTCCTCGCCGGAGACCTGACTTACCGTCAGTACCTCATACTTGACGACGTCGTCGATGGGATGACCGAGAATCCGGCTGTGTCGCTTGCAAGTCAGCGGGCGATGAAACAATTCGCGCGGGATGAGCCGACGGTGCTGCTACCCGCTCACGATCCGGAGGCGGCCCAACGATTGGCTAATGGCCTGACCATGTATCCGCGCGGGCTCCGGGCTCCCGCTAGAGAGTGACGCCCGCTTTGTAGATACCGACAGAGTGGCAATCGTGAAGGACTCCGCTGCGGCCCGGCCGCATAGCCTGTTGGAACTCTTTGTCTTGACTGTGAGACCACCCGAGGAGGAAATATCGTTCCGCGGACTTCGTGATGGCTCCCCACCTTGCTTTCGGCCGTGATTGTTTTTCCCGCGAGTTCCATCATCGCGGAACATTTGTGCCAAAAAAACCGCCTTGCACAGAGGAGCGAGTAGTATTCACTTGCGGGGCCTCCCAGCAATCTTTTTAAATCGCTTTCACTCCGGGAGAGTGGTCCGAAGGACAATTGTCACGGAAATGTCACCGGCGTCTTCTGGAAAAGCTGCTACGTACAGTTCTGTGTACTCGCCGGCGCCAACCAAGGAGCCCACACTTTCCGTGGAGGTTGATTTGAAGGTACCAACCCGAGCCGAGTCGATCGATTTATATGAGCTGATTACTCATCGCTCGTCTGTGCAAGGCGGTGATTCACTCGAGAACCTTTGCCATGTGTTTGAAAGGAGCTCAGTCAACTTTATTGCCGTGCTTGAGGGAGAGCGCTTGCTTGGTATGTGTTCCCGCCAAGAAATCGTGGCACTGTTGGGCGGTCGCTACGGCTTTTCTCTTTGGGCCCGCAAACACATCGCGGAGCATTTGTGCCAAAAAGAGACGCGTATCGAGGCGACCACACCGATCGGCGACGTCTTGCACAAGGTGTTCGCGCGCGGAACTGAGAACTTTTACGACGACGTCTTACTCGTCGACGAGGAATCCGGATTCCTTGGCTTTATTACCACGGAGACACTCTTCCATGTCCAGAACAGGCTCCTGTTAACGAATATTCGCGACTTGGAAGAGAAAGATCGCGAGATTCAACAGAAAAACGACCAAATGGAAACAGATCTCCGCATGGCGATGGAATTGCAACAAGCATTGTTGCCTGTGGTGTATCCGTTTTTTCCGCACGACGCGACGGAGGAGACGACCGCGTTACGTTTCAGCCATCGCTACCTACCCGCGAGTTTGGTAGGTGGAGATTTCTTTCACATCGCACGTTTGTCAGACAACGCCGCCGGCATTTTTCTTTGCGATGTGATGGGGCATGGAGTGCGCGCGGCGCTGGTCACGGCGATGTTACGCGCCTTAATCGAAGCGCTCGGCAAAAAAGCAGCTGATCCGGGTATTTTGCTAACGCATCTAAATCACCAGTTTACCGGCATTCTCAAGCAAACCGACACGCTAGTTTTTGCGACAGCTCTATACTGTGTCATCGACATCGGGAATTGCGAAATGTGCCATGCCCGAGCCGGTCACCCACCACCGCTGCACGCGCGTCGAACTGCGGGCGACGTTCAACCGCTTGTCTCTTCCAAAGGCTCCGTTGGGCCAGCACTCGGTCTGATCAAAGATGCGCAGTACCATGCGAGCAGCACTCGGCTCGTTCCCGGCGATCTTCTCTTGCTCTTTACCGATGGGGTTGTCGAAGTTGAAAAGGAGTCCGGTGCCCAGTTCGGTATAGAGAGTTTGTGTCGCATCGTTCGAGCGGCCCTCGACCAACCGGCGCGCGTTCTACTAGATGCGATTGTAGATCAAGTGTGCTCGTTCGCAGGGGCGCGCACACTTGCCGACGATGTTTGCCTAGTGGCGGCCGAACTGCGAGGACGATGACGAGGAATGAGCTGAAAATTTTCCTCTTTCTTAACTTGGTTCGACCGCATGATCGTTACTGCTCGTTCCGAAGTCGCTTTCTTCCAGCCATTAGTCACAAGAACAGCGCAGTTCTTCGCACGGATTCAGAAATACTGAAACTGCAATCATCACTTCCCGGCAAGCGGATGCGTATAACATCAACCTCACATCGGCGCGAACAAATGTGATTGACTGGTGGCGCGTGAACGATGCGTTTAGTTCAGGGTCGGGCCCCACCAGCAGGCGGGACGCGGCGCATACCTGCGTCGGCTGAGGTTTGGCGGCGCGTTCGCTCGCGCGGCGTCGGGCGGATAGCACCAATAAAGGAGCTCGACCAGTATTTTGCGGTGCTCGCCAGCTATCAGTTGTCCGCTCCGTCACTTTTATCTTCGGCGTGGACTCCCGGACTCTTATCGCCGCGCTCGTGCTCCGCACCGGGCATCGCGGTCTCATGTTTTCTTTCCCGGCGTTGCGTTGCCGAGAGTTCCTCGACGCTGACGTTGCGTGAGCGAGGCAAGCACTCTGGATAGTAGCGACAAAGGAACTGAATCAGGCCCTCCCTTACTTCGCAGCGGAGATCGAACGTTTTGCCGGGGTCTGTGCCGCTCACCAGGGCACGTACTTCGATTGTGCTTTGTTTGGTATCGGTCACTTGGAGCCCGCAAACTTTACGGTCCCATTTCGGATTGCTTTCGACCAGACGTTTCAATTCCTTGCGCAGTTCACCCATCGGCACTTGATAATCGAGATAGAGAGTTACCGTGCCGAGCAGCTCTGTCGAAACGCGGCTCCAGTTCTGAAACGGTTTCTCGACGAAGTAGGTGATGGGCAATACCAAGCGACGCAGGTCCCACGTCCGCACCGTGACATATGTTAGCGTGATCTCTTCGATCTGGCCGAACTCGCCTTCGACGATCACGATGTCGTCGATGAGCAATGGTTGAGTGAGCGCGATTTGAATTCCCGCTAGTACGTTGCCGAGCGTTTTTTGCGCGGCAAAACCGATCACGATGCCAGCGATCCCGGCCGACGCGAGAATGCTGGTGCCGAACTGACGCACCGGGTCGAACAACATCAGAATCGAACCGGTGGCGATGATCACGACCCCGGTAACGATGATTTTGCGAATGACCGAGACTTGCGTGTAAATTTTTCGCGCGGAAAGATTATCCGGAACGTCCATTCGATACCGGCTCAAGAGCGCAGCCTGGACGGCGTTGACACCGCGAATGACCAGAAACGAGAACGCGGCGATGAGCAAAATGCCGAATCCTTTTTGCGTCACCCAGATCCAGTTCTCAGGCAATCGCAGGAGCGGCAGCAAAAGAATGACACCGAGCAATGGCACCGCCAGACGCGCAGTGTGACCGACGATCGGAATAATGACTTTGCCAACGAGGCTACCGGTCCGATCTGCCCACTGGTTCATTCGTTTTTCCGCGGCGCGAATGGTGCCCATTACGAGCCAGAGCAAGGCAATGATCCAGCCCGCGTAGAGAATCGCGGTGAGCAGGCGGACGTAGAAAATGCGAGTCGGCCGGCCAATGATTCCGGTCGCGATCGGCATCAGAGCAAACGCGCCGCCGCACATCCAAAGAAAAAACGCGAACGGTTTGCGCACCGCGGACGCGCTCAACTGAATCGCGGACTGATGTTTTCTCGATCGGATTTCGCCCGCACGTCGTCTCATGATCCAGACAAACGTGCCCGCGAAGATCGACAACAACGCGAGCGCGCCGACAGATCCGAGCAATCGCATCCAGGTGACCCGTTCAAACACCGGCTGCGGCAAAAACGCGCTGCCGGAATCTTTGGCGATCTCATCGAGCCATTTGCTGTAGGCGACGCCGGCGCGATAAATCTTCGAGCGGTCGGCCGCTGCTCGTTGCGCCGATAAGTCCGTTACCGACTGTGCGATCGTCGGGGCAGGGGATTCGGGCGCAGCAGGCAAAGGCGAAGGTAATGCCGCTGGCGTCGCACTCGGCTCAGCCGCGATCGAGGTGACGCTCGCGAGCGCGACTAACACGCACAAAATTCTGGTCATTGGCTACCATCGCATCGACATCCGAACAGGCAAAAATTGCCGAGAGCATTGCGGCGAAGCGTCTCGTTTTGCAGTCACATCCAGTAAATTTACGGCCGTATCACTTCATTTTCCGAACGCAACTGGGTTGGTGTTGCGCTGCACATCGGTAGTGCATCCGGTAGCCGACAGCGTGTTGTATTGGCCGCAAATGACTTTGACACAACTGCTCGTGTCGAGAAAATATGGCTTCAGACTGGAAGGCAAGAAGTAAACGACAAGGATGTTTTCGCTACAACTGATGAAAACATCGATATATCTGCTGATTCTTGCCTTGTTGCTCACTATTGCTTTCGCTCAGGCGCCGCCGCCGGCGGAGCTCAAGGATCCATTCCTCGATAACTTTGTCGGCGATTGGAAGGTCGAACGCAAAATGGGCAATGGCCGCATCGTCGAAAGCACGGTGCGTGGTGAATGGGCGTTGAAGCATCATTTCATTAAACTGCACTACGGTGCTGGTGAGAAATCGCTCGATTACGAAGCGCTAGTCTTCATCAGCTTTGTTGCTGCGGACAAGACCTACGTTTGTCATTGGCTAGATGTTTATGGTGCGGGTTATGACGCGCCGGGACGCGGCAAACTCGACGACAAGTTGCTTGCTATCGAACTTCGTTGGGAATCGAGGGATGGCGCACTGACGAACAAGTTTACGTTCGACTCGCAGGCAAAGACGTGGACATCGCTGATTCGTCAGGTGGAAAAAGGCGAGTGGAAAACGTTCGCCGAGGAAAAGTGGACAAAGAAATGAAATCGTGCCGAGACAACGGATCTAACCAATCGATAAAGCCAACGGCCCGATTGCGAAACAAGTTCAGCGTGTTAGCCCCCGACCTCCCCCGTGGCTTATCTCTGTTTCCTTAGGTGACTGCTCTGCATACCGTGAAGATGGACATGAACCAAACCAAGAGGCAGGCAAGACTGGCAGGACTGCTATATTTTTTGGCCAGCGTCCCGGCACCTTTTGGACTTATCTATGTCCCGAACAAGTTGATTGTGCTTAACGATCCGACGGCGACCGCCAATCACATTCGTGCTTCTGAGTCGCTTCTCCGCTTCGGCATCGGATGCGAACTGTTGGGCTCCATCATTTTCATTTTTGTGGCTGTGGCGCTTTACCGCTTGTTTAAAGCGGTTAATGAGACACATGCCCTGGCGATGATGATCCTGATTTTAGTTTCCATTCCGATCTCGCTTCTGAGCGTGGTGAACGAAATTGTTGCCTCAATCGTCGTTAGCGGAGCCAATTTCTTGTCGGTCTTTGACACCCTTCAGCTGAACGTCTTGACATACATTCTCATGCGTTTGCACGGTCGGGCAATCGTGGTTGCCGAAATCTTCTGGGGCTTGTGGCTATTTCCGTTCGGGATTCTTGTCATTAGATCAGGTTTCATTCCACGTTTTCTGGGCTATTTGCTTTTTCTTGCCGGGTTGAGCTATCTCGCCACCAGCGTGACTTTTTTACTTTTGCCAGCTTATGGCGATGTCGTTGATAAGTTCGCGTCGCCGCTCACGGTTTGCGAGTTACCGATTATTGTTTGGCTTTTGATCTGGGGTGCGAAGGATCAACGCGATCGAGGGCCTGTTTTGGCCACTGCATAGCATGGGGATCGGTCGTTGCGCTTCAGACACCTAACCAAACGATAAAGCCATAGCCCTGATCGCATGACGCCGGCCGCGTTGCCACGGCACGCTGCCGAGGCTTATCTCTTTCTCGTTAGGTCAAATCTTCGTCTTGGGAACAAACAACCAGACATAAATAATGTACACATTGGGAGCGGCAGAAAGAATCGTTGTAATCTTGATTGCTCTTTGTGCCACTAACCTCCTGGGCCGGTGACGTGTCATTGGATAACGAGCAGAGCCGCAGAGCGATCAATATACCACCGTCAACACTCACGCCGCGCGCGCGCTCCTTTTCTTCTCTGGAGCTTGCCTTAGGCGTCTTCATCGTTCTTGCGCACAACATCTTTCATATTTTGCCGAATGAAGTTCCTATCTTGTTCGTTCTTGGCTGGGTTTCGCTGCGACGGCGAAATGGTGGGTGGAAATACGCTGGATTGAGCCGACCACAGTCATGGTGGAAAACTGTGACATTGGCTGTCGTTACGGCGGCGATCCTGCTATTGGGCAGCGAACTAGTTGTGGAACCGCTCGCCCAGCACATCTGGCCAGAACCGGAGCATGTGTCCAATGTCATCGAATCGGGAGCATCGGGCTGGAGGCGAACGCTAATCGCTCTCCTAATTGTTTGGACGTTCGCGTCGTTCGGTGAAGAGTTATCCTACCGCGGCTATTTACTCATGCGCGCGGCCGACGTGTTGGGACGCTCGAACTTCGCCTACTGGGCGGCCATGGTCCTTGTTTCACTGCTCTTCGGGTTTGGTCATTACTATAAAGGTCCATCGGGCGTGCTCGACAGCACGTATTCTGGCCTGGTGCTTGGGACCGCCTATCTGCTATCTGGACGAAATCTTTGGGCTCCGATCTTAGCACACGGAATTGCCGACACCGTTGCAGTGTTTGTCGTCTTTATGGGCTGGGCGCATTAGAATGATGACGAACTCCGCGAGAACAGGCTAACCATGCCCTCCAGCCAACCACTGACCGGATGGAAAATCTCCACATGACAGGTTCAACAACTAAATCCACAGCAACGCTCGCTTTCGTCAGCGGTGGCTAAGCTTGGTCTCGTTAGGCCCATGGAACAGCGGATCAATCCGCACGGTGCCCGTGAACCAGTCCGCCGGTCCCTTAGCCGACGGTTGTGAACCAACTCTTTTAATTTCCATTCGTCAATCTGATCGCATGCGGGCCATTCGTGGCTCGTCACTTTTCTTTTCCGTTTTCCGCTTTCAGCTTTTTGCGAGGCGAATGCCCCTGAGTCTGGCCGTAGCAAAGACGATCACGAGCGGCCCACGGCCGTTGTCGAGTGCCGGCCGACCTATTTTTCCGTCATGGGATCGACAATAGGTCGCAAAGGGAATTCCTCCCTCGCTCCAACTGAAAAATCGACAATCCAACGCTTGTCGCCGCTTTCCAATCGCGCTCCGGATCGTCGCCGACGTGAAGAATCTCGTTCGGCTTGAGATGGATCACGTTCAAGGCGCGCCGAAAAATTTCTGGATCGGGTTTGTCCGCGCCGAGCTCGCTCGAAACAAAAACGTGTGGAAAAAACTTGGAGACCCCGAGCTGCTCCAGAATGATGCGGAGGCGTCCGTCAAAATTTGAAATGACGGCGAGTTGAAACCGCGGATGCAGATTTTCAAGGACTTCGACGACTTCGGGATAAAGCTCCCACACGTTGGCCTCGGCGAAGTGCTCGTAAACGATTTCAAAAAAATTGTCGCGATCGAACTCCTTGAGCGAAGGCGCGACTTCGTTCAGCACAAGGTCGACGAGTTGGCGCCACCAATCTTTGTCGTCATTTTCGCGCGGGCCGTCGGCTGGTCCGCGCGGACGCATTGCGTCCCAGGCGTTGTTAAATGCGCGATCAAGCTCTCGAGAGTCCCATTTTAATCCGAGTTGGGCACCGACCAGCGCGTAATGATAGCCGACGCCACGCGGCAGATAGAAAAGTGTGCCGGCGGCGTCGAAAAAGATGGCTTTTAGCTGCGGCTCGATTTTGTTTCTAGTCACAATGAACGGCGTTAATCGATGGAAAGTCGTTTTCCTGGTGGTTGCAACTTTTGTTGTAGGCGCGGTAACTGGTGCGTTTTTCATTATGGGCTCGGCGAAAGATGAGCTTCGCCGGAGTCGCGACCCGCAGCGATGGTTTTCGAATGCGCCGCAGCGTTGGGTTTCGCAAATGAAATTAACGCCGGAGCAGGAACAAAAGATCCGCCCCATTTTGCAACAGATCGACGGCGAGCTCACGAATCAGCGCGCGGTTAACCTGCGCGAGACGGAAGGAATTCTTCAACGCGGTGAAGAGCGCATCGGGCCAATCCTGAAACCAGAACAGCGCGAGGAGCTGCGCAAGACGTTCGAGCTGCGTCGGCAACGCCTGCGTGATTGGCTGGGCGTCAACGATCAGGAAAAGAAAGCGGAGTGATCCTTTTCGGAGCGCGTTGGACAATTTCGTTCCGTCATCCGATTAATTTGGATGCTACCGGTCGAGTATAACGATCCGATCAACGCGAAGATCCTCGCGATTTCGGAGGACAAAATCGAAGGCTTTGTACGTGAACCGTTCGAGGAAATTGCGCGTCGCTCCGGTGTTGACGTCGACGGTGTAATGTCGCGGATCGCGGCGATGTTGCGCGCGGGAACCATTCGACGCGTTCGGCAAACGCTTCTCGCGACAAACCTTGCCCATGGCGCGCTGGTCGCGTGGAAGGTTCCGGAGGCAAAAATCGACAGCGCGTTCGATTGGATGTTTCAACGCGACCCGTTTTCGGGTCATGTCGTCGTGCGCTCAACCGACACCGTGACCGCCGGCTCGGAATACAGACTTTGGACCACACTGAAAGTGCCGCACGGTTTTTCGTTGGAGAAACATTGCGAGTTGCTCACGAAAAAGGTCAACGCCGAGAAATTCCGGATCATGCCGGCAAAAGGGATTTTCGCGCTTGGGGTCGGGCACGTTCGCCGAAAGACGATCGAACCCGGCGAAAAAGCGGACGCGCCGGCCAAGATGATTCGCGTGGAAGTTGTCGAACTAAGTGAGCACGAATGGAACATCTTGCTCACGCTGAAGCGCGAACTCGCGGCGGACGAAATTCGTCCTACCCCATGGGCGTCGCGCGCGAGCAAAGCGGGTGTGAATTTGGATGAGTTTTATCGCGTAGCGGAAGATTTGAGCGGGCGCAAAATCATCGGGCGCTTTTCAACGTTCCTTGAACACGTCAAACCGTCACAAACAGGCGTTCGCGTTACGCGATTCAACGCGCTGTTTCATTGGGCAGTGCCCCCGGGCCGTGAGATTGAAGCCGGCGGTCAGGTTGGACGGCATCAAATCCTAACGCACTGTTACTGGCGCGAAGCTGGCACGGAATTTAGAAACGTAAACGTCATGGCCGTGGCGCACGGCGCCGATAAACGCCGATTGCTCGATCACAAGGTGGCGATCGATCGACATCTTGAGGCGTGTGGCATTCCAGTTTCCTACACGAATGTTTTCTGGGGCGGACGAAGCGAGATCAAACCCTCCGAGATTTCGCCGAGGGTTTACCGTGAATGGTTCGCGCAAGCGGCATGAGCTTGCAGGTTCTGCTAATTTGAAAGCGCTCATCGAGAGGTTGCGCAGCGGCCACGATCTCAACAGCGGCGATGTCGAATCGGCCGTTGCGCAGTTACTCTCCGATCAGGTCACTGACGAACTGAAAGCCGAGTTTCTGACCGTTTTACACAGGAAAGGTGAAACTTTGGAAGAAATTGTCGCGTTCGTGAAGCAACTGATGAAGCGCGCGGTCGATCCGATGATTGATCCGGCGCAATTGCCTGGACCGATGGTCGACATCTGCGGAACGGGCGGCGACGGATTCGATTTCTTCAACGTTTCAACCACCGCGATGTTCGTCGTCGCAGCCGGCGGAGCGGTCGTGGTGAAGCATGGCAATCGCCGCGTGACATCGAGTTGCGGAAGCGCGGACGTTCTGGAACACCTCGGGGTCGAGATTGATCTTACGCCAAAGCAATTGAACGAAAGCCTGAAACGTCACGGACTCGGTTTTCTGTTTGCGCGAAGTTATCATCCGGCGTTTCGAGCGCTGGCGGAGATGCGACAGCGCCTGGCCCGAAAAAATCAGCGCACGATTTTCAACATCCTCGGGCCGCTTCTGAATCCGGCACGACCATCGCGACAGTTGATCGGTGTTTTCGATCCACGTTTCACCGGAATTTTCGCGGAGGCGTTGCGGGAATTCGGACGCGAACATGTCTGGGTCGTACATGGTCTTGGCGATGACGGCGCTGGCATGGACGACATTTCGATCAGCGGCGCAACCACAATCGCTGAGCTGAATGAGGGAAAAGTTAACTGCGCGATTCTCGATGTGAGTTGGCTCGGTATTCCGCGCGCTTCTGTGGGCGATTTGCAAGGGGGGAATGCGCCTCAGAACGCTGAGACGATCGATGGAATTCTTTCGGGAAAGATTGCTGGCGCGAAGCGCGACATGACGGTTGCGAACGCAGCCGGCGGATTCGTGGTTGCCGGCTTGGCCAAAGACCTGAAAGAGGGAATCGAGTTGGCACAGGAAGAACTCGACAGCGGGCGGGCGTTTGAAAAATTGCGCGGGCTGCAAAATTACCGCCCGAAAGAGCCGGCGTAAGTTCGATTGAGATTCTTTAGAAGCTCGACTGCGAGTTGGTGGCGATCAACGTCGCGTTCCAACGCGATCGCCAAAGAAATCGCCCGGGGGCGCAGTTCAACCGAAAAATCCTCCGGCTGATGATTCACGTTTATGCCGATGCCGACAATGGCGATATGCGGCGCGTTTGGTTGTGCGCGCATTTCGACGAGAACGCCGGCGACTTTTTTCCCCGCAACCATCACGTCATTCGGCAATTTCAACGTCACGTGCAACGCGAACATCTTTGAAATTGTCTCAGCGACGGTCCGCGCGCTCCATTCCGCCAAGCGCGGCGCTTCTCCAATGTTGATGTTCGGTCGAAGCAAAATTGAAAACCAAAGTCCTTTGCCGGCAGCAGATTCCCACGGGTTACTCCGCTGGCCACGTCCGGCCGTCTGGCGCTCGGCAAACACGACCAAACCTTCCGGCGTCGATGCGGAACTGCGCTCTAAAACGGAATCGTTGGTCGACGTTGTTTCCTCGAGCGCAACAACTTCGCGTCCGACGATTGATGGGCCGAGTTCCGCGCGCAGTTTGTTGGCAGTAAGCGCGTCGAACGCAGTCATGAGGCGGTCGGCGTAAGTTCTAGAGAATAATCGATCGCGCGCGGCGAGTGGGTGAGCGCGCCGATAGAAATGTAATCGACGCCAGTCGCCGCAATTTGCCGGATGTTTTTCAACGTTACGCCACCGCTCGCCTCGAATTTCACTCTGCCTTTGCCGAGCGCGATTGCTTCGCGAATCTGCGCCGACGTCATGTTATCGAGCAGAATGATGTCGATTTCGTCGACCTCCAATAACACGTGGACCTGTTCGAGCGTGTCCACTTCGACTTCGATTCGGACATTCGGTCGTACTTCGTGGAATTTGTGGACCGCTTTTGCAAATGCATCGAATCCCGCGCTCGTGGCAAGGTGATTGTCCTTGAGCACCACCATATCGAACAAACCGAAGCGATGATTGTGGCCGCCGCCGGCGACGACGGCCGCTTTTTCGAGTACCCGCAGACCGGGTGTGGTTTTGCGCGTGTCGAGAATCCTCACGTGCTTGCTCGCGGCAGCTTCAACGAATTTGCGCGTCATGGTTGCGATGCCGGACAGTCGCTGCAAAAAATTCAAGGCTACACGCTCCGCCTTCAGGATTGAGCGTGCGGCGCCACGAAGTTCCATCACGCTTTCGTCAGCGTGCACTTCGCTTCCGTCTGTTCGAGAGCTTGTTATTTGAATTTTGGAATCGACCCGACGGAAAACTTCCGCGGTGGTTTCAGCTCCGGCGAGGATCGCGCGCTCCCGGGCGATAATTCGCGCGGTTGCTTCCTGATCTTTCGAGACAAAGAAATCGGTCGTGATGTCGCCTTCGCCGATGTCTTCTCGCAGTGCGACGTCAATCGGATCGACTATCTGCCGTTTCATGGCGCAGGCGGGAGGTTCGGCGCTTGATAAATGCAACGTCCGCGGACGTACGTTTCGAGGTTGGCTTGCGGACCTCCACGATGAATGCAGAGGGCGACCACGTCTTCAGGCGCAAGTCCCGTCAGAGCATCCGCGCGGGGGTAGGGCAGGAGCGTTATTAGATCGACGATCGTCAGGTCTGCTTCTTTTCCGACGTCGAGCGTGCCTATGATGTTCGCTTTGCCGAGTGCTCGCGCGCCACCGTACGTGGCGAGATAGAAAGCTTCGCTCGGACGAAGCGGCCTCAGGTTTGATTCGTAAGAACTGCGCGCTTTTTGCACTTCGATCGCGGCGCGCATCACCTGCCACATATTCAATTCCGGTCCGCCGGCGACATCGGAACCGAGTCCGACATTGATTCCCGCTTTCAAAAGTTGATCGAGCTTCATCAAACCGCTCCCGAGAAAGAGATTTGAGCTCGGACAATGGGCCACGCTCGATTGCGCAGCTGCGATGGCGGCGATCTCGCGCGGACTTAGATGAATGCAATGCCCGAGCATCGTGTGCGCGGTCAGCATTCCGCATCTTTCATACACGTGGGCGTAATCACGCGCGGTCATGTAAAGGTGATGGACCTTCGCGAGCTCCTCGCGGTTTTCGGCGAGGTGCGTTTGCAGATAAGCTCCGAGCCGGGCCGCAAGCTCCGCCGCGCCCCGCATCATCTTTTCGGAGCAGGTGACGGCGAAACGCGGACTAAACGCATACTCGAGCCGTCCATTCTCGGCGCGATGCCATTTTCGACAGAGTCGTTCGCTTTCGAGCAGCGAAATTGAGAGCACTTTTTTCGGTTGAAGCTGCCCGTACGACCCGATGTCCATCATCATTTTGCCGAGAATTGCGCGAATACCGCTAACTTTAGCGGCTCCGAATCCGATCTCGCAACTATCCTCGTAAATCGCGGCGTAGGCCATGACCGTCGTCGTACCGTTTCGCGCCAGCTCGTGGAAGAACAGCGGCGCTTCGGCCCGTGCTTTCGGTCCCGTGAACTCGCGTTCGACAGGGAAAATGTGCTGTCTTAGCCATGGCAACAACTCGCTTTCACCACGCGCGACGGCCGAATATTGCGGCAGATGCGTGTGGCAATCGATCAGACCGGGAAAGATCGCCGAGCCGCGGTGATCGATCCATCGAATCGGGTTTGGCCGAAGCCGGCGAAGATCGTCGTAATCTCCGACCTCCGAAATCTTTCCGTTTTCGATCAACAGGGCGCCGTTGGGTCTGCCGCGAAGAGTGCCAAACTCTGGCGCATCAATCAGGAAGCCGCGCAGGCCGAACGGGCTGGTGTCGCTCTCCATAAACCGCGGTCGCTATGAAACACTTTGGTTGGGGTGGCCGCAACACCGCAGTTGACAGCAGTTTCCACGCACCTGTAGGGCGATTGACTCGCGAGTCCGGCGCAGGAGTCGTCCCAGAAATCTGTACAAAAAAGAAAAAGATTCGGGCAGCGCACGCCAAGGAGAAACAGCAAATACAATAAACGTGCAACCGCCCGAATCGCCTTAACCTGTTAAATTAGACAGCGGTCGCAGCGCGGCGTTCGAATTTTTTACGAATTTTTCGGACTGAGTAGTCCCAACGGGTCCAAGGACTTACAACTGCATCTTTTGCTGGACCAAAACGCCGGCCTTTGCCGCCTCGTCTTTTACTTCCTGCAAGAGTGACTTGAACTCGCATTTCTCAAGCTGAGTGATCAGAGCGGCATAATTCGGCGTGATTCTGAGATCGTCGATCGGCACCGGCAGCTCCATGTGGGAATCGAGCGTGACCATTTTCCGGTTCTGCTCAATCTGCTCGCGCGCAGCGGTCAGTTTTATCCGCATCTTGTCGCTCTTCACCTTGTCGAGGTTCGAAAGCAGCGCTTCTAGTCCGCAAAATTCCTTGATTAGCGACGCCGCGGTCTTGCGCCCGAGCCCGGTGACGCCGGGAATGTTGTCAACCGAATCGCCGGTCAACGCCAAAACGTCACCGATCAGTTTCGGCGGCACTTCCCATTTGGCGATAGCTTCGGTTTCACCGAGCAACGCGAACGCATCCTTGGGTGACGAGAGATCGGCCTTGGCCGTCGTATAAACTTTCACACACGGCCCGATGAGCTGATACAAATCTTTGTCGTTCGTCGCGAGGATGACTTCAATGCCTTTGCGCTTGCACGCCGCCATCGCATAGCAGCCCATCAAGTCATCAGCCTCCGTGTTTGGAAGCGAAATGTTTTTGAACCCGAGCAGCGGCGTTAGTTTTTGAATGAACTCGAGCTGGGGGATCATCGGCAATGGCATTTCTTTGCGCGTTTCCTTGTAAGCCGGTTGCAATTTCACGCGCCGTTCCGGCATTCCTTCGTCCCAAAAAACTGCGCCGAGCGCCGGCTGCAGATGTTTCAGCATCAAACGCAGCGTCTTGGTGAAACCGAAAATTGCGTTTGTCAGTTCGCCCTTGGAGTTCGACAGGTTCGGGATCGCGAAAAACGACCGGTAAACGTAATAATGTCCATCAATCAAAAGGAGCTTCATCCCTGATCTGGATTCTGGATGCGGCTTGCTCCATGATCAAGCGATGGCCGAGCAGTGGATGATTCGCGTTCAGGGAAAGGAATATGGTCCGGCTGATCTCGCGACGTTGCGTGAATGGAAAGCGGAGGGGCGCCTGCTGCCGAGCAATCCGGCACGCCTCGTGGATGTCGACTCGTGGAAGACGGCGGGCGAGATTCCAGGGCTGTTTCGAAGCGAAGCGTCACATGTGCAGACAGCGGTCAGCCGTCAGAGATCACAAATCAGCAGTCAGCAAACAGAGGTCAGCGATCAGCAACCAGCCGCCAAGCCACTGAATCGAAACATCCTTGTCGAAACGTTTCGAATTTATTTTCGCGGATTTTTCCAATTCCTTGCGCTGTCGCTATTGAGCATCGTTCCGATTTTTTGCGCCGAATTGACCAGCCGGTTCGTCGACACGGCGCAGGGCGTGAATCTCGATCTGCGAACGCTTGTCCCCTGGGCTTTCGGAATGTGCATGTTGGTTCTTCGCATTGTCCTTATTCCGGTTTACATCGCCGGCATACAAATCCTCACGGCCGAGCTGGTGACTGGACAACGCTTCGGATTCCTCAACGTCCTCAACGGCGCGATCAAATATTGGCCGCGCGTTGCCGGCGTCGGCCTCTTTGTCTGGGGCGTCTTCTTTTTGCTCTTCGTCTTCGCGTTGGGTATCGCGATCATGGTTGTGACTTCATCGACGCTCTTCTCAATTGTCATTGCGCTAGGTCTGCTCGCGGTTCAGCTTTGGTTATTCGGGCGGTTTTTTATCAACGTGCTTTTCTGGCAGCAATTCGCTGTGCTTGGAAATTTGAGTGCGACTGACTCATTGCGCGAAAGCAGAAATCTTGCGCGCGGCGGCCAAGATCTGCCATGGCATCAACGCCCGATGTGGCGCGGCGCGCTCATTGTTTCAATCTGGTACGCGTTTATTATTGGGCTCAGCGTCGCGATCTTGTGGCCGAGGCTGGTTGCCGAATGGCCGGTAATTCAGCATTATTTCAATCAGCTAACGCAGGGCCAGGACCCGCAGGCGGTTCTCCAGAAAATCAACGCCAGTCTGCAAACGTCACATGGATTTGATTATCGAGGGCTGGCTTTGACCATCGCGGAACGAGTTCTTCAACCGCTCCTCGGTATCGCCTTTGTTGTTCTGTATCTCGGCAGCAAAGGCCAAAGCGATCTGGGCTAATATTTCCCGCCGGCGATTGAGAACGTCACGGGATCTTTGCTTTAGGGATCGTCACGCCGAGTTTGAAGCGCCACTGCTTGAATTTATCTAACGCCAGCGCATCCAAGTAAGCGTCTGCGGTAATCTGTAACATTTTTGCGGCGGTACCTTGCCAGCATTGTTCACATCAACTAGAACGACGCCACTTCCTAGGCGTCGGGTAACCGAGCCGGCGATAATCCTGTGCGTGTACGGCCGCCGCGCAAAAGATGACAAGGGACAGAATAATTCTCACCATTTATAGCGCGAGATACGCCGCAAGACCGTGCCTCCCGCGCCTTCGCGACCGAACCGAAGCCGCTGTAAGGTATTGATACTTGGATTCTGCCAGCAGTTCGGTGCGGCGATCAATGTTACCGCTACAGTTAGGAATAGCGTTGGTTTCATAAACTTTGATGCTTTCGGTTGTTCTGGTGAAAGCTGGCAAGCGCCTAACGAGAAAAAGATAAGGGACGGCTGAGGACATGGCAGTCTTGCCCACGCTCATTGGATTTAGGACCGTTGGCTTCATCGATTGGTTAGACCCCTTTCACAACGTTTAGATGTGACCCCGTCTCGGTTCGCTGAGCCCTCTTGAGTTTCCGCTGGCCTCGCGGCGCAGCTCGGACAATCTTGATTCCGTCGATTTCTTTCCGTCGCATATGACAAGTGATCCGGCGTTAATCGGACTTCCTGCTGGCTTCTCCGCTGAAGAAGCGGCAGCACAATTCGATCAACTCCAGCGAAAACTCGTTCCGCTCTGGCGATTAATCGAGTCTTTCAATCAAAATGAACAAACCATCGTTGTCGTTCCGTCAATCTCAGTCGATGTGGCATTGACGGGCTTCGGGCTTCAAGGCTACGAAGAGCGGTTCCTTTTCCTTCTTTTGCTCCTGGCGCAGCCCCGCGCACGCATGATTTATGTCACTTCTCAGGCAATTCACCCCAGCGTGATCGAATATTACCTCAATCTTCTTCCGGGCGTCATCCCGAGTCACGCAATGCGTCGACTCACTTTGCTCTCCCCGCATGATGAATCCGCCCGCCCTCTCTCCCTCAAGCTACTCGAGCGGCCGCGCCTGCTTGAGCGCATCGAAGCCGCCATCCTGGATAAAGACTGCGCTCATTTGGTCTGCTACAATACAACCTTCCTGGAACGAAATCTCGCCTTGCGCCTTGGAATCCCGCTGTATGGCGCGGACCCACGCCATCTTTCCTTTGGAACGAAGAGCGGATGCCGGCAGCTATTTGCCCGCGCGGGTATCAATCACCCGCTCGGCTTCGACAATTTGACAAGCATCGACGACGTCGTCACGGCACTGGTTCGAATGCGCGCCCGGCGACCTTCGATGGCACAGGCCGTAGTGAAATTGAATGAAGGCGTTTCCGGCGAAGGGAATGCGATTGTGGATCTGTCTGATCTGGCTGACCCCACTGAGGCCGCGATCGCCGAGCGCGTGCGAGGGATGCGCTTCGAACTCGGCAAAGTTGGCTTTGATGAGTACGCGGCGAAGTTTCGCGCCCGCGGCGGAGTTGTCGAAGAACGCGTCGGCGTCGGAGCGAAAGAAGTGCGCAGTCCGAGTGTGCAGCTGCGAATCACGCCGCTGGGCAAAGTGGAACTTCTTTCAACGCACGACCAACTGCTTGGTGGTCCGACCGGACAAAGCTATCTCGGCTGCATCTTTCCAGCCGACCCAACTTATGCGAGCGCGATCACGCGCGACGCTGCAAAAGTCGGAGAGCTCTTGCGAGACGCTGGTGTGATCGGTCGCTTCGCGCTCGATTTCGTCGTCGCCCGCGCGCACGATACCGCCCCATGGCAAGCTTATGCAATCGAGATCAATCTTCGGAAAGGCGGAACCACCCACCCTTTCCTCACCCTGCAATTTCTGACTGGTGGCGTCTACGATGCGGAAAGCGCTACCTTCATCGCGCCGAACGGGCGCAAAAAATTTCTCGTGGCCAGCGACCATCTCGAATCACCACGGTATCGAGGATTCACACTGGATGATCTTTTCGATGTCCTCGTCCGCCGCGGCCTGCACTTCGGACAGGTCCGGCAGACAGGCGTCGTTTTTCACATGCTCAGCGGTCTTGGCAGCGCGGGACGGCTGGGCCTTACCGCAGTCGGCAATTCGCCCCAAGAGGCGTGTTCCATCTTCGACGAAACGAAGCGCGTTCTGGACGAGGAGGCGCGTTTTGACGAGCTCTAGGTTTTGCGGGTGCCGACCCACAGAAATGCCAAATGTTTAGATTTGACCCCGTTGGTCAGGTTTCCAGGTAATCGGCCAGCCGATGGCAAAAGGTGAGACTGGATCGCCCAGCACTCGAACCCGGAATCAACGCCCGTATGAAGTGTTGTTTACTTGCTCGATCGCTTCTTCCGGGTGCGAAACGTCATCACCCTCAGCACTAGTCCAACGATTATTCTAGCGCTCGGCGCCGAATCGCGGATTGCGCGTTGTCACGGTGTGAGGGATAAGAACTGTCGCGCGTCATGATAACCGTTAAAGCCTGGACCGGAAAACCGTACCCGCTCGGTGCAACGTGGACCGGCGAAGGCGTCAATTTCGCAATCTTTTCCGAGCACGCGACCAGCATCGAACTTTGTTTGTTCGACGACATCGATGCGCCGAAGGAAATAGCTCGCGTAGCGTTACGCGAACAAACCGAACAAGTTTGGCACGCGTTCCTACCCGAGGTGCGGCCGGGACAACTTTACGGTTACCGAGCCTACGGTCCGTACGAACCGAATCGCGGACTGCGGTTCAACGACTCGAAGCTGTTGCTCGATCCTTACGCGAAAGCGATCCCAGGGCAGATCAAATGGTCGGATGAAATGTTCGGCTACACCGTCGGGGATCCGGCGGAAGATCTTTCTCGCGATTCGCGTGACAACGCGTGGGCGATGGTGAAGTCGATGGTGATCGATAGCGCTTTCAATTGGGGCGACGACAAACGCCCAGCCACGGCGCTTTCTGAAACAGTGATCTATGAGTTGCACGTGAAGGGATTCACAAAACTCTGGCAAGAGATCCCTGAAAATTTGCGCGGCACCTATGCGGGAATCGCGAATGAGAAGACGATTCGTTATTTGAAAAATCTTGGCGCGACCGCTGTCGAGCTGTTGCCAGTGCACGCTCATCTTGACGACAAAGCGTTGGTCGATCGCAGCCTAACGAATTACTGGGGCTACAACTCGATTGGTTTTTTTGCGCCGCACGGGCCGTACTCCAGCAATCGCGAGCCCGGCGCAGAAGTGACTGAGTTCAAAGGAATGGTGCGCAATCTTCACGCTGCCGGGATCGAAGTGATCCTGGATGTTGTTTACAATCATACCGGCGAAGGAAACCATCTCGGTCCGACCGTTTGTTTTCGCGGCCTCGACAACTCCGTCTATTACCGGCTGCTCGCGGACGATCCGCGTTTCTATTTAGATTACACAGGCACGGGCAACACGGTGGACACCCTTCGTCCGCGCACGTTGCAGTTGGTGATGGACAGTCTGCGCTATTGGGCGACCGAGATGCGCGTCGACGGTTTTCGGTTCGACCTCGCGCCTGCGCTCGCGCGCGACGGCAGTGGCGTGAACAAATTTCACGCATTCTTTAAAGTGATTCAGCAGGACCCAGTTCTGTCGCAGGTAAAATTGATCGCCGAGCCGTGGGACGTTGGTGATGGCGGGTATCAAGTTGGAAATTTTCCGCGGCCGTTCGCGGAATGGAACGGGAAATTCCGCGATGCAATGCGTGGTTTTTGGCGCGGCGATGAAGGTCTCATCGGCGAAATTGGTTATCGATTAACCGGCAGCCCCGATCTTTATCAGGACGACGGGCGTCGACCCTATCACAGCGTGAATTTCATCACGTCACATGACGGTTTCACGTTAAACGATCTGGTCAGTTACAACGACAAACATAACCAAGCTAACGGCGAAGAGAATCGGGACGGCGATCCGAACAATCGTTCGTGGAATTGCGGCGCGGAAGGTCTGACCGACGATCCGAAGATCGAGAGCTTGCGTCGGCAGCAACAGCGCAATTTTTTGACGATGCTGCTTCTGTCGCAAGGCATGCCGATGCTTTTGGGCGGCGACGAGTTTGGCCGGACCCAAAAGGGGAACAACAACGCTTATTGTCAGGACAACGAGATCAGCTGGTTCAACTGGCAGTGGAATGAAAAGCAAGAACGTTTGTTTGAGTTCACACGCAAACTGATTCACCTGCGCCGGGAGCACCCGGTTTTTCGACAGCCGAAATTTTTCGAGGGCAAACCCGTGCCGGCGGGTGAGATCCGCGACGTGATGTGGTTTAATCCGGGGGGCAACGAAATGACTTTAGAAGAATGGCAATCCCCCTTTGTGCGTTGTTTGGGAATGCTAGTGAGTGGCGACGTCGACGACTTGATCGATGAGCGCGGCGAACCGCTGCGCGACGACACTTTTCTTCTTCTGATCAATGCGCACTACGAGCCGATTCCATTTCTTCTCCCTGGCGAAGAACACCTCGAGTGGGCCCAGATTCTCGATACCACGAACGAGGATGGTTTCCTTAAGGCGCTGAAAAAGTTTCCCTCGGGTGATGATGTCGATCTTGGCCCGCGATCAGCCACTTTATTTGTTCTCACTCAGGGTGAACAGCCGCGGGCTCGCGTCGAATCGTGGAAAAAACGCGCGGTCGCAGGGCTCGCCGCGATCACTGGCGAGGAAGAACGCGCCGGCCGCAAAAAATAAATCCGAATTTTTGCTCAACGCGAGATTGCAACCCGTTGCGATTCTATTTATAGAGAATTGATGAGCGCGTTTTCGACGCTCCAGGGCCGCAGCTAGTTATGATTCCGGCTTCACTCGTCATCGCAGCGGATCGCGGCAGTTTGAAGGCGTACCAGGTCAACGAAACTCCAACTCGCGGGCCGAGCTTGCAATTGATTCAGGCATTCGACATCACGGATGCCCACGGCAGACTGATCGACAAGGTGACTGACTTGGCGGGGCGCTTTCCCGTGAGCGAGGGCGCCGGCGTACATCGCGGACCCGCCTCAATCGCCGAGAGTAAACTCCAGACCGAAACCGAACGGCGTATCAATAAAGAGCTGGCCGATCAAATCACGAAACTCATCAATGGTAGCGGAAACAAAGGGTGGGCGTTCGCCGCGCCGTCGGAAATTCATTCCGCGATTGTCGATCTTTTGCCTAATCGCGTCAGAAATCGGCTCATCGAGCACGTGAAATCCGATCTCGTGAAAGTCGAGCCCGCAAAATTACCAAATCATTTTCGTTCCCTTCGTCCGGTTTAAGCTCAATATTTTATTATGCAATTGCCCGTTAACATCACGTACCGCGGCCTAAAGAAATCAGAGAAGATCGACAATCTCGTGATGATTTATGCAGCGCGCCTCGACAAATTTTGCGATCACATTAACCGCTGCGACGTCGTGATCGAGCAAACCAACCACACGCATCACAAAGGAAATCCCTATCGTTGCCGAATCGATGTCACCGTCAGACCGCGTCACGAACTCGTCGCGGACGAACAACAAAAAGACAACGGTTCGCACGAGCCGCTCAACAAAGTGATCCACGACGCGTTCAAGACGATGGAGCGGCAGTTGCGCCACCTCGTCGAGAAACAACGGCGCGAGTAGGCGAGCGGGGGCTGGCGGCGCGCGTGTAATGCGGAGCCGCGTGGGTGAACGAGCACGGAACGGTTCAACCAAATGCGCCTTTTGGCGGAGCGAAGCAGTCCGGAATCAGCGTCGAGTTCGGACAGGATGGGCCCGAGGAATACACTTCGATCCAGACGTTGAAAATAATGAAGCCGCTATGAGATCAATCGTTTCACCGGCCCTTTTTCGTTTATTTTTCAGCGCCGAGAGAGTGCAGCGATCGGCTGATCGCCGATTACCCAGCTGTCGTGCGGAATTGGTGGAACATAGAAAAGATCGCCGGGTTTCAATTCAACCACGCGTCTGTCATCGAACGTGACCGCGGCTGAACTGGAGATTACGAGACCGACATGCTCAACCGGACAACGCCTCGCGCCGACGCGCGGACCGACATCGTTGCTCCATTTCCAGCCCGGATCATAGGTCGCGCGCGATTGTCATTCCGCCGATGTTTACGAATTCAAATTTTCCTTTCTACATGACACCGGTTTCGTCCGGTGATTCGAACCGTTTCAGAGTGATATCAGTTTCTTTGCTCCTCATCGGTCAACATTGACTAGGATGAACCAAGCCGCCACCCGAGCGCGATCTTGCCCCGCGAATGTTGCAGGGTATTGCCGTACGCAACCTTGGCCGCTCTGCGGTGTGTAACGTTTAGGATCCTGACACCCTATGAATACGAAACCCCTGTCTTACCTGGGTTGCTTCCTGGCGACAACTCTCGCTACATCGACACTTAGCGCTGGGCCCCATCGCGGGGGCGCCAACCACTTCGCCCCTATACCGGCACGAGTCGGGTTCGCGCGGCCGTTCGCTGGCGGCAACCGAATCGCTGCGTGGAATGGCCAGCACTGGAACGGCCAGCATTTTGTTGGTCAACATTGGGACGGTCAACACTGGGCTGTCCAACATTGGAATGGTCAGCATTGGAACGGCCATCGGAGTGATAATTGGAACTGGCATCATCATCATCACGATCACAATGTCGTCTTCACCAGCGACTTCGGGTTCCCATTCTGGGGCTGGTGGGGTTATCCGTACTATTATAGTTATCCCTATGGTTATCCGTACGGGTACTATGGCAGCGGTTACTACATCGATCCCGGTTATGGTTACGGCTACGGAAATGGATACGACAATGGCTACGCCTACGGGTACGGAAACCATTACGACGCGAAAGTTGCCGAGCTGCAACACCGACTCGCAAACGCCGGCTACTATCGGGGTGAGATCGATGGAATCTTCGGCCCACGTACCCAGTACGCGTTGAAGGCTTACCGGCACGATCATCCGAGCGGGAACGGTGATTACAACACTCACAACTATCCGACTCTGAGGGATCACCCGTACTCGCCGCCTCCAACAACGACCGAGCCTTCGCCCAGTGAGTAAGCGCGTTCTCTAGGCTGGAGCGAAGCGAAAACTGTTCGACTAACGGTTCGGACTTATGCTGGTGCGCCGCCGAGAGCGCCGGGCAGGGGCGGGGCTTCTGGGCCGACCACGACCTGGCGTGGCGGTTTTTCGGGCGGCATTTTTTCACCCGAAATCGGAGTTGTGGCGCGCGGCGGGTTCAGCATCTGCCCGTGCTCGATCAATTCCTTGATCTGCGAACCATCCAATGTCTCGTACTCGAGCAACGCTTTCGCGATCGCGTCAAGTTTGTCGCGGCTCGCGATGAGCGTTTGTTTCGCAGTTTGGTACGCGTCATCAAGCAAGCGGCGCACTTCGCGATCGATCTCCTCGGCGGTGGCTTCGCTGTAATCGCGGTTGCGAGTCAGTTCGCGGCCGAGGAAAACGTAATCTTCGTGCTCGCCGTACTCGACCATGCCGAGTTTTTCGCTCATACCCCATTCGCAAACCATCTTGCGAGCCATCGCCGTTGCCATCTTGATGTCGCCAGCGGCGCCGTTGGTCACATCGCCGAAGACAATTTCTTCCGCGACGCGGCCGCCCATTTTCACGGCCAGACTCGCGAGCAATTCGTTTTTGCGATTGGTGTATTTGTCTTCTTCGGGCAACCACATCGTCGATCCAAGCGACGGCCCGCGCGGAATGATAGTGACCTTGTGAAGCGGCTCTGTGTTCGGCAGTAGCTCAAGCAGGAGCGCGTGGCCGGCTTCGTGATACGCGGTGTTCTGTTTCTCTTTTTCGCTAAGCGCGAGGCTGCGGCGTTCCTTGCCCCAACGGACTTTGTCGCGCGCTTCTTCCAATTCGTTGAGCGTGATTCCTTTCAATCCGCGACGCGCGGCGAGCAATGCTGCTTCGTTAATCACGTTCGCCAGCTCAGCGCCGGAATAACCGGGCGTGCCGCGTGCGACTACGGCAAGATCGACACCTTCCGCGAGTTTCACTCTCTTCGCGTGCACGCGCAAAATTTCCTCGCGGCCTTTCACGTCGGGAAGATTAACGGTGATTTGTCGATCAAAGCGCCCTGGGCGCAGCAATGCCGGATCGAGAACGTCTGGCCGGTTAGTGGCCGCGATAATGATCACACCTTCTTGCGTGTCGAAACCGTCCATTTCGACGAGCAACGCATTCAGCGTTTGTTCGCGCTCGTCGTGTCCACCGCCCACGCCGTGGCCGCGATGACGGCCGACCGCGTCGATCTCGTCGATGAAAATAATGCAGGGCGCGGATTTCTTGCCCTGCTCGAACATATCCCGCACGCGGCTCGCGCCGACACCGACAAACATTTCGACGAAATCAGATCCGCTAATGGAGAAGAATGGAACATCCGCTTCGCCGGCAATCGCCCGAGCGAGCAACGTTTTGCCAGTTCCCGGAGGTCCGACTAGCAGCACGCCCTTCGGAATTCGGCCGCCCAGTTTCTGAAATTTTTTCGGGTCGCGTAAAAATTCTACCAACTCCTGGACTTCGTCCTTGGCTTCCTCGACGCCGGCGACGTCCCTGAACGTAATCTTGTTCTTGTCACGGGCGAGCATGCGGGCTTTGGATTTGCCGAAGTTGAGCGCGCCTTTGCCGGCCATGCGGATCTGCTGACGAAAAAGAAAATAGAGAAGCAGCAACAACAATAGCACCGGCGCGAAACTAGCGAAGACTTGTGTCCACGGATGCGATTCAGAGCGGATGTCAGGCTGAATTCCCGCGGCCGCGAGCTTGTCCTGCAAGTTGTTCGTGAAATTCAGATAGATGGTCGTCCGGAAAGGCACTTCCATGTTTTGCGCGCCGCCAGTTCCTTGCCGGATGTATTTGCCGCGCAGCTGTTGCGTTGGCTGACCTTCCTCCACGTACAGTTTCAACGGCGAGCTTTTGTCGTTCACGATCTGCTTGTTATCGAGCAGCTCGAGGAAACGGTTGTACGGAACGTCTTCAAACTGCGGATAGTTCCCGCGCCAGAAGAGCATCGCGAGAGCGAAAAAGCCGAACGCGACTGCGATTAGGAGGGCGCCGCGCCAGTTGAAACTGGGCTCGTTGCCGCGCTGCTTGTTGTCGCGCTGGGAGTTACGATCGTTTTTTGGCATAAAGGGGTGCGGTTAGTCGCGAAGAGAGAGGTTACCATGAAGGTGTGGCATTGCAAAAAGCAGGGTGCGTTCCCAAGCGAAGGTGAGGGGTGA
>Ga0310909_10000058_pt1 | contig 43758 bp, 47 predicted proteins | sample GREbulkMGT000H_FD_203449 | JGI IMG/M metagenome (GOLD analysis project Ga0310909, IMG submission 203449) | Lab enrichment of tropical soil microbial communities from Luquillo Experimental Forest, Puerto Rico - GRE.bulkMG.T000H | ecosystem: Environmental > Terrestrial > Soil > Tropical forest >... | reverse complement strand
TCTTTCAAAATAGTGCTGCGGATCGCGTTGGCGACGCGCGATTGCAATCTTTTAAACCAGGTCGCCTTTCGTCCGACGCGCTGGCCGGCGACCAGCCCGATGCGCGGTCTGCCGGCCTCGAATGCGGCGATCAAAGCAGGGATGAAAGTGGGATCGTTCTGCCCGTCGCCGTCCATTGTGACGACAAGCTCGGCACGCGCCATGGCGACGCCGGTACGAATAGCGGCGGATTGCCCGCACGAACTCTCGTGCCGGATCTGGCGCAGCCATGGATGGTCCCGCATCAGAGCACGCAGCTCGTATTCGGTGACATCGGTCGAGCCATCATTTACGTACACGATCTCGAACGGGCGGCCCGCCAATGCGGCGGCAATTTCCGTGACCAGTGGCGCGATATTGCCGGACTCATTCTTCACCGGCACGACGATGGATACCGCCGGATCATTACGTCCGCCATGCTGCGCCGCGCCTGCGCGCGAGGTGCCCTCATCCAACATGCCGCAAGCTTCTAAAGCCCATCTCGGCGAGGTTCAATCGGCGAAAAAACCCGCTAGCCGGTTCAGATTGCCGATATTGCCTGCCGCAAAGTCGCCTTGATGCGCAACATCGATGGCGCCGGTTTGGCGCGAAGGTCGCTTGCACGAAATACCAAGCGTCGCGCGGCAAACCAGCGCCGGAGCAAATGGGTGCCGACGAGTGCCACCACTGCGCCGGCGATAACGTCGCTCGGATGATGGGCCAGCACCGCGACGCGGCTGAACATGATCGTCACTGCGTAAATCCACATCACCGGCCGCGTGCGCGGCCAGATCGCGCCGATGGCAATTGCGGCCGCCACTGCGGTGGTGGCATGGCCGGACGGCATGCTGGCGAATTCGGGGCGCCAGCTGAATGGAACATAATGAAATGGATTCTCGTGGCCGCCGACATATGGACGGGCGCGGCCGATCAAGCGCTTGACGATCGAGACGAACAATCCTGGCAAGGCGACCGCGAGAAACAAGAAACCGAACCGTGCTGCAAGCGCGGCAAGCGCGCCTTGCGAGAGAGCAGCCAATCGCGGCGAGATCACTGCCGCCAAGAACAATAAAATGATGCCGCATGGAAACAAGAACCAGCCCGACAATCCGAAATCTGTAATTGTCTCGAACGCATTGCGAAACCAGTTCGGCTCCTGGCGCGCCCAGTCGAGCGCGGCGGTATCGAAAACAAACATCGAAGTGGCTACGGCAGCGCACAGCATAATCGACCAGATGATGATTGCGTGCGATTGGATTGCGCGCGATCGCCACGGCGCGGGCGATTGTATCGGTCGGACGAGCGCGCGGAATGACAGAGCAACGTTAAGCCGGAGGTTGCGTGCAAGGTGCTCAAGTACAGATTGCCGGGGCGTGCCCTCGCCTATCGGTCGTGCCTCCAGCCCATCGACGCGTGCCTTCGGTGCGTTCACGGCGCGCCTACTGTTTCGAACACGGCAATCGAGACGCGTTTGCCGGTGCTGATGTCATAGCCGTCGATGAGCGGGCCGCGATCATAGCGCAGTCCGATCGCCTCGGCGCGCAGCGCGAAGGCGCGTTGTTGGCGGGTCTCGACAAAAGCAAACCGGCAGCTGCCTGCGAGCAAGAAGTCCGCGGCACCCGCCGCATCGGTGAGACGGGTCTTGGTGCCGGCGAGAAAGACCAGGCTTGGCTCCTCGTAGCCGGCGCTGGCGGCAACGGGATTGGAACACGGCGCCTCGCGCAAAACGTCAGCGAGCGCGACGCTGGGAAAGGCCGGTTCGAGCGATGGCACAACGATGGCATAGATTCCGATCGCCATGAGAACCGCGCCTTCGACCGCGCGAACAAAACCGCGTTCGGCGCCTTCCTGATCGTACAATTGCCAGGCAAATAGGCCGCAAACCACCGCAGCGGCGAAGAATGGCCAGGCCAGCAAAGCGAGATCGCGCTGGATAATAATCGCCGTCACCACGGCGACGACGCTGACGATCGCCGGCACCAGGAACCACCACACCACGCCACGCACGAGCCAAGGCCGCTTCGACAAAACCTGCGACTCGACCGCGCCGGCAGTGAGGATTGCAATCGCCGGATAGAGCGGCAGGACGTAGTGGGGCAGCTTGGTAACGACCGCCTCGAATACGATCCACGACGGCACGAGCCACGCCAACAGAAAACGCGCCGCCGCTTCGCGCCGCACCGCCCAAACCGCGGGCGCCGCCAGTCCGGCCAAGATCGAAGCGGGAAAAAACGTAACAAAAAACAAGATCAGGTAGAGACCCGGCGGCGCGCCATGAGTTTCTTGCGGACTCGCCACTTTGGCGAGCATGTCTTCACCGACCGATCCGATCAGAAACTGAGTGCCGACACGTGCATATATGGCGATGAACCAGGGCAAGACGAGAACGAGCAGCCAGAGAAGGCCGGGAAGCGGCCGCAGCGCCAACAACCAGCGCGCCGAGCGGTCGAGCACAACCAGCGTCGCCGCCGCCAGTCCAACGACCATCAAAATCATCGGCCCCTTGATGAGAATGCCGACGCCAAGCGCGGTCCAGAACATCGCGAGTTGATGGAGTCCGAGCTGTGGATCGCCGCGGCGCGGCGCGAGGTAGACACGCGCCAGCACCGCCATCGCGGCCACGACCGTGAACAAGAGGACTGCATCGGTCTTGGCGAGACGCGCTTCGACGCCGAGGATCGATGAAGACATCAGCATCAGTGCGGCGAGCACCGCGCCGCGCCGGCTGACGAACGCCAGTGCACACCAGTAAGTTGCCAGCACCGCGCCGATCGCCCCGATCAAGGACGGCAGACGATAGAGCCAGATGCTGGTGCGTGCGTTGGGCACGCCAAGCGCGCTCGCGGCATTTACAACGCCGGCTTGCAGCCAATAGATACCGACCGGTTTGCGATAGCGCACGTCGTCCTGGTAGCGGATGTCGACATAGTCGCCGGTTTCGATCATCTGCTTGGTCGCTTGCGCGAAGTAGGCTTCATCGCGATCGACTGGGGGAATTTGGAAAATGCCCGGTAGAAATGCCACCAGCGACGCCAGCACCAGCGTGACAATGGCGCGGCGGCTGGACCCCGCGGCGTAATCGAACAGCGCAGCAAAGCCCTTTGCGGGCCAGTAGGACCGGGACGTCCAGCTGCTGGTCGTGCTCATGCCGCCCGTGCTTTGCGAATGATCGTGTCGGAAATGGGAGCCCGCCACTGCCGGCGGCACCTCGGCGATCGCCCTCTAAGCCGCGCCGACAATAGTAAAATCGACCCTGGGGGGAAAGCTCAGGGCGAAGACTCGCGGGAAATACTATTACGGGGCAGTTCCGCGGCCGCGGCCGGCAATTTACTGGGCGTTTTCCCCTTTGAATCTATATAAAAGCGGCTCCGTCAGATAAAAGCGGCACCAGGCCCCGTAGCTCAGGGGATAGAGCAACAGCCTTCTAAGCTGAAGGTCGCAGGTTCGAATCCTGCCGGGGTCGCCATAACAATCAGATACTTAGCGAGGCCAAGAGGAATTACGCACATCCTCCAGTAACGGCGCCTACGCTCATGCCACAACATGCCGATCTAATTAGCGTTGCTGCGTTCCGAAAATCGAGCGAAGCTATTTTGACCTCGAATTTGGGATTTTCGAACCTGGCTTGGTTGAGTTTGACGGTCGGAACTTGCGACGGGACCCAATCGAGGAGCCGCTCAAAGGTTCGCATCTGAGCATCATCGTGGATGAGCACTTCGAGTGGGATTTCGCGAGGCGTGCACGGCTGCGCGGAGGATCGGGTCGAAGTGGCTTGGCTCGCCCTACCGCTCTGGCCGCTCTCCGCATTGGGCGGGATTGGGCGCTTGAGCCGTTAACCAAATCGCGTCGTTGTGATTAACAAACGTTAAATAATCGTCTCGTTTCCATTATAAGATCGGGACCGCTCTCGGCCTACGAGAGTGCGGCCCCGACCTCAGCGTCCCCCATCCCCCAACCCCGACCTGAGTCGGGGCCGGCATTATCTCTGTTTGATTGTGACCTCGATAGGCACAATTTTGATACTGGGGATGTCCCATGAGCGGGCTGTTACCTCAGATTTTCATTGTGATTGCCTTTGGCGCGCTTTGCTTCGGCTGTGGTTACCTCGCGGCTTTCATTGTTACGCGCAATCACTGGCGAGACGAAATGATCAAGCGCGGTGTCGCCCGCTATAACTGGCAGACCGGCAAATGGGAATGGGGGGAGCCGCCGAAAGATTCGAGATATTGAGCGCCCGCCCGCCGCCCCGTGACTTCCCCAAAACCACGTAAGCGTTCAGAGCGCAGCAAATGAATCCGAACCAAATTAAACTCGATCGCTGCTATTCGATGATGCCCGTAAATGGACGCCGCACCATCGCTCGGGTAACAAAGCTCTTTAGAATTACGGCTTTGGCCGCATACGACGAGATCGGGGGGAGTGAGACCCTTGAGTTGAATCCTATTGTGGTGCGGTTTGTATGGCGACACGCCGCTTACCCGACAGGATGGTCGACTAGGCGGCAGCAATTGCTGCTCGATCATTTTGTATTGGCTGCGGAAAGGGAAGTTACCGGCGTGTAGCTCACCGCTTCCCTGCCGCTGCGGTCTGTCGATGAACTTGAACACCGCTTCGTGGTAAAGGACGGGCCGTACGGACAAAAGCGCGCGTATGCGGCTCGATGGTCGCCCGGAAGCATGATAACCTCATTGCTGACGGGGGTATCCAATGACACGGATATTTGTCGTGGTCTGGGCGCTTGCGCTTACGGGCTGCGGCGCTGCAAAGATCGATGAACGCGCGGATGCGCGCGCCGAATACCAGAAGTCGCTTGATGAGTATCAAGCATGCATCGATTCGAACCTCAAGAACCTAGAGAAATGTGAGCAAAACCGCGTCCTCATGGAAACTAACGGGCGCACGTACAACAATATTCCGGCCGGGAGCAAACAACGCACTAATAGCGCCGGGACCTTTCAAGGCGCTAATGCCGCCAACACACCAACGTCATCGCAGGCGCCAGCACTACAAGCAGCGTCATCGCAGATGGACACCGCCGACGCCACAACAAACCGTCACCGCAGAGCCTAAGCCGCTTGATATCCGGCCGACACCAGCGCCGATACCTTTCTGAGTTCTTCGAGCAGCCTGCCGGGCCAAGCGCGAGGAGGAGCGGGGCGGCGGTCAGCGGCGAAATTGTTGACGCGCGATGCAGCGCGGCGGATTACTACTCGTTGCGCTGGCGTTGATAGCTGGCGGTTAGGTCCGGGACGTATCTGGGATTTTTAGTTCCAGGCGTGGTGATAACGCCAAACGGCGCGCATTCCAGCCCCGCTGTTATGGCCGCATGCATCCGGGCACAGAATGCCGCGTCCATGTCGAGATAACTTGGTTTTCTGTTAGTTATGCGTTCGATCTCCGTCAGGCGTTGGATTTCGTTATCGTCGCTCATCGACCTTTGTCCTCGTATCAGCCCGCACGATCAGAAAGGCCTCACGACCGGCGCTCAATTTGCTGTCGCGTTTGGTGGTCATCTCCTGCGGTCGCGCTGTTCGAGCCACGACCCTCGTCGTGGCGAACATGAAGCCGCGGCGGCGTTTCGCCGAACCAGAAGTTCGACGCCAAGCTCAAGATCGGCAGGCCAATAAAGATCAGTGTAATCGTGGCTAGCACGGCGAATACGTCGCGCCATTCCATCAAAAATGCGATGCCCGTCGTCGCCGACATCGATGCCAACGTCAAGGTTGGCACATATCTCATGATCGCGTCCTCATCCCGCTAACTATTTCATATGCCGCTGATCCGCGGGTCCCAGAGCGCGAACCGATTGGGAATGGTGACGTCAATCAGCAGCGACCAATTAAACACCGGTATCGGGTCAGCCATTCCGGTTCTGGCTTTGGCTCCTTCATTACCGAGGGGTAATAAGTGGTCACCTCGCCGGGCGAACACTGTACCGCCGTCCTTCACTATGGCCCGAAAGTTGAAAGGCGGCGTCGGCTGCCGTTGGGTCGGTGCTGACGCGGCTGCGAGATCGCAATGGCATTGCCCGAAAGGCATGGCAGCCCGGCAGTGCTGTTCGGTGTGCAGTAGAGATGGCTATGAGACCAGCTCTGCTCGGCTTGTGTCCGCGTTAGCCAGCGACTTTGCGCTGGACCGTCCGCCGCCCTCGATGACAACCTGCCCGCTCCCATTGTCAGCAACGACGTTGCCGTTACGCTTTCGGCGAAGGTGCAAAGGGGTTTCCGTTTTCTCCAGCATCGCACGCACATTGCAGAGAATGGCGAGGACTTCTGCGCGCTCGGCGTAAGCCTGGTCGCGCTCGTTGCGATGGTTGTCATTGCGGTTGCGTTCCTGGCTCAGCAACAAATTGAGATTGTCGATCTCGGAGTTTTTTGCTTCCAAGGCGGCCAGGGCTAGATTGAGTTTGTTCTCCAGATCGGCGATGTGCTTTTGCGTTTCGTCGTAGGAAATCGCGGCCTGGATCATTAAGTCGCGTTTCTGACCAGTGACCGTGAGTCCCCCATTTGAACTGACAGTAAGTCCACCCTTTGACGCACTCATGACACTATCCTCCTACACTACTCACTCACTTCACACTCCCGTTCCCATCCGCCCTATTGTGCAGGCGATGATGTGACAGTTCGTTGTAACAAAAACGGTCGTTTTTTGTGTTTGATCAACCGATTGTAACTACACAACAATTTTCGTTATCTGCTGGTTCTTTTGTTTGTTGTTTGTCTGTTGTTTGTTTGTTCTTTTTCTGTTGTTTGTTAGATATTTGTTTGATCGCAATTTGATTGGTTCATTTAAGACCGAAATTGGTCGCTTAAGTCGCCTTTCGGACTCGGCCGCCACACGGCCATAGCGTCGTGACCGCGCCACGACACTACCGCTGACAAAGCTACGCATGTCAGAACAAATAAGCCATCCCGACGACTAAAGCACAGCCTACGACGACGAACAAAAACTCGAAGCGCACAATTGCAGACGGCATGGCGGTGCAAGGTGAGCGCCCGCGGGGGATTCAGCGAGCGCTCGCTTGTTTTGGTGGCACTTGGGCTGATGACTAGCGACTTAATTTCGCCCTCAACAACAACACTTTACCAGATTTCCTTGCGGCTGCATCTTGAAGCTTAAAATTTGGTTAAAATTGCGCGGTCTCGTAGAACTGCAACTTGTGTTTGGTAGGCAATTTTGCGCTAACGCCTGGGCGGCGCGACGCGCGTCGGGGTGGTAATAGTTTTTGCCGCGCGAGCGGTGTCCTTATCTGCAACTGGCAGGATGAACTGGAACGACGCGCCACCTCAATCGTCCGACGACGCGGTGAGTTTGCCGCCATGATACTCAACGATCATTCGGCAGATCGCCAATCCCAATCCCTTTCCATGTCCCTTCGTCGTGACAAAAGGAGTAAAGATGCTGTGCCGAAGTGGCTATTAGCCTGTTCGGCAGCCATGCCGCGAGACAGCCCAATGCAGAGCAGCTCCGCCGGCTCAGCCCAGGTCAGTTTACGCGTCAGTTTGGACGAAATTCGGCCTGAGTTCATGTCCGTTTCAGCGTCGATAGCGCGGACATTCACGGGTTGTCACTGTATGGACACTATTGGGCGCGCGAAATCAGTTAGCCGGCCCCATGACGGATTTGGAGTGTCGGCACGATCGAGCGTGGCACCACCGAATGAGAGACTTGAATGCTGCTTGCGCTCACCGGCGGTACGGGTTTCATCGGACAGCACTTACTACGTGAACTGCCGAAACGCGGTTATCGCTTACGCGTGTTGCTGCGCCACCCATCTGCGGTACCGATGGAATGCGCCAGTGCGGTGATTGGTGACCTCGCTCGGCCGCGGAATATGTCGGCGGCACTTGAGGGAGTTGACGCGGTAATCCATTCAGCAGGGTTTACGCAGGGTATGTCCGGTATCCCAGAGGACGACTATCGTTTGCTGAACACTGAGGCGACAATCGGCCTCGCCCGCGCTGCGAGGCGAGCTGGCGCAAAACGCTTTGTTTTCCTTTCTTCAATCCGCGCGCAATGCGGACCAACAGCTGCAACGGCGCTGACAGAGGCAGACGAGGCGAAGCCAACCGACGCTTACGGAAGATCGAAACTCGCAGCAGAACGCGGCCTTGCCGAACTCGACCTCGATTGGGTGTCACTACGGGCAGCTCTTGTCTATGGGCGTGGCGTCAGAGGGAATATGGCCCAACTCATGCGGCTCGCGCGCTCGCCGTTTCCGCTGCCATTACGGAGCATCCGCGGCCGACGCTCCGTGCTTGCACTAGAAAATCTATCGCTGGCCATTGATGTGCTGCTGAAAGCGCCGGGAGCGCTTCGGCGGCCCTTCATTGCCGCCGATGCGGGGGCGCTCACGGTTGGAGAGATGATCGCGGCCATGCGCTATGGGTTAGCGCGCCGGCGAAATGTATTTCCGGTACCTCCAGTGCTGCTCAAAATCCTGCTTCGCTCCATGGGCAATGAAGAAATCTATCGGCGTTTATCCGGGTCGTTGGTCGCGGATCCGTCAGCATTAATGGGTTTGGGTTGGTCGCCGCGGCTTACTACCACGGATGGCCTCGCCAGGTTGATGCAGGAAAACTAAGGCCGATAGAGCCTTTCGAGAGCTCGGTGCCTATGCACGGTTTGGGTCAATAAGCGACACCGTCGGCGTGAAGTGTGTTTTGCCCCTTCTGGGGGCCACCAAGCCGAGATTCCTAAACGCCCGGGAGGTTTGCCGCTGCCGGCGAAGGCTTTAGCGCCACCCATACCCGTAGCCGCCCCAATACCCGGGTGCGTAGTCATATGGTCTGGGCGCTGCATGTATTGGCACTGCCGCGTATATCGGCCAGGGATTCATCGTATATGAGGGGGCTGGAAAGCCGTAGTACGCGCCTGCCTCGTACTCAAAAACAGGAACTGCGTAGCCGTAGTGATGCCCATAGCCGTACCGATACCCATCAGCTGACGCGTTAGCCGCTGAAAGCGCCAACGCGACCGTTCCGAAAATAAAAGCTTTGATCATCGCACTCTCTCTCTCGTTGTAGTCCGTCCGGATATTTAACGTAGACGGCGTGTGATTGTTCGATGGCATATTCAAAAACCTCCTGTGGCATCCCCGGCTGGCCACAGTCGCAGGCGCGCATCTAAGTAAAACTCAAGCCGCCATGCCGACGACTTCCTGTTCTCGGCGACTCATCTGAACAAGGTTGGGTCGGTCGTTTGGGCGAAAACCAATCCGATGGTTTAGTGGGTAAAAAATCCGAAACGTGATGGTTGTCACGGAGGTCAGAGCCGGATCGGGCAATCTAACGGACAAGGATTTGTGTGAGGTCTCCATGAAGAGGAAACTCTTGCTCGCCTTGGTTTGGATTGCCCTAGCTGCTGGCATCGCTGCCGTGATCACCTTTCCCCCCGACTCCGTACTGACCGCGGAGTTTCGCCGCTAATTTCTTTGCGCGGCCAAGGCCGCCTCAACTCTGCGCTTTGCGCGATCGAGTCTCATCATTTAGTGCACACTTTAAAATGCGACGACGCCGTTCTGCCGATCCCGCGGATCGACCTTGTCTGTTTAGCCGCTGCCCCTGAGCGTTCGGCCGACCACTTCCAATGTGCTGGTTTGACCCGCTACGATGAGAAAGGGACAGACCTGTCGAGCTTGACTTAACCGAGTTCGGGTTCGTCATAAATGGTAAGGGCCGTCAGGGCGCTGGGAAGGAATCATGATTGCGAGCGATCGTCGCGCGCGTCTCGTTGCTGCTATCTCCGAAGCGGGACTGGACGTGCTGCTCATCTATGGCAATGCCTGGCAGTGCGATTATCTGCGTTACGCCACTGACTTTGGTATCCTTGAAGGCCAGGCGCTGGCGCTTGTCGATAAGAATAGGCACATTGCCGTTTATGTGGACAGTCCACTCGAAGCGGACCGCATCGGGTTGGATTGTCCTGACATTGAGGTGATCTACGCGCCCAACCTCACAGTCGAGGTGGAGGCTAAACTTGGCCAATTGCGCAACCACCGCATCGGTGTTGCGCCCCGACGTCTTCTCCCCCGCCGTATCGCAGCGCGCGTTGAGGAAATCAAATTCAGCGATGAGACTTCCCTTTTCGATAGTCTGCTGATGGACAAGATGGATTCGGAAATCGCCGCAATCCGTCGCGCGGCAAAGTTTGCCGACCAGGGGTATCAGGTGTTTATGGGAGCGGCGTGCGTCGGACGTGTCGATTACGAACTCATCGCCGAAGTTGAAAACTACTTTCGGGCGTGTGGCATCGAAGATAATTTTCAGATTATCGGAGTCGGCGGCACTGACGTTAAGGGCATGGCGCCGCCCAGCGGCCGCATCCTAAGGCGCGGGGATCTCGTCACAACCGAGCTGACGCCAAGCGTCGACGGGTATTACACTCAAATCTGCCGCACGTTGGTGGTTGGCGACCCGACATCGGAACAGCGCGCCGCGCACGCGCTTTTTCGCGAAGCGATGGAAGCGGGAATTGCCGCGGCGCGTGATGGTGTCGCCGCTGCCGACATCGCACGCGCGGAAAACGATGTGTTTCGCAAGCACGGTTTGGGCGAATATACCACCAGCAAATATACGCGCGTGCGCGGCCACGGCATGGGATTGTTCGCCGACAGCAAGCCGCATCTGCTCGAGACCGTCACGACACGAATCGCAGCCGGCATGACGCTCATTGTCCACCCCAATACTTACCATCCGGCTGTTGGCTATCTTGTACTCGGTGACGGCATTCTAATTACCGATGACGGCTGTGAGGTTCTGACTCAGACGCCGCGCGAGCTCTTCAGTATCCCGGCTTGATGGGTCCAGAACCATGCGCCGCGGATTGATGCACTGGGATGCACGCGAACTGCCGCTAGAGCTTTTCGAGACGCGTATTGTTCGGCTGCGTAAGGAGCTCGCGCTTGCCGGCCTCAATGGCCTCATCATCTATACAAACAATGTTCGTCCGAGCGCTGTACACTATTTGACAGGTTTCACGCCGTACTGGTCCGAGGGTTTGCTTCTCTTACCGATTCGCGACCGACCCGTCTTTGCCACAGCGCTGTCGAACCGCGTCGCCGACTGGATCAGGTCGAACGACCCCGTCAGTGAGGTCATCAGCACGCCCAGACCAGGCACGTTGCTCGGCGAACGTCTGGCCGGCGATGTTTCGGCGAACCAGATCGGTATTCTGGAAATTGATGCGATGCCCTGTGAGCTTTTTGACGACCTCTCCGCTGCCGCACCAGACATTCTCTGGGTCGACGCGAGCACTCAATTCGCAACAGCACGCTCCGGCATCGACACAGCCGAGCAACGGATGCTGGCGAGAGCGGACGCGCTCGCTGTCGCGGCGTTTGACCAAGTGGACATCGAACAAAGTCTAGATGCCGGTGCGCTCGCCGCACTGATCGAAAAGCACGTGCGCCTAGCTGGTGCCGAAGAGATTTACCTCGCGGTCGCACCCGATCTTACCGCAGACCACCGGCTAAACCGCGTGTCGAAACCGGCAAAACTAACCGAACGTTTTGCTATGCGCGCGTCGATTGCCTACAAAGGAAGCTGGATCCGTCGGACCCGTACCTTCGCCAAAGACAGTTCGGTTGCCCGCGCAAATGCCTGGTTCGAGGGACTGGTCCAGGCGATAAAACCGAACAAGCCATTTGCGGAGCAAATTGCGACTCAGCTGACGATGTTGCCCGGAGCGCGGATCAACAGCTGGGCGGTCGAAGCCTGTACCGGCAGCTATCCGCTCTCGGTCGTTGCTTCCTCGAGCGCCTCACGAGGGTTTGAGCCGCTCGCCGTTGGAGGCGGCGTGATTACAATCATACTTTTACTTAACGAGGGACCTTGGATTGGAAGCGCGCCATTCATTGTAGACGGCCACTCATTCACTACTGGCAGAATGTAACCCAGCCGCTATTACTCGACTTTCACGGGGACAAATTGCGTCGTGAACAAGGTTTTGTCGTCTGGAATTTCCTTCAACAGATGCATGTCGATATAGGATCGTTTGAGCGTTGCGATGCCTTGCGGATCGAAACTGCCGTCTGTGCTGAAGTAGCCAATTTGATCATCGTAGGCGCGCGCGGCAACGGCCGGGCTGGCGTTGATCACCTTGGCGGAGATTTCCACAGCTTTGTCTCTGTTCGCCTTCATGAAGGCAATGGTTGCGAACCAACCTTCGAGAAAGGCACGTACCGTTTCCGGATGTTGCCCGACTAAATCGTCGCGAGCGAAGATGACATGTGTGATGAAATGGTCGACGAACGGCAGGGCGGTTGTGATGATGCGCCATTCCTTTGCTTCCTCAAGGGCGTAGCCTGTTTCAAGCGCGCCAATATAGCCGTCGATCTGATGCGTTTTGATCGCGGCGCGCGCCGGAGGCATGCCGCCGATCGGGACCACGACAATGCCGTTGTCACCCCAGCCCTTCTTTTCGTTGATGCGCTCTCCGACCCACGCCGTTAGCGAGCCTACGGTGGTAACGCCGAGCTTTTTTCCCTTGAGATCGTCGATGGTCTTAATGTCGGAGTCGTAGCCGACCATCACCGCGATGTTGCGCGGCAGGCCATACATCGCTGCGACCGCCTTCGCCGGTACGCCCTTTGCGGAAAACGCCATGCCGGGCCCTGAGCCGATGCCTATGTCAACGCTGTCGGCGGTCAGCGCCTGCTGCAACTTGGCGTCGCCTGCCGAGGACGATTCCTCGATATCGACGCCGCGCTTGGCGAAGATGCCCATCTCAATGCCGACATCCAGTGGCGTGAAGGACCAAGCGAACGGCACCACCTTGGCGACGCGAAGCGCTTGAGCGGCTCGCGCCGGTGCGATCGCCAGCGCTATCAGGAGTACAGCACCGCATGTCCGGTAGAATGGCGGACCCCAGCGAAGAAATCGTCGCACCCTATCCTCCCAAGCTTCAGTCTTGTTGCTGGACGTGCGGAGATCATTTCAGAAATTTGTACCCATTGCCATGCATCAGCGCGGGCCTTGCGTTGACCGGTAACGCTCCTGTCACTAGAATCATTCTCACCTAGGCCGTTGCAGGAGATTGCCGTGCACATCATAGACTCGCATTTTCATTGGTGGCCCAGGTCGATTTTCGACAAGCTCTGCAAGCGCCGGGATTTTCCCAGGGCTCAAATTAATAAAAAAGGCGGCTACGATTACGTGCGGCGAGCCGCGAGCGGCCAGCACCTCAACAGTTGGGCCGAGTGGTTCGATCTCGACAAGCAATTCGAATACATGGACAAGACCGGTCACAAGGTCGATGTGGTCTGCTCGATTGGTCCCTTCTCGGTTGCGTTTTCCGACATGCCGCTGTCCGAAGGCCGCGATTACGCGCTGATGTGGAACGAAGAGATGGCGGGTGCGCAGAAGAGGTATGCCGGACGTCTCTGGGCAAGCGCTGCGGTGCCGTTACAAGACACGCGTGCTGCGATCGAAGTGGTCGACGACGCGGTCAATCGGCTCGGCCTAATGGGCGTTAACCTGCCGGGCAGCGTCGGCGAAGACGCCCGCCTCGACGCCGACCGGCTTGAGCCGTTCTATGCTCATTGCGAGAAGCTTGGCCTACCACTGTTCCTGCATCCAACCGATGTCATCTTCCAAGACATGCTCGACGGCTATGACGGTGCCTTGCACTTGACCCTTGGCCGGGTCATCGAAGTGAGCGTTGCCGCGATGCGGCTCATTTTTTCCGGCATGATGGAGCGTCATCCCAACTTAAAAATCGTGATGTCGCATACCGGTGGCGCCCTGCCCTACCAGGCCGGCCGCATGGACAAAAACTCGAAGGCGGCAAAGCTGCCCAGATCAGTCCAGACCTATATGAAGCGAATGTACACCGATACCGTGTCTCCGCACGCAGCGGGCATAAAATTCGCGATCGATTATTACGGTATCGACCACGTCATGTACGGCACCGACTATCCCTGTTGGGATCCGATGCCGTGCCTTGATCTGATCAATCAGATCACGCTCTCGGCGACCGATAAGCAGAAGCTGTTCTACGACAACGCGCGGCGCATTCTCAATTTGCGCGATCTAGCGAAACCGCAATCGACCAAGCGCGAGCCGGCACTTACGTAAGGCAAAGAGCATCTTTGACGGTCGGGCTTGTCCCGCCCGTCCATTTACTTTGGTGGCGCAAACCGCTCGTCAATGTCTTGCCATTTGTCGTAGCCGACGAGTTTCTTGTAGTCCTCGAAATCCATACCGTCGTTGCGATGGGCGAATTCGCCTGACTTCATATCGAGCAGAACCGCCTCGATAGCCTTGGCGGCATGCATAATGGTGTCGAGACCAAGGACTGCGCAGTTGAAACCGAGTTGCTTAAGCTCTGCCATCGACAGGATCGGCGTCTGACCGCCCATAAGCGGATTGCAGATTTGCGGGACGTCGAAAGCCTTACCGATGATCTCGAGCTCCTTCACGCTGCGCGGTGCCTCGATGAAAATTCCGTCAGCGCCAGCGCGGATATAGCGTTCAGCGCGCCGCATTGCCTCGTCAAGGTCAAAAACAGCACGCGCATCAGTGCGCGCGAGAATCCAGGTTTCGCGTTTGATCCGCTCGGAACAGGCCGCCCTGATTTTCGCCTCCGCCAGCCCGGTGGCGACGACGTTCTTGCCAACCATATGACCGCAACGCTTGGGCCACTGCTGATCCTCGATCAGGATTGCGCTTACGCCCATGCGCTCGTAACTCTGCACCGTTTGCACGACGTTCTTGACGTCGCCATAGCCGTCATCACCGTCGACGAACACTGGTAGGTCGCACGCCGCCATAATGTCGCGTACGCAGGCGGAAATTTCACCGAACCCCTTGAGGCCGACGTCGGGGACGCCATAGCGCGCGCCGACTGCCGGAAAACCGCCGATGAAATATGTCTCAAAGCCGATCTTCTGTATGAGTCGTGCGCTGAGCGCGTCATGCGCCCCGGGAACGATGAGAAATCGCTTATCCTTTACCGCCGCATCGATAATCTGACGAAAAGTTGCTGGCATTGAGCGGCTCCGCGATTCTGATATGTTCGGCGTCCCCCCGTCGCGGCTGCGACTTAAGCCCAATTCTCTACTCAAGACCAGCGTACCAGCGGCAATACATGATCTTCGTTGCGGTTGATATCGGCGGCACCTTCACCGATCTGATCGGATTCGACGACGGGAGTCGGGCGTTTGTTCAAGCCAAGAGCCTAAGCACGCCGGCCGATCTTACTCTTGGCGTCATCAACTGCCTGCGCGAAAGCGGCCTCGATGCCGGCAAGATCGACGAATTGATCCACGGATCCACGGTCGCCATCAACACCCTGATTGAGCGCAAGGGCGCCAACACGGGATTGGTTGTGACGCGCGGTACGCGCGACGTCTATGTTATTGGCCGCGGTAACCGACCGGAATCGTACAATCTGTTCTTTCATCGCCACCGGCCTCTGGTTTCACGCAGGCTTACACTAGAGGTGGCGGAGCGAATGCTCGCCGGTGGCGAAGTCTGCACGCCGCTGAATAAAGCCAACGTCGCGAAGGCTTGCAAAGTTCTTAAAGCCAACGGAATCGAGGCTGTTGCCGTCTGCTTTCTGCACGCCTACGCCAACCCCGATCACGAGCGAATCGCCGGCGCGATGATCAGGAAGGCGATGCCGCAGGCTTACGTTTCCCTCTCGCACGAGATTTTGCGCGAATACCGGGAATTCGAACGACTGTCGACCACGGTTGTAAACGCCTATATCGGGCCGAAAGTCGGCGGCTACGTGAAAAACCTCAAGGCTAGCCTCGGTCGCATCGGGTTCGCCGGCGATCTATCGATCATGCGCTCCAATGGCGGGGTGATGACGCCCGAGGTTGCGACGGCGCGGCCTGTGGCGATGATGGAATCGGGACCGGTCGGCGGCATTATCGCCTCCGCGCGTGTCGGCGTGCAGCTCGGGTTTCCCAACGTGATTTCCTTCGACATGGGCGGGACTACCGCCAAAGCCAGTTTAGTCCGCGCCGGCGAACCGACGTTGGCGCCGGGTTATTACGTCGGCGGCTACAGCAGCGGTCATCCGGTGATGTTGCCGATGATCGACGTCGTGGAAGTCGGTGCCGGCGGCGGCAGCATCGCCTGGCGGGACGATGTAGGCGCCCTCAAAGTGGGGCCGCACAGCTCTGGCGCCGATCCCGGGCCGATTTGTTACGCCGCTGGCGGGACGGAGCCGACCATAACCGATGCCAATGTCGTGCTCGGCAGGCTCGACCCCGACAACTTTCTCGGCGGCACCATGAAGCTCGATGCTGCCGGCGCCGCGCACGGCATCAAAAAGAAAATAGCCGACCCGTTGAAGCTTCAAACGATTGCAGCGGCGCAAGCCATTATCGACATCGCCAACTCCAAAATGTCGCTGGCTGTGCGCGAGGTGTCGGTCGCAAAAGGTTACGATCCCCGCGACTTTGCATTGGTGGCCTCGGGCGGAGCGGGACCGCTGCACGTTTGCGCCGTCGCGCGTGAGCTCCATATCCCGACAGTCATCGTGCCCCTGTTTCCTTCGCACTTTTCGGCGTTGGGCATGTTGATGGCCGACGAGCGTCACGATTTCATTCGCACCATATATTCTGATCTCGCCAGCGTCGATTTTACCAAACTCGTCGCCGTACACGAGGACATGGTGGCAGAGGCCAAGACGGCGCTACGCCACGGCATAGATCCGCAATATCAGGTTCAGCTTGATATTCGCTATGTCGGTCAGGAGTTCACGCTGTCGATCCCGGTCGAGTTGACCCAGCTCAAACGCGGCGACCGGAGCGGCATCCGCGTCGCGTTCGACCGCCTATACGATCAACGTTACGCCCATCATTCGCCGGACGAACCAGTAGAACTGGTTAATTTCCGGCTGAGCGCCATCGGCAAGCGGCCGAAATTGCGTCTGCCTGCACTGTCAACGAGTGGTGCAGCGATGCCACGAGCCGAGCGCCCGATCTATTTCAGCTCTGCTGCAAGCCCGTTGATGGCGAAAATTTATCGCCGGCAGGATCTTCGCGCCGGCGCGCAGATTCCGGGCCCGGCGTTAATCCAGGAACACGGCTCGACTACTGTCTTGTTCGAGCACGATCAGTGTCGGGTCGCGGCTTCGGGCGAGTTGATCATTGCTGTCGGAGCGGCTCATGACTCTTGACGCCGTCACGCTCGAGGTCATCCGCAACGCGCTGCCGGCCGTCGCCAATGAAATGGCGGCTGACCTGCAGCGCACCTCCTACAACATGATGATTTACGAGGTGCGCGACTATTGCACTGCACTTCTCAACACCAAGGGCGAGTTGATCTCCCAGAACGTGGGCGGCGTCTCGCACTTCGTTGCTGATCTCGGCGTGATCGTCGTCGATGGGATGAAGCGATATGGCGAGGACGGTTTCAAGCCGGACGATGTGGTCATTACCAATCATCAGGCGGTGGCGGGGCAGCACCTGAATAACGTGGTGATCTACACGCCATATTTCTACCGTGGCGAACTCTTGATGTTCATGATGGTACGCGCCCACTGGATAGACGTTGGTGGCATGTCGACTGGTTTTGGCGCGGGACCGCAGGTGGCTGATCCATGGCTTGAAGGGCTGCAACTCGACCAGCTCAAGATCTACGAAGAGGGCCGAGTCAACGAAACGCTTTACCGCGTGATCAAGGACAACATTCGCTTTCCGGAATCCTCGCTCGGCGACATGAAATCGCAGATGGCTGCTTGCCGCTTGGCGATGAGGCGAATGGACGAGCTTTTCGAACGGTATGGCCGCGACACCATGCTGGCGGCGATTACGCGCGTTTTCGACGAGACCGAGCAGAAATGCCGCAACGTGGTCGCCCAGCTCCCGGACGGCGAGTACGAAGCCTCGGCGTCGATCGACGATGACGGAGTACTTAAGGGCGTGCCGGTGCCGATCCGAGTCAAGGTCAAAGTCAAAGCCGGTGCTATGACGATCGATCTTTCGGGCTGCGCATCGGAGCGCAAAGCGGGCATCAATTCGCGCACCTTGGCCGGGGCGCGCGTCGCCTACAAGGCACTCACCGGTCCGCTCGATCCGGTCAACGAAGGCTCGTTCCGCGCACTCGAAGTGATCGTCCCGGAAGGCAACGTCATGATGGCGCGCTATCCGGCGCCGATGTCGAGCTGGAGCGTGATCGTGCCGACTGTGGTTGACACAATCGTCACCGCGCTTGCCAAAGCAATGCCCGACCGGGTGCCAGCTGGACATCACGCTCTATTAGGCGGCGCGGTGGTTTTCTTCGGCGTACATCCGAAGACCGGCCGCCGGTTCGTGGTGCAGAGCATCGAGGGCGGCGGCTGGGGCGGTCGGCCATTCGAGGACGGAGAGTCCGGGACCGTTTCGGTCTGCCAGGGCGACGTACGAAATGGCTCGATCGAGGGCATCGAGTTGAAATGCCCGGTGCTGGTTGAGAGCCGAGCGTTACGGGCGGACTCCTGCGGAGCCGGTAAGTTTCGTGGTGGATTTGGTATCGACATGCAGGTGCGCAATCTGGTTGAGGGCAAATGGAATTTCGAGCACGCCCGGCGCGAACACTGTCCACCATGGGGGTTGTGGGGCGGCACCGCAGGGGAAGCTGGCGGCTATCTGCTGCGGCGTCCGGGCGAAAAGGACTTTACCGTCATGACTGGCGCTCATGTGCCAGTGGCGATCGGCGCCGCGGCAATCGTCCGCACTGGCGGCGGCGGTGGCTGGGGCGATCCGCTAGAGCGTGACCCTGTGTTGGTTTGCCAAGACGTGGCCGAAGGCCTGATCTCACTTGCAGCAGCGCGCAACCTCTACGGCGTTCTCATTCGAAATAACCTGACGCTCGATGGAACCGGCACGAACCGGTTACGGTCACGGTTAAGATCAGGGCGTGGTAGCCGCCCGAAGACGAAGGCGCGTTCGAAAAGAATTGGCAAAAAAGGCAGGTGAATTCGCGTCTACGCCGCGATGCTGCTTTGCCTATAAAAACCGGAAGCCAGGGAATGACGATTGGCGATGTGGCGATACGAATCAAAGATGTTTCGCATCAATTCGGCGAACCAGGCGATGCGCAATTCGTGCGCGTGTTGCAGCACGCGTCGCTGGACATTTTACGTGGCGAGCTCGTCTGTCTGATTGGGCCGAGCGGCTGTGGCAAGAGTACCTTGTTGAACGTGATCGGGGGCCTCATTCGACCAAGCTCAGGCACTGTTGAGGTGGGTGCGAATCTCATCCACGGACCGTTGCCGCGTGAGATCGCTTTTGTATTCCAGGAGAATGCGTTGTTTCCCTGGTGCACGATCATCGACAATGTCAGGCTCGGCATGGTGTTTCAGGGCGTTTCGAAAGACCAGCACGAGGATCGCGCCCGCACTTCGCTGGAAGCGGTGGGCCTGAGCGAATTCATGAGATACTACCCGGAGCAACTGTCCGGGGGCATGCGGCAGCGCGCGGCATTGGCACGGGCGTTAAGTCTGGAGACGAATATCCTTCTCATGGACGAGCCGTTCGGAGCACTCGACGAACAGACACGCATGATTTTGGGTGAAGACCTTTCGGTACTCCTCGCGCGCACGGCAAAAACCATTGTGTTCGTAACGCATTCGCTTGGTGAGGCGGTATTTCTCGCGGATCGCGTCGCGATATTCTCCGCGCGGCCCGGCACTATCAAGGCGACTATCAAGATCGACGAGCCGCATCCGCGGAAGCCCGGCTTCGTAACCACCGAAAAATTCGCGCAGCTTCGCAATCAGCTTTACGGATTGCTTCACGACGAAATTCGGAAAGGCGTTGAGTTCACTGCCGTGATGGGACCAGACTCGTGAACGGCCAGCAAGAGCAGCAGGAAAGATGGCTGAGTCGCTGCTTGCAGATCGGATTCGTCCTCGTTCTCCTTCTGTTATGGTATTTGGGAACGACGTATTGGGGCATCAGCGGCATCTTGCTACCGAACCCGGTGATGGTTCTGCACGACTTGAAAGAGGTGTTAGGTAGCGGCGAGTTTCTGCCCGACCTGGAAGTGACGCTTTTCGAAGTCGCGGTCGCTTTCGCGCTTTCTTGCGTTAGCGGTCTCGCGCTCGGCTATCTAATCAGCCGTTCCCCATATCTTATTGCCATGTTCGAACCGCTATTGTCGAGCGTGTACTCGATACCGATAATTTTATTTTTACCGCTCTTCGTGCTCTTCTTCGGGCTCGGACCGTGGTCGAAAATAGCCCTTGGCGCTACGATCAGCTTTTTTCCAATCGTGCTCAATACGATTGCCGGCTTCGGCTATGTCGACCGCATCTTCATCACGGCGGCGCGCTCGATGGGCGCTTCCAATGCACAAATGTTCCGCTACGTGCTGCTACCAGCCGCATTGCCAGTGGTCCTGACCGGACTTCGCATCGGCTTTACGATCGCGCTACTTGCCGTGCTCGGCAGCGAAACCATCGCTTCATTTGCTGGCCTTGGCCACCGCATCGCGCAGTTGGCTGACGCGATGGAAACGGTGCGTATGTTCGCGTACATCACCTTCGCTGTTGCGATCGCCGCCGGGCTCAATGCGTTGGTGAGTTCTCTCGAACGGCAAGCGAAGCGGCGATGAAACATGCCTGACACCTCTTCCACACTTATCCGCCCCCTCTGGCTGATGCGGCTGACAGTGATCGCGGGCTTGCTGGCTTTCTGGGAAGCGGCGGCGCGCTGGTGGGTCGATCCACAGTTCCTTAGCCCGCCTTCGCGAGTTTTTCTCTCGCTGCCATCCCTGTTCGATACTCAAGGCGTGCCGGCGGCGCTTGGGATAGCGTTCTGTGAGTTTGCGGTGGGTTTCGCGATATCAGCCGCGATCGGGCTCGCGGTCGGATTAGCGATTGGGCTTTCGCGGCTGTCGCGTCGGAGCTTCATGCCGATCATTCTTCTGCTCTACGCAACGCCACAGATCACCGTGCTGCCGTTGTTTATCCTCTATTTCGGTATCGGTCCTGCCTCCAAGATCGCTTTTGGCGTGAGTCACGGCATCTTTCCCATCATCGTGACTGTCGTCGCCGGCGTTCAGAACATCAGGCCGATCCTGATTGTCGCGGCGCGCTCCATGGGTGCCAAACGCTGGCAAATTTTCCGCTGGGTAATCTTCCCTCACATGATCCCAAGTTTTTTTGCCGGTTTGAGGCTTGGCATGGCCGGCGTTCTGCTTGGTGTATTGCTCGCCGAGCTTTACGTCTCGACTGCCGGAATCGGTTACTTCACGCAGATGTTTACTGAAAGCTTCGATCCAACCAAATTACTCGGGCTCATTTCTGTATTGGCGTTAATGGCGATCGCCTTCAATGTGGCTCTGCGTCGGGCCGAGATTCATTTCGCGCGTTGGCGGCAGAATTAGAAGCAAATGCGACAGCTATGATCTCGATGGTCGCTATCAGAGGACAGAACCGCGAATTGTGGCAGAATCTGCCGTGAGCGCATTGCAGGCATTGGGCTCGTTTGTCGCCGAGGGCGTATGCAATCAGGTGCCGGAGGCGACACGGGCACAAACGAGCTTGCATGTGACCGACACGGTCGGCGCCTGGGTCGCTGGAGCACACACGTCTGAAGGAAGGCGGTTGCTTGCGAATGCGCGTGCGATTGCCGACGATCATCTTGGTCGTGCAATCGCTGTTCATTGCGCGCTGGCAAGGTTGAGCGAAGTTGACAACATTCATCTTGCGTCGTCGATCACACCTGGCGGTATAGTGATCCCCGCGGCTCTGACTATCGCAGCGTCGCGGAGCGAGATAACGAGCGATGCACTCGTTGAGGCCATTGTTGCTGGAATCGAGGCGATGGTTCGGCTCGGAATTGCCATTGACGGTCCCACGATTCTTTACCGCGGCATCTGGCCAACATATTTTGCGACTGCGTTCGGTGTAGCCGCGGTGGCGGCCCGTTTGTACAACTTCAATGCCATACAGGCCGCGCATGCGCTGGGACTAGCGCTAAGTTTTGCAGCGCCAGGCGTTGGTTCCCATAATGCGCAGAGCACATCGCGTTGGTTTGCGCTCGGTCATGCCGCATATAGCGGTTTCGCCGCCGCGCAGGCGGCGCAAGCCGGATTCACCTCAGATTTGAATCTGCTCAATGGCGATTTCCTAAGCCGCGTCTATGGAATCACTCCCAACATCAACGCTTTTATTGCGGGCATCGGTCGGCACTGGGCCATCGGCGACACGTCGATAAAGCCCTGGTGCGCGGCACGTCAAACGATCGCTGCCACGCAAGGTTTGCTGGAAATGATCGAGCTTGGCTTATCCCGTCAGGAGATTGTCGCGGTTGAGGTTCACGTCCCACCGCCGTTTCTCAGGATGATCGACCACGGCGTGGAGGCTGGCAATCGCACCTCATATCTCACCAGCGTTCAGTATCGAGTGGCTCTCGCCGCCTACGAGCGCTCTCGGTTGTATGACGTCAATTCTTCGCCCACACAATTAGCCGATGACATCAAATCATTTATGCAAAAGATTTCGGTCAAGGCCGATCAAGAATTATTGACCCATTATCCTACCGCGTGGCCCGCTAGGTTGGTTGTTCAAACTGTTAGCGGTACGCGTGACCGATCGGTCATCGTGGTGCCGGGCGATCCAACGCAGCCATTCGACGAACGACAGATTGAGGAGAAGTTCCGCAGGGTTCTAGTTTCAGTCGCCGCCGAGCATGTCGACAGCTTGCTCTTACACTGTCGATCGGCCTTCGACCAACCCCGGTCGGTCATGGCGTTGATCGACAAAATCACGGGCGCAAACTGAACCGCGGGCACCCAAGTGCAATAGTGCACCTGCCTAGCGCGCTATCGACTCGCCTTATCGGCGAAATGCCCTTTTGGCCCAAAGCGGTCATCGATCGGCGCGCTTTGATGTCGGTAGGTTGCCCGGAGGCTATTGAGACTTGCCGCCAGCCTTTTTGCACTCGGACCTGAACTTCCTACGCTGCTTACCGTGTAAGCCTTTGGCATTGGCCTGATCGGTGCAAGATTTTGAAATCGCCTTTTTCTGATCTTGACTCATCGGGGACTGAGCGGATGTCTGCGCCCAGGCTGTTCCCAACCCAATCACAACAGATAAGAATGCCGCACTCAGTACTAATCTCATGGTCTCGTCCTCACTAAGGATGCTTCGCTAAGCTAATTGGACACCCGCAATATTCGATTACTAACATTCGTCGGGTTCTCTGATTACTGCCGGGTCTTCGTCGTCGTCGCCGTTATCCTCTTCGTCTTCGCCATTCTCGTCCTCGTCGTCATGTGGGTCTTTCGGCGGCACCACTACGGCAGAGACAAGGCTAAAGCCGATTAGCCAGTCGAAAACGTTCCCAGGAACATGCAAGGTCAACATCTGGATCCCCAAATCCTATCCGCCCCGCCCCTCGCTATGCGGCTCTATCGCTGACCCCCTTCACACCGGAATGTTTTGCACAATGAGCACAACAATAAACGGCGCCGCCGGCTTCGACACCGTGCCCAATCACGTGGCATTGACAGTGAGCGCATCGTGGCGCCATGGCTTGAATCGCACATTCGAAGCTGTCGAATGTCAGGGTCTTGCCCGCTTGCGTGATCTTAAAGGCCTTGTCGTAGTCGTTGCCGCAGACATCGCAAATTGCCATGTGACCCTCCCTTTCTCGGACCGGATCGACTTTCACCGATCATTCAGGCCGCCATCTCTCTTTGGCCGGAACGCGATTCCTAGTCGGTGGTTCCCCGGTCCCGTCAAATTCTTAAAGTTGGCAATCGCGGCTTCGAAAATGCGCCCATTTCCTCCTCTCCATTTCCGCCACATCGTCATTTTTTTGAACTCAATTTGCCCGATACCGCTCGTTTGACTCGTCTTTGGCTTAAAGGGTTTGCCGCATGTCCGTATCAGGCGAGTTTTCCGTTTTCTCGCGTTTCGTGGTCAAGTTCGTCGAGATTATCGCAGCGGGTCTTGCGACTGCGGTGAGTGGCTATGTAATCGCGCATCTCACCGGTGCTTTGTCCTCTCCCGTGCCGCTACCGGCACGAGCCGTCATTGAGGACATGCCAAACCCCATACCTCCCGCTCCGCTTCCTTCATCGATTTTCGGCGATCGGGATGATCAGCACGCAGCCCAGAAGCAAGAGGTCACTGTTTCTCCTGCCCCGCAACCGGCGCCGCCCGTTAACGCCACCAAGATTGCACCTCCGCACAAACACCCGGAGACCGCCACGACCGCAGCCGACAGTCTTGCAGCGCGGGTCCGCGCTGCGCTCGCGACCATAGATGCCAACCGAACCGGCCAGCTTGCCGTACCGCCTCAGGGTGAGGTTCGACTCAATCCCGCTAGTGCCGCGCCACCTCAGGCACAGCTACCCGCTGATTCAAGCCGTAGTGCGGTGACTGGAACAGCGGTCCGCACTATCGTCGAACCTGGGCCAGCTCCTGCACAGCAGACGCAGCCGAACCCGCTCATCACGATTGAGGTTCCGTCTCGACCGGCCGCTCTACCATCGGCCACCCCTCCGGCTGAAAAAGAGACTGGCGTTTTTTCTGGTCTTGAGCAGATGCTGCGCCACGACCCGCTCGCAGGCAGCGAGGACGCCCCGCGCCCGCCCATGCCGGTGGGACAGTAGAAAACAGTTGCTAGTTACCGATGGGAAAGCGGTATCGCTGGTGCACCTCTAAGGCCCGTTAAGCGCGGTGCATTGACATTGCCTTCGTCGTTCGCCACATAACGACTGTCGGGCCAGACTGCAGTCGCCCGGCTTTCCCAAGGCATATCGCCCAAGAACTGCAACTCGCTCGCTCGCCGGGCAGAGGAGTTTTGGCGATATGTTCAATCTCCACAAGCCTTTCCGTCTGCTGGCGGCGTGGCACCGGGCTTTCGACAACCGCCCGGTGAGCTGTCGCGTGCAGCCAAGCGTTGTCTCACTCCCAAAGGAGATGAGAAATGTCTTGCGATAACACGACCTGCTGCACCGCTGTCGTTGACCTCGATCTGCATTGCAGTACCACGGCCCTGAAAACGGACCTGCCGGCCGACAAACAAAGCCTCTCCGGACTGACTACCGATCGATCCAAATCGAAGAGATGCCGACATGAAGTTCGATCGCGCATTATTCCAGACTCTACAGAAATAGACCCGGAGTACGTCTGGGGCGATGAAGGACCTTTCAACGATTGAAAAGGTCGCAGATGGAACTGCGGTCCAAAGGAGACGTCCCATGAAATGGATCACCCGTGAACACGTCAAGGTCGATAGGGTCGCGTGCCCCTGGCTCATCAAGAAATTCATCGACAAGGATGCGGAGTTCGTTTTCGTACCGCCCGACAAAGTTATGGAGGAGGCAAAGCGGCTTGACGCCATTCCTTACGACGTCAAAAACGTCGAATTGGGCCACCACGGCAAGGAATGCTCGTTTGAGGCGATCCTGAAAAAATACAACCTCGTCAATGATCGCGCGCTTGTCCTGCTTGGCAAGATCGTCAACGGCGCCGACACCGACAACACGCTATATCAACAGCCCGAGGGTCCGGGACTGGAAGCTATCGCCGAAGGCTTTCGCTATCTCGGCTACAAGGACGATCATGCAGTAAACGCTGCTGAATGGATCATTTACGACGCGCTTTATGCTTACTGCCGGGAAATGGTAAGGCAAGGACGGGCTGACGGAATGTTTGCAACGCGGTGACTCTGTTGTCGCCGCTTGTTATTCGCAGACCCAACAAGTCACTGGCAGAGAAGTGACCAAGCTGAAGATCGCTTTATGGGTACTCTTTGTTCTTTGGGCTGGTGCTTCGACCGCCCGGCCGGACAGCCTTGACGATATCTACACCACGCGCGCGGTTGTCACCGGGAAAGACGAAAGAAACCGACCTCTCGGCTTCAGGCTTTGTTTCGAAGATGTTCTCGTCAAGGTAACTGGTGATCCCAGCGTCGTGTGGGACAGCAGGTTTGAGACGTTCGCCGCCAATGCGGGACAATATGTTTCCACATTTTCGTATCGTGACCGACTTGAGGGAAAACCGGTTCACGACGAGCAGGGCACGTATGACCGCCCGCACTTTCTGACATGCCAATTCGATCCACAGAAGATTGATAGTGTTCTGAAAACTTTGGGTCGTAAACCTTGGTTGGCGCCCAGGCCGCCGCTCGTGATGTTGCTCGTTGTGCGAGGCCGCACGAATAGCGGTATCCTTTCGAGCGACGGTGCGTTCGACCCTGACATGCGTGAGGCACTGGCGAATGCATCGCAGCGTTATGGTTTATCAGTCCATCTGCCGAGCGTCGCTACCCTGCAAAGTAATCAAATCACCATTGATCACCTTACGACCATCCGGAGCGATCGATTGTTCAGAATCGCAAAGTCATCCGATAGCGAGTTGGCGCTTCTCGGGAACCTACGATGGAGTGATGCCGCGCTTGGATGGGTCGCCAGCTGGGAATTAGTGGCGAACGGCCGTCACTACCACTGGTCGGTTAGTGGCGTCAATTACGACGAGGCATTTCGGAATGCCGTTCGCGGCGCGGGGCGGGTATTGTCCGGTAACGGTAGGCCACTGTGAAGATCGACCCTGCCTCTAGTTGCGCGCAGTTGTTGCTGTGAAGGAGATAGTGGTCGTCCAGTAGCTGGATCGCGATAGAGCGTGAAGAACTCTTCAAGTGTTGCCTTTGTTGCCCAAGATTTCCAGCAATTGTGGATTTAAAACCGTGGCTCGAAGCGAAATCGAAACTATCCGAGAGTTGCTGGCATCGAAACCTCGACCCGTCGGATGGAGTGAGCGACGCCAACGCCTTGACGAGGTGGGTTCGGTCTGGCCGGTGGCTGACGATGTCAAGGTTGTTCCAGTCGATGCTGGAGGGGTTGCAGGCGAATGGTCAAGTGTTCCGGGCAGCGACGCCTCCCGAGTTCTTCTGTTCTTTCATGGCGGCGGTTATTGTTCAGGCTCGATCCGCAGCCATCGACGAATGGTATCGGAGGCTGGCCGGGCCGCAAAGGTGCGCACCCTGGCGATCGCTTACCGTTTGGCCCCTGAGCATCCTTATCCTGCGGCGTTAGAGGATGCCTGTTCGGCATGGCGGTTTTTGCGGCAAGCGGGAATTGCCGCAGCCCACATTGCCGTCGGCGGTGACAGTGCTGGCGGCGGTCTTACGGCCGCACTGATCGGTCGATTAAAAGCGGCTGGAGAAGAATTACCGGGGTGCGCGTGGCTGGTATCGCCGTGGGTCGATTTGACCATGTCCGGTTCGACGGTCACGACCAAGGATGCCGTCGATCCGCTCATCCATAGGGCCTATCTCGAGGAACTCGCCGTCGCCTATGTTCCAGCTGGTATGGATCGCATGGACCCGACCGTTTCACCGCTTTTTGGCGACTTGAGAGGGTTTCCGCCGACGCTTATTCAGGTCGGCTCTGCGGAAACCCTGCTCGCCGATGCAAGCCGTTTTGCCGCGGCCGCAGGTGCTGCGGATGTCAGCGTGAGATTAGATATCTGGCCGCACATGATTCATGCGTGGCATCTGTGGAATGCACGCCTCGAAGCCGGAAGGCGCGCGTTGGGTAGCGCCGGAGAATTTATCCGCGCCTGCGTATAATTGCTCTGAAAGGACTGAGTCATGCCAAAATATCTCGTTGAAGGGCGCTACACCGCAGACGGACTTAAGGGACTTACACGCGAGGGCAGTTCGCGGCGACGCGACGACATCGCAAAAACGATTGAAAGCGCGGGTGGAAAATTAGAGGCGATCTATTTCGCGTTTGGCGACGCCGACTTCTACATAATTTTTGACGTCCCGGACAACACTTCCGCTGCCGCCCTTTCAATAATCGCAAACCAAGGCGGCTTTGTAACGAGTAAAATAATTGTCCTTATGACTACAGATGAGATGGACCAAGCAATCAAAAAAACCGCGACCATAAAGTTTCTGCCGCCGGGACATTGACGTGTTGGCGACGATCAATGCCGTTAATTGGCACGAACCGCATACGATCGGCACGGCCTCTTTTGTGTTACCGAATTCAGCTACCTCCATCGGGACGGCAGAGTGAAACATGCGCGTCTTTCTAACAGGAGCAAATGGCTTTATTGGCGGCGCAGTTGCCGTCGCGCTGATCGCAGCGGGCCACAGAGTTCGCGGCCTGGTCCGCAGCAGGGCCACGGCCGAACTGATTGCAGTTCATGGCATTGAAGCAGTCATTGGTTCGCTCGATGACACGGCAATGTTGCAAGCTGAAGCAAAGACCGCTGACGCGGTTGTTAATGCTGCTTCAAGCGATCATCGCGGCGCGGTCGAGGCCCTCATCACCGCTCTGTCCGGTTCTGGCAAACCGCTCATTCATTCAAGCGGAAGCAGCATTGTCGCCGATCGCGCAATGGGCGAACCGTCCGAGCGTATTTTTGATGAGGCGACTGCGGTTGCGCCGGTGCCCGAAAAGGCGGCTCGTGTTTCGATTGATCAGCTGGTGCTTGCGGCTCCCGGAATCCGCTCCGCGGTGCTTTGCAACACAATGATTTACGGCCATGCTTTGGGGCCGCCGGCGCAGAGCGTTCAAATCCCCGCCCTGGTTCGACAAGCCAAAGCATCAGGCGTCGTGCGTTATATCGGGCGGGGATTGAATCGGTGGTCCAACGTACATATCGCTGACGTTGCCGCGCTGTATGTGTTGACGCTTGCCAAGGCACCCGCGGGCACGTTCATGTATGTGGAGAGTGGCGAGGAATCGCTTGGTGAAATCGCCGAGGCCATCGCGGTCCGGTTGGGCCTTGGTACCCCACAATCGTGGTCTGCCGAAGAAGCGATTGCCGCTTGGGGCCGAAATATGGCGGTGTTCTCACTCGGCTCCAACAGTCGCGTCCGCGGCAAAGCTGCGCGTGGACTAGGCTGGTCACCGACGCAACGTTCAATCACGCATTGGATCGCCAACGAAATGACTGACCGCGCGTGCGATACTTCAGGCGTGCAGTCTACGTGACGGCGCCGCCGGGTAATCGCGTCAAGGACTCCCCTCGCCGATCAAATCCTATTAGTCCCTCAGCACACTGCAACCGAGCACTCCTCCCGTTGTTGCCAAAGGGCAACGTATGTGTCCAAGGGGCAACACGCTCGGATATTAGGATCTGTGTCTCGTGGAATCGCTTGACGCCAAGTCCTACTCTGGCAATGTTGACTTTGGATTGTGTGGGAAGTCGGCCACACTGTGTGACGAGGACAGCACGGGGGAACGCGAGATGAGTTATTTATCGCATGTCGTGAACCAGCGCCCGATGCTTCGCGTCTCAGGCGAGATCTTGCTCGCGTTTTGCTGTGCGACGCCACTAGTGTTGTTGCTGTGTTTTCTAGTCTAGTCGCGCGTTTCGGACGCTCGTTCTAACGATGGGTGGCTGTCGATCGCACGGTTTTTCGATTGCTCCTATAACGTCATAGCACTTTAAAGTGCCAATGCCGCTCGCCAAAGGTGTGGCGCGAAAAAGCGTCAGTGCAACCGTTGCGGTAAGCAGCACCGCCACCGCTCCAAACAAAGCGAATACGTTGCGATTCATGAGCCCGTCCCCAGACTGACTCTAATTGAAGAGTCTATCAGACCAATCGGCGGCGGCAAGCCGGAATAGAGGCAGCCTGCCGCCAATGGCCATGTTGACCCCGGCCGGCGGTTAGGGAACTTTAGGAGACGAGGACTATTTTACTTACACGCCAAGCGGAACTGATGTCATGACCCGCTTGGCTTGAGGGCCCTGACAACTCGTCGGGGCTCTTGCTTTTTATTGATCTCGAAGCACCCCCGAGTGCCCGCGATTGTGTACTCGACGCGGGGAGCGAGAATCGATCCACCCGCAAGCGGGACCCGAATGCACCGGGATTGGGACTGAGATCACCACCGGCTCGACGCCCAATGACTGCCCCCAAAAAAGCGGCGCCTATCGGGACCAAGACTCGCGGCCGCATCAGCCGACGGCTTTGCTATTTGAACTTCAGCCTTTTTGTGCTGACCGTCACTTCGCAAAAAATCAAATTGCGGTCAGATCGATGTCGCGTCTGACACCGCGGCCGTTCGTCCCCTTGTCATGATCGGCCGTTTTCGGACGCAAACTTCGGCCTCGATCCTGCAAGGGTGTCGGGGCCTTCTTTTTGATTTGAATGCGAATCACGGTATGCATTACCCACGCGCTGATCGCTCACGCATTCCTCCCGGCGGCCGGCAGGCGCCACGCGTGTGCTAGGCGCGACCATTAAGGGCAGGTCCTTAAAGGCCCTGGCATTCGTCAGGGCCTCTTTTTTTGGCGCCACCAACGAACCGATGCGTCGTCGCGTCCGAGCCTCGCGTAACGCGCCTTGACGTTCGCGTTTCCACGTAACGCCGGCGCGTCGCGGTCAATCAGTGCGCGCAGCTGGCGAGGCTGAGCGATCGCCCTAGCATGTAAGAAATTTCATGATTGAACTAAAACGCGTCTGTTGAAGCGTTAGTTCCAAATTAGTTCCAAACAAGACGCGGCACTAAAGTTTGTAAAGCGGTGTTGGATCACTCAGCTGAGTTTGCCAGCTCCGCAAAAATCTCGCGGAGTTCCCCACATAACAGTGTGGTAAATGAAAAGGGCCCCGACACCGGTCGAGGCCCAAGTTGGTCGCGCCTAGCCCCCGCTAGCGTCTGCCCAACGCCGGAAGGAAATGCGCGGGCAATCGGCGCGTGCGACTAGCTATCCTGATTCGCAACAACAGCACAAACAGCAAAGCCGTCGGTTAACCGACGGCTTTGCCTTCGTCCCCCGACGTGCCGTTTTCTTGGACGGCAATCGTTGGGTCGTCGAACCGGCAGTGAAGCGGCTGTTTCACCCTGTCCCCAGCCTTCCGTTCCGCAAAAGGGGGGACGCCTAGTCCAACAAGGCAAGGTACGACCAACGCGACGGCTTTTTTACGGCTTTGCGACTCCCGGACGGCTATTTCGTGTGGAAAAAGGAGAGGCCCCGACGGCCCTTGTGTCGAGGCCTCAGTCCCGCGCCCGCACGGCCGATCAGTAAGGGACAAAACGGCCGGGTGTCAGACGCGCCTCAAACTGCACCGAGGGTCCATGCCGACAGTTTGACGAATCTCAAGTTCTCAGAGTTTTCCACAGCGGGACACGGAAACGGCGAACCTGAAAACCGCAACAACGCAAAGTGTGTAGCTTACGCGTGGTGGGTTGACCGGCCTTGAGGCTGCGCCCCCACCCTAGCTGCAGCATCATCGGGCCCTATCACGACAGCAAAGCCGTCGGCCGTAAACACCAACGGCTTTGCCTTCGTCCCCCGCGGGTGTCGAACCGACAGTGAGGCAGTAATGCGTGCGGCGGCTGTTTCACCTGAGTCCGACAAAGGAACGATCGACGCGACCGTGGGAGTTTTTGCGGCAATCAATCGTCGAGGCTGTGGCTTTCCGACTTTTCCACATTGCATCCAAGCGATCGGGCGCAAGTTTCTTTGGACCTATGACTGGATGGAGTGCCCAACTTCTGCGTAATGAGGCGCAGCAAACTACACCAAATATGGCGACGCTGCGTTGTCGCTATTTCCCAGCGACGTTACTTCCTAACGGTCGCGGACTTGTAGCTGCGGACCACCGTCGTTAGCCGCCTGATCGCCCACGAAACAGACCGATATGCCGGGCGGGATATTTGGAATTGGGCGATCGTTTCTTGGCCAAACAACGAGATCAACACTGGCCGGGCATTGGCTCGAATTCGCATAGGGATGTGCGGCCGTGCCGTCTTGTTGACCGGGCGGTTCGGCCTTCGAAACCGTGCCGATGACATCGTCTTTGCGGCCGCTGAGCTCCCCGATAGCGATGGCGACGAGACCCGCAACGATAATCGTGAATAACACCGCCCACGTGCGGCGGCCCCATTTCGTACTGTAAGCTTTTCCAGACATTTCAAACCGCCCAGAAAACCGGAAAAGCCGAATGTAGCGTCGTTTTTTGTCCGACGCGAGCGGCCTTCGGGGTGGACAGATCAACCCGGTCCCGTACTGGCAGAGTGCCAACTTCTGGCGCGTCAACCCCGCTGACTTATTTTGCACTGCACACGAGGCCGCTTGCTACCAAAGTCGAATAGGTAAAACCTTGCGGACAGGGTCTGATACTCGCGCACGAAGCTGGCCCGAGAGGGTACCGGGGGACGATCGTGAAGCTCCATGCTCCGACCAAGGGTTGGTTCACGGTTTCACTGATCATCGCGCTTATCGCCGTGATTGGCGCGCTTTCGCCGGTGCCCTACGTTACCAGCTACGGAACGTGGGTTGCGATCCTGGCCTATGTGGTTCTTGCGGTCGGCAATCTCGCGTCAACATGAAAAGAGTTTTGCGCCGTTGGCCAGGCAGTGACGGGCCCTTGAGAACAAAGGGGAGGACAATATGGCTGCTCGCATCCCACCGAATTTTCGACGCGTAATCACCGCCGCGGCGGGCGGTAACGTTATCGAGTGGTATGACTTCTATATCTTCGGAAGCTTGGCGGCCGTGTTGTCGGTCAAGTTCTTCGAAAAGACCCACCCGGTAGCGGCGCTGCTTAGCACCATCGCGCTGTTCACCGCAGGGTTTTTGGTCCGTCCGCTCGGCGCCTTTTTGTTCGGCTGGATGGGCGACCGCATCGGCCGCAAATACACCTTCCTGGTGACGCTCACGGGCATGGCGCTGGGCACTGGCGCGATTGGCCTGATCCCGACCTTCGACCAGATCGGATTAGCGGCCGCGGTCATTCTGTTCTGCCTGCGCATGATCCAGGGTCTTTGCCTTGGCGGCCAATACGGCGGCGCGATCACTTACGTCGCTGAGCACGTTTCCGACGAACGTCGCGGCTACTATACTGGCTGGCTGCAGACCTCGCCCACGCTCGGCATCGTGCTGTCGCTGATCGTCATCATCGTCACCCGCGCCTATCTCGGCGTTGATGCGTTCAACGCCTGGGGCTGGCGCATTCCGTTCCTGTTTTCCTTCCTGTTGATGGTCATCGCCTATTACATCCGCGTGAACTTCCAAGAATCGCCGATCTTCGAAGAGATCAAGGCGAAAGGCGCGATGACCAAAAATCCGTGGAAGGAAGCCTTCCTCAGCGAAAACATCAAATACGTGCTCATCGCCACGATTGTTGTACTCGGCGAGGGCGTGGTCTGGTACAGCGGTCAGTTCTGGCCGCTTTACTACCTCGGCACCGTCGTCAAGCTCGACCCGCTGACCACCGCTTATATCGTTGGCGCCGGGCTCGTGATCGGGACGCCAACATTGGTCTTGGCCGGCTGGCTGTCCGACCACATCGGCCGCAAGCCGGTGATCCTGGCAGGCTTCCTGCTCGCGGCACTCACTTATTATCCGCTGTTCAGCTGGCTCGGCGCGGTCGCGCAACCGGGTAATGTCAATTACCCAATCGCGATCCTCATCATCGCCATCATGGTCGGCTATGTCGGCCTGGTGTATGGGCCGATCGGCGCGTTCCTGGCCGAATATTTCCCCGGCAGGATCCGCTACACCTCAGTCTCCGTGCCGTATCACATCGGCAATGGCTGGGGCGGCGGCCTAGTCCCGTTCATCACCACGGCGGCTTTCGCCGCCACCGGCAGTCTTGGCTACGCGCTGATCTATCCGATCGCCGTTCCCGCGATCGCTTTCGTCCTCAGCCTGTTCCTGATGCCGGAAACGCGCGAGCGCAGCATCTGGGACGAGGCGGCAACAGCGCAGAAAGCGTAAGCTGCATCTTCGCACAAGAGCGTTGCGGGGCCTTTCGGGCCCCGCAACTTTTTTCTCAGCCAAGAGCTTCGCCGGCGCCCGGCGTCGCCAGTTTCGCGGAGGCGCGGCGCGGCAAGTGCCCACTCCACGCCAGGATGAAGATCACCGCGTAAAAGGGTAGTGATTCCCCGACCAGCAGGCCGACATCCGTGACGTCCGTCGCCAAGGCGACGATCGCCATGATTGCCGCTGCCGCAAGAAGGTAACAGGCGTAGCGAGGCCGTCGCAGCGCGATGCCGAGCACAAGCAAAATCAGAAGCCCCTGCCCGAGCAGCAGCTGGACAAAAAAATGTTCGGGAAAATTCGGCGACACCAGTCGCGCGACGATAAGCCCGGGATCGATCTGATGTTCATATCCAGTAGTAAAGCCGACGCGCAGCATCAGAAAAAGCAGACAAGCACCAACAAGTAACGCGACGGAGATAACGATGCCGCGCCTGCGGTCCCCGCCCAGCCGCACAGCCATAAACATTGCGAGCGCAAAAATAAGCGTGGTCTCACGCGAAAACAGCGCAAGCGCGCATGCCATGGGGTGATCGCCGCATTGCCTTCAACGAAAGCCACAGCAAACAGTGAACTCGTAAGTCAGCCCCAGCCGATCGTCACCGGCGCAATCACGGCGCTCGGGAAATAGAACCAACCGGCAAAAATTCCAAACAATGCAAGAGTTGATCACGCTATCGGTCGCAGGCTTGCTCCTGAGATAACCCGCCAGAACCGTGGATGCGACCATCTCATCCGTTTCGAGGAATTTGCACAAACGGTTGCGGATTTTGAGCGCTGCCTCAAGCCTGGCGGGTTGTTGATCATTCGCCACAGCAATTTCCGCCTGTGCGACGCCCCTGCTGGCAAAGCTTTCGAGACGATTATGAGGCTACCGACCGACCCCAAAACCCCGATATTCGGGCCGGACAATCGATTGCTCCCGGATCGCGAATATCCAGACACCGCTTTTCGTAAGAAACTCAGTCACTGATCGAGTTCAGCGGCTGCCGACGCCAGCCTTAGATGTTGGCGCTTTTATGTGCATCCATTTACGTGCGTGAGCCTGCGGCAGGACGCCTCCCCCATAAAAGACCGCATGAAAGACGTCGCGGGATGGCTAGCCCACTCTCGGCAAGAAGAGTATGTTTTCAGCCACGCCACATAAACAATAATGACGGCGTCGCCTATTGGACCCTTGGAGGACACGATGAGCCCATCACGCCTGCTCGCCCGATCACGTCCAACCCGCCGCGAAATTATAAAATCGGCGGCACTCGGCTCTGCCGCCGCCATTGCCGCGCCCTATGTGAAGGGGGTCTACGCTGCGGGTTCGCTCGCGCTCGGCTTGTGGGACCACTGGGTTCCCGGCGCCAACAATGCCCTGACCAAGCTTTGCAACGAGTGGGGCTCAAAGAACAGTTGCGAGGTCAGGATCGATTACATCACCTCGCAAGGCGAAAAGGACAAGCTCACCGCGGCGGCTGAAGCGCAAGCCGGCACCGGCCACGACATCATGTCCCATCGCGACTGGAACGTCCGTATTCATCAGAACGTGCTTGAGCCGGTCGATGACGTGATCGGCAAGCTGACGCAGCAATATGGCCCAATCAGCCCGGTCGCGGAATATCTTGCCAAGATCAAGGGCACGTGGCGCGGAATACCGACCGCCGTCGGCAGTCAGGTCAAACCATGCTGCTCGCGCATCGACCTCTACAAGCAACATGCCGGCATCGACGTGACCGACATCTTCCCCGCCGACGAATTGAAATGGGATAAAACAAAGACCGATACCTGGACGTGGGACACCTATTTGGCCTCGGCGGAGAAGCTGTACAAGGCCGGCTATCCGGTCGGCTTGCCGATGGGACAGACCAGCGACGCAGTGGATTGGGTCGGCGCACTGTTCAACTCGTTCGGCGTCGTCATGGTGGACGGCAAAGACAATATCAGGATCAACTCCGATGAGACCCACACAGCGCTCGAATATCTAAAGAAGCTGATGGCGGTGAACCCGCCGGAAGTTTATGCCTGGGATGACGCCGGCAATAACCGCTGGCTCATTTCCGGCAAGGGCTCGAGCATCATGAATCCGCCGAGCGCCTGGGCCGTCGCCAAGCGCGACAATCCGCAGGTCGCCGCGAATTGCTGGACCCATCCAATGCCGAAGGGACCAAAAGGCCGCTTCGTCGGCCAGCTCCCGCAGTTTTACGGCATCTGGAGCTTCTCGAAGAATAAGCAGGCCGCTAAGGATCTTCTGCTGTACATTTCTCAGAAGGAATCCGTCGCCCAGTTGGTTCAAGCGTCGTACGGCTACGATCTGCCATCCTTCAAGAGCATGTACGATCTCGATACTTGGAAAACCGTCGAGCCGCCGGTCGGAACCGTTTACGGCTACCCACCGCGCGGCGACGAGCAGACCTCGATCGCCGGCGCCCCCGCGCGCTCCGAAGTCGGCGCACAAATCTACAACCAGGCGATCAATACCATCATGGTCTCCAAGCTCACGCAGGGAAATGAAAAGCTTGATGACGTCATCAAGTGGGCCGAAAACGAGCTCGAAGGAACTTTACGTGCCTAAGCGCCGTTTCGGTCCATAGAACGCAAATGCGTGCTGGCCGGTTTGGCCGGCACGCCTCAGAGGCAAGCGACGAGGCAAGCGATGGCCGATACCATTCATACCTGGTCGCCCCGGCTGCAGCGAAACCGGCTGCAGGAAACGCTGCTAGCATCATCGGCGGCACGCAGCCTGCATCAGGTGCTGCGCCGCCGTTCCACCATCGCTTTCCTGATGTGCCTGCCGCTGATCCTGATCATCGCCTGCCTCGTTCTCTATCCGGCGTTGTACTCGATCTATCTTTCGATGCTGAACAAGACGCAGACGCGCTTTATCGGACTTGGCAATTTCAGTTTCCTGTTGTCGCGCGACGTGTTCTGGATGGTGGTTCAGCAGTCGGCGATCTTCGCCCTAACCGCGGTGTTCTTCAAAGCGCTAATCGGACTCATTACCGCGCACCTGATCAATAATCTGCCGGCCAAAGGCCAGCGCAAATGGCGTGGCATGCTACTGGTACCATGGGTCATTCCGCTGGCGCTCTCATCGCTGAGCTGGTGGTGGCTATTCGATCCCACGCATTCGGCCTTCAACTATATTCTCGAGAGTTTTGGTCATGGCGACATCGCTTGGCTCAGCAATCCTTATTGGGCACGATTTTCAGTCATCCTCGTCAATGTCTGGTACGGCGCACCGTTCTTCCTAATTATGTATCTGGCCGCGCTCAAATCGGTGCCGGAGCAGCTTTATGAGGCGGCCGCAATCGATGGCGCCAATGCCTGGCAGAAATTCCGGCACATTACGCTGCCGATGATGCGCAATATCATCGCCATCACGGTGCTATTCTCTTTGATCGTCACGTTTGCCAATTTCGACATCGTGCAGATCATGACTGCCGGCGGACCGCGCAACATGACTCACGTGTTCGCCACTTACGCCTTCTTGCTCGGCATCCGATCGGGCGACCTGCCGCTCGGCGCCGCCACGTCGCTGTTCATGTTCCCGATCCTCGCTGTCGCGGCAATTTTCATTTTGCGAGGCGTGCGCAAGCGTGGCAGAGAAATCGGATGAGCACTGCCGCAGTCGCCGCGCGCAGCGCCGGCTTGGGTCTGGGCTTGAAGGGCAGCCTGAGCCGCAATCGGCGTTGGGCTATGATCGCGTCCTACTTTTTCCTGGTTTTGTTCGCGATCTTCTTTCTGATCCCGCCGTATTACATGATCGTCACGGCGTTCAAGAGCGACGCTGAAGTCGCGCATATGGCAACCAATCCATGGATCATTGCCGACGGCGTTACGCTCGATCAGTTCAAAATCCTGCTGACGCAAACCGACTTCCTCAGATTCTTCAGGAATACCGCCATCGTGACGCTTTGCGTCGTCGCAATCACGATGGTGGTCAGTGTCTTGGCCGCATTCTCGCTGGGGCGGATGAGATTTTGGGGTTCGAGCATCCTCGCCACCGGCATTTTTCTCACCTACCTTGTTCCTGACACCTTGTTGTTCATTCCACTATTTCAGATCGTCAAGGCGTTCGGATTGCTCAACTCCTATTGGGGCATGGTGCTCGTTTACCCGACGCTCACGGTGCCGTTTTGCACCTGGATCATGATTGGCTATTTCCAATCGATCCCCAAAGAGCTTGATGAGGCGGCGCTGATCGACGGCGCCGGTCACATGCAGATGCTCACCAAGATCTTCATTCCGGTAGCATTGCCTGGAATTATCGCCGCCATGATTTTCGCCTTTACGGTTTCATGGGCGGCCTTCGTCTATCCGATGGCGTTTCTCTATTCGGCGGACCAGCAGGTTCTCACCGTTGGCACGGTAACGAGCCTGATCCGCGGCGACGTCTACAAATGGGGGATGCTGATGGCGGGTGCTTTGCTTGCCGCTGCGCCGCCGCTCGTGATCTACGCTTTCCTGATGGACTACTATATTGCCGGGCTTACCGCCGGCGCCACGAAGGGGTAACAGAGGTTCGTAATCATGGCCGAAGTCTCGTTGCGTAACGTCGTCAAGCGGTTTGACAACGTCGAGGCGGTCCGCAGCATCAATCTCGACATTCCGGACAATGAATTCGTCGTACTGGTCGGCCCCTCGGGTTGCGGCAAGAGCACGACGTTGCGCATGATCGCCGGCCTCGAGGAGCTCACCTCGGGCGACATTTATATCGGCGGGGAAGTCGTCAACGATCGGCCACCCAAGGATCGCGACATCGCGATGGTGTTTCAGAATTACGCGCTATATCCGCATATGACCGCCTACGAGAACATGTCGTTTGGTCTGAAATTGCGCAAATTTTCCAAGGACGAGATTCGCAGGCGCGTCGACAACGCTGCCCGCATTTTGGACATTACCGAGCTTTTGGAACGAAAGCCGAAAGCGTTATCCGGCGGACAGCGCCAGCGCGTCGCGATGGGGCGCGCTATTGTGCGCAATCCGAAAGTGTTCCTGTTCGACGAGCCGCTGTCGAACCTCGACGCCAAGTTGCGCGTGCAGATGCGCACCGAGATCAAGCGCGTGCACCAGATGGTGAAGACGACCACCGTCTATGTCACGCACGATCAGGTCGAAGCCATGACGCTCGCGGACCGCGTCGTCGTCATGAACGGCGGCGCGATCGAGCAGATCGCAAGTCCGCAAGACCTCTATCATCGCCCGAAAACGCGTTTTGTCGCTGGGTTCATCGGTTCGCCGGCAATGAACTTCATGCGCTGCCGCCTCGAGCAGAATGGCGCCGGACTGCGGGTGCGCGTTTCCGATAAAATCAGCCTGCCGGTGCCGGCGGCGCGAACGGCACGCTACCAGTCGCTAATCGGAAAAGAACTAACGTTGGGCCTGCGCCCCGAACACATCACTGAGCCGCGGCGCAGCGATCGCGATCAAAATTGCGAATTTTCGGTCACCCTCGACGTCGTCGAGCCCATGGGAATGGAGACCATGGTGTTCTTTGGCGTCGACGGGCAGGAAATCTGCGGCCGGGTCGATCCGGGCAGCGCTGCCGGTCCCGGTGAAATCATGCGGCTCTACGCCAATATGGAACACGTGCACCTGATCGATCCGCAGACCCACCAAGTGCTCTAACCGTTCGTCCTTCAGTCGCAGTGAACAAAAAGGCCCGGCTCCGGCGGCGCCGGAACCGGGCTTTGCGGTTTCCGAGACGGACTTTGCGGCCCGCTCCTTCTCTATCCGCGCTAATCCTCGCTGTAAGCGTCGTCCGAAATATCCTTACCGGTGTAGTCGGGCATAAGACAAGTCGCGATAAAACTGATCACCGCGAGAACGGCAATGTAGATCGAGATCGCGTAACCGGTGTGATAGGCGGCAAATAACGCAGTGGCGATGATCGGCGCCGGACCGCCGGCGATGATCGATGCCAATTGATAGCCGAGCGAAGCGCCACTATAGCGCAAGCGGGGCGTGAAGGATTCCGCGATCAACGCCGCTTGTGGTCCATATTGCATATCGTGCGGTATGAGCGACAGCACGATAGCGAGGAAGACCAATGCAGGGGCGGCCGTGTCCACCATTGCGAAGTAAATGAACCCGAACACGCCCATAGTGACGACGCCGAGCAGGTACATGGTCCTGCGACCGATCTTGTCGGACAGGTGCCCGGCGATCGGAATGCTGAAGAACGACACGCAGGCGGCCGCCATGACCGCCGCCAAGACGAAGTCGCGCGACATTTTCAACGTGCCGACCGCATAGGCGAAAATGAAGGCGGTGAACACGTAGAACGGTGCCTGCTCGGAAAGGCGCAGCAAGGCGGAGAGAATGATCTCCTTCGGCTGCTTCCTGATCACTTCCATGACCGGAGCCTTCTCGATTTTCTCCTTGGCAATGATTTCCTGGAAAACCGGCGTCTCGAAAATGCCGAGCCGGATCCACAGACCAATGCCAACCAAGATGATCGAGAGCGCGAATGGCACGCGCCAGCCCCAGGTTAGAAAGTCGGCGCCTGCCCATGAGCTGAAGGCTAAAATCGCAAAATTCGACAGTAGCAAGCCGCAGGGCACACCGAATTGCGGCCACGACGCAATCAACCCGCGTTGGTTCTGCGTGCGCGACCACTCCATTGCCAGGAGCACCGAACCGCCCCACTCGCCGCCGACGCCAATGCCTTGGATCATCCGCAGCACCGTCAGCAAGATTGCGCCCCAGATGCCGATCGAGGCATAGGTCGGCACAAACGCGATCGCGAAGGTGGCAAGCCCCATGCACATCAGCGTGGCGATCAGCGTCGCCTTGCGGCCAATACGATCGCCATAGTGACCGAAAATCGCCGCGCCAATCGGACGCCCCACGAAGCCGATGAAATATGTGCCGAAGGCCAGTAGCGTCGCCGAAAGCGGATCCTCATTAGGAAAGTATAGTTTCCCGAACACCAAGCCGGCGGCGGTGCCGTAAAGAAAGAAATCGTACCACTCGATCGCCGTGCCGACCGTTGATGCGACAACCGCTTTTCGCAGCTGTGCCGCATGTTCGGCCTCCGGTAACGTGCCTACCGTCGTCGCCATAGCCATGGCATGTCTCCCCGTTCCTTTGTTGCGCGGAGCGGGCTTGTTCGTCGCCCGGTTTCCGGTGCTAACGATACTTCGGCACGTCGGCCAAGGCTATAGCGTCCCGGTCGCAGGGGACGCGCGGTCCCCCTACCTTTTGGGTCCGGATTAGGGCGAGGGCCAGCCTATTATTGGCTGGGCTTGCTCGACGCCATCACGGTGACGGGCGTCTCGCGATAGTCATCCGCGAACACCTGCTTGAGACTGTCGAGCTTCGGCAAGTCATTGAAGACGATGTAGGGATAGGTCGGGTGCAGGACGAGGAAGTCCTGGTGATAGTCTTCGGCCGGATAGAAACCGGATAGCGGCTCGAGCTTGGTGACGATCGAAGAACCGAAAACATGCGCCTGTTGCAACTGGGCAATATAGGCGCTGGCGATCCGCTTCTGCTCGTCATCGGCATAGAAGATGGCGGAGCGGTACTGCGTGCCAAAATCCGGGCCTTGCCGATTGAGCTCCGTCGGGTTGTGCGCGACTGAGAAATAAATCTGCAGGATTTTGCCGTATGAAATCTGTTGCGGATCGAAAGTGATCGACACCGACTCGGCGTGGCCGGTTCGCCCGGTTCCGACCATTTCGTAATGCGCCGTGTCCTTCTGCCCGCCGGCATAGCCGGAAACCGCCTGGGTCACACCCTTGGTGTGCTGGTAGACGGCCTGGACGCCCCAGAAGCAGCCGCCGGCCAGGACCGCGGTTTGTAATCCGCGGCCAGTTACCGATGATGCATCCACGGCCGGAGGGGGAATGACCACTGCCCGCTCGGCAGCTGCAACCAACCGCGCGTGGAGGCCCGTCAATGGCATCGCCGCCAAAATCGCAATACCGGCCCGCAAAATGCTGCGGCGAGCGGCGCAATGGGTCATCGTCGCTGATCGGTCCTCTGCGCGCCTGATCGGCATGTGAGTTCCTCCTGCCAATTCGCTATTCGGTGTCGGCTTTCCAAACTGAGTTCATAATGGCACCTGGGCCGAGGTGCCAATCACAAAGAACTCCAAAATCGAGCACATTGCGCTCACGAGCGCGTGTCCTGCCCCGCGCCCTCTATGCGGGCGGTAAGGCGTCACGCGTGCCGGTCAATGGGTCCAGGGAGTCCGCCGGCTGTAAGCGAAATTATCGGAATAAGAAATGCGCTGTCGCTTGCTCGGCACGGCTTCGAACACCTCGTACGCAATCCCGTTACGCTCGCAGTAAGCAACTGCTTCATCTTTGGTGTCGAACTGAAGCCGCAACTGTTGCTTCATATCGCCCGAACTGGTCCAGCCCATCAGCGGCTCGACGGCGGGCGGCTGCTCCGGCTCGTAATCCAACACCCACTCTTTAGTCTTCGCGGTGCCCGATTGCATCGCCGTGCGAGCCGGCTTGTAAATCCGCGCGGTCATTCTTCAACCTTCCCAGTCGTGCAGCTAACTTTCATACGAGTGGATTAAGCACCACGTTTTGTTGGCAACGGACGAGACCAACCGAACGGCGGCGATTGGTCGGGGCAGCAGGATTTGAACCTGCGACCTGCAGTACCCAAAACTGCCGCGCTACCAGGCTGCGCTATACCCCGCCTGTTGTGGAATTGGATAGCCGTTTCGCTTGTCGCCAGCAAGCTAGGTTGCTTTTACCTTACCTGGCGCCTTTGCCGAAAAACGATCCCGTCACGCGGTCACCCGGCGCGATGCCGAATTTGCGTGCGGTGCCGGCGATGACCTCGAGCACCGCCCGCACCGGGCGTCCGGACGGGATCATATCGTCCGACATCGGCTTGGCATTTTCTGCAACTCGCACGACGCGTCCGTCGCCGGCGATGAAAATCATGTCGAGCGGAATGTAAGTGTTGTGCATCCAGAACTGCACCGGCTGTTCGGTCTGGAAATCGAACAGCATGCCGCGCCCTTCGGGCAGTTCTTTGCGGTACATCAGGCCCAGCGCCCGTTCCGCCGTATTGGTCGCGAGCTCGACGGCGAAGGCATGCACGCCGGTGCGCGTAACGATCTCGATCGTGTCCGGTCCGGCCGCGCGCGCTGCCGGCAGCGCAACGAGCAAGGCCCACCCGGTAATGAGCAATGCGGCCGCGAGCCGTGATCCGCGATTAAGCATGCTGAAAATGGAGATTTTGCCCAGCGCTAATGCGAGGCCGGACCAAGCGGTCCGCTCTCCGGCCGGACTTCCGCGGCCATCATTCCCTTCGGCCCTGGTCCGTATCGCACCAGCACGAACTGGCCTGGGCGCAATTCGGTCATGCCGAAGCGGCGCAGCGTTTCCATGTGCACAAAAATGTCGGGAGTCCCCTCCCCGCGCGTCAGGAAGCCGAAGCCACGAAGCCGATTGAACCATTTTACCTGTGCTCGTTCGAGGCCGCTTGTGGGCGCAACCGTAACATGGGTGCGCGGCGGCGGCATCTGCGCCGGATGCACGGCCGTGGATTCGTCCATAGAGATGATCCGGAAGGCCTGCAGGCCTTTCGGTCCAGCGAGCACCTCGCACGCGACGCGCGATCCTTCATAAGCAATCTGATAGCCGTCTCGGCGCAGACACGTGACGTGCAACAGCACGTCGGCCATGCCGTTGTCCGGCACGATGAAGCCGTAGCCCTTGGCGACATCAAACCACTTGATGACGCCCGAAACCTCGATGACACCGGAAGCGGTTTCATCAACGAGGGCGGATTCGGGTAGGACACCCGGCTTCGCAGTTTTTGGTTCGATCCCGTCCGACGCCATGACGCGTGGCCGCCGCCGCTTCTATGCTGGCGCCCGACGGGCGCTTTACGAATCTTGGGAATCGAAGATAACACCGGCATTCCGACGCGAAAGGACAAAAATGCAACACTGCGCCAAAAGCGTCATTACCTGTGTACAATGTGCACGTTAAGCGGCGGATTGTGTCGTCGCGAACGGTTCGAGAACCGTTCCTATGTCGGCGCGCACAACAAGATCGGCGATTTCGTCGAAATCGGTGGCTTCGCGATTGATAA
>Ga0310909_10000056_pt1 | contig 44304 bp, 42 predicted proteins | sample GREbulkMGT000H_FD_203449 | JGI IMG/M metagenome (GOLD analysis project Ga0310909, IMG submission 203449) | Lab enrichment of tropical soil microbial communities from Luquillo Experimental Forest, Puerto Rico - GRE.bulkMG.T000H | ecosystem: Environmental > Terrestrial > Soil > Tropical forest >... | reverse complement strand
CCGGTGGCGCGGCCCGCGCGATCGCTCTTCAATGCGCGAAGGAAAATTGCGAACGCCTGGTCATCGCGAACGGGACATTCGAAAAAGGACAAAAGCTCGCCGATTCGCTCCGAAGTTTCTTTGAAGGCCCGAAAGTTTTTGGGCCGGTGCCGCGTTTGCAGGCGATTCCATGGGAAGAGAAGGCCTTTCGATTTCAGGTCGGCAATGTCGATCTTGTGGTGAATGCGACGCCGATTGGATTGAATCGCGGAGATGTGTCGCCAATTCCGACACGATTGCTGGCGCCGCACGTGATGGTCTATGACACGATTTATTCCGACAAGCGCACTCCGTTAGTCGGAGCGGCGATCGAAGCTGGCGCACGCGCTGCGAATGGTCTCTCGATGTTGCTTCATCAAGGCGCGCTCGCGTTTGAGATTTGGTTTCAGCGCGAAGCGCCACTCGAAGCGATGCGCGCGGCGATTCGTTAGGAATTTTCTTTCGCCATCTCCTGGCCGCGTTTTGCCGCGGCTTCGACAGCAGCAATTAGACTTTCGCTCGTCCTGAGTTTTTCCATCACGGCGAGGCCGGCAGCGGTCGTTCCGCCTGGCGTCACCACCATTCGCCTCAGTTCTTCTGGCGACATCTTGGTTTCAAGCATGATCTCGGCTGCGCCGCGGGCGGTTTGAATTGCTAGCTCAGTCGCCACATCGTTTGGCAATCCCATTTTTGTTCCGCCGGCTGCAAGCGCTTCGATCACGGTATAAACAAAAGCCGGCCCGCTACCGCTCAGAGCCGTGACCGCATCGATCTGCTGTTCTTTGATTTCAACGACCACGCCGATAGCGCCAAAGATCCTCTTCGCCAAATCGAAATCCGCTTTTGTGCTTCGACTGCCGCGGGCAATGCCGGTTGCAGCGCGACAAATCGCCGAGGGGGTGTTGGTGAGAGCGCGCAGGACTCGAGCGTTGCAGACTTTTTCCATGTTCGAAATCCGAACGCCACCCGCGAGCGAGATTACCAGTTTGTTTTCCAGTTCGTCTGTGAGTTCCGCCAAAACGGGCAAAACCATCGGCGGTTTCACTCCGATGAAAATGGCGCCGGCTTTTTCGGCGACCTCTGCGTTCTCGGTCGTTACCGAAACGCCCGATTCCTTTTGCAATGCGACGCGTGTTTGTTCGTTTGGTTCGCTGGCAATGATCTCGCCCGGTGGACAGAATTTCACCCGCATCAGACCGCGAATAACCGAGCCGGCCAGCTTCCCCGCGCCGATAAAGCCGAGCCGGGAGATTTGAGAAGCGCTCATTTTTCGCGATAGTATTCCATGGTCGCCCCCGGTGTAAATTTCGCTCCGAGTCCTGCGCGTCCCTTAAACCGGACGAGAGCGGACTTGGCGGCAGCCCTTCGTGAGCTTGCGCGAAAGCGCAACGCCATCATCCTCGCGCACAATTATCAGGTGCCCGAACTGCAGGAAGTCGCCGATTTCGTGGGCGACTCGTTAGGCTTGAGCTATCAGGCGGCGAAAACGAAAGCCGACGTGATCCTTTTTTGCGGCGTTCATTTCATGGCTGAGACCGCGAAGATCATCAATCCGGCGAAGCGCGTGATTTTGCCGGACCTTGAGGCCAGCTGTTCGCTTTCAGAATCGTGTCCGCCGGAGAAGTTGGCGGAGTTTTTGAGAAAACACGCCGACAAAAATTACTACGTGATCGCTTACATCAATTGCAGCGCTGCCGTGAAAGCGCAGGCGGACATCATTTGCACGAGCGGTAACGCGGATGACGTCGTCCGCGCGGCTCCGAGAGATCAACATATTCTTTTCGTGCCGGACCAAAATCTAGGTGCGTGGGTGATGGAGCGGACCCGCCGCGAAATGGATTTGTGGCAGGGAACGTGTTACGTGCACGTCGAGTTCACGGCCCGAAGCATTAATCGGATTCGCGAAGAGTTTCCCGATGCGCCGGTGGTCGCGCATCCCGAGTGCACTTACGCGGTTCGCATGCTTGCGGACGAAGTTTGCTCGACCGAAAAAATGGTCGCGTTCTGCAAGAATTCGCCGGCGAAGGAAGTCATCGTCGTGACCGAAGCGGGCATGCTGCATCGATTGAAGAAGGAAATTCCGGGCAAGACGTTCATTCCGGGACCTACTGAGAATTGTTTCTGCGGCGAATGCCGTTACATGAAAAAGAACACGCTTGAGAAAGCATACGACGCGCTGCTCAACATGGAGCCGGAAATCTTTTTGCTGGAATCGATCCGCAAGCGCGCCGAGCTGCCGATCTTGCGAATGCTCGAGCTGGGCAAATAATCGCCGCGACGACTAAGTTTGTTTTGCCGCGGCCATTCCAAACAAACTCCTTCGTTCATCGCGTGAGTTGGATTTTCGACTGGGTTGTCGTTGTTGTGGTAGCGCTCTTAAGTGGCGCGTTTGGGAAGTTACCGCGCATCGATCTTACTATCGGCACTGTTGCGTTCTCGGCGGCCTATTGCTTGACCGCGCTCGGCATCATTTCACGTTTTTCAATTTGGATTCCGGTCTGGTTGCCGCTCGGGGCGCTTTGGATTGCCGTGTTATTCGCGATCTTTCTTCCAAAGCCTAAAGATTCGGCGCGGACAGTCGCTATTGCGACACCACCGCTGACTCCGTAATGACGAAGAAGGACTCCATAGAAACGCGCATCGAGCGGTTGCACGCCGGCGGTATAATCGACATGCATTTCGATTTGCCGATGGACTTGTACGAAAAGCGCGACCGGCAAAATGTGTTAGTGACAGAATTCTTGCCGGAATTTGAAGCTGGCGGGATGAGAATCATCGGCGCGGCGCTCTATGTCGAAGATCGTTACTTGCCTGATCGCGGTTTGCAGGTCGCGGCGGATCAAATCGCGCGCCTTTTCACAGAAGCCGATCAGTCGCGGTATCTAGTTTGTCGCACGCATCGGGAAATTTCGCGCGCACTCGATTCCAAAAAGATTGGATTCGTGATCACGATGGAGGGGGTCGAACCGCTCGGCGACGACTTGGATTTGTTGCGTGCGTTTTATGAACTGGGGGTGCGTGCGATCGGATTAACTCACGCGCGCACGAACGCTGCTGGTCACGGCGGAATCTTCGCGGTCAGCGGTTCTTCGTCGGAAGGATTGAGGCCGTTCGGTCGCGATCTTGTTCGCGAATGCGAACAGCTAGGCGTGATCATCGACCTCGCCCATATTAATCCGGCCGGCTTCAAGGAGATTGTCGATCTAACGACGAAGCCGCTGATTGTTTCGCATACGAACTCGCGGAAATTTTACAACGTCGAGCGCAACATCAGCGACGAGCAGATCAAAATGATCGGCGAACGCCGCGGCGTGATCGGGATCAACTCAGTTCTTGTCAGTCCAAAGAAAAGGGAGAGCACCCTCGACCGGTATGTCGATCATATAGAGCATGTCGCGGATTTGATCGGGATCGATTGCGTCGGGATCGGGTTCGATTTCTTCGAATTTATTTATCGCCAGTGGCCGGAGGAAAAAAAGAAGTGGATGGCCGAAGAACTAACGACGCCACACTTTATTCCTGATCTGGTGAATCATTCGCACGCCAAAAATCTGACCCGCAAATTGGTCGAGCGTGGCTTCAGCGATAAGCAGATTGAAAAGATTCTCCGCGGCAATTGGCTGCGAATTTTCGAAGAGTTGCTTTAAACAATTCCCAAGGCCGGAAATCTTCGGCCGAGCACAATCTCGCTCGGCGCTTTGAGCCACCGATCGAGGACCGTCCCGTAAACGCTTCGGAAGTCGATGTTGAATTTGAGGTCGCCACGGTCGAGATCGGTCAGGCTCGGATACTTGCCGAACAATCCAGCTTTGACCGCGCCTCCGGACACGAACATCGGCGCAGCCGCGCCGTGGTCGGTTCCGCCGTTCGCGTTTTCCTGAACACGTCGGCCAAATTCGCTGAAAGTTATCAGCAACACGCGTTCGAAATTTCCTTGTTGTTTGAGATCAGCCACGAATGCGCTGATCGCTTCGTTAAATTCGCCCATCAAACGCTCGTGCGTGCTGATTTGCCCGGCGTGAGTATCAAATCCGCCTTGGCTGGCATAATAAACCCGCGTCGGCAATCCGCCGGCGATCATGCGAGCGATGATATTCAAACTCGCCGCGAGCGGTCCCTGCGGATAGGGCACGGTTGATTTATATTTTCGCGCGATTGCGAGAATCTTGTCCGAGCTCAATTGCGCGTCGAGCGCGGTGCGTTGCAAAAAATCGAGCGTACTCAAACCGTTTTTCGTGCTGCCGGTGATCGTGCCAATCGATCCGCCATCGTTCGACGTCACGCCGCCGCCGCTTTCTTCACCTGCGCCCGATTCGTTTATTTCCCGGAAAAAAATTTCTTCGGCGCTCATGTGGCCAGCATCTGGCTCGGAAGGTCGAAATCGAAATTGTTCGGGACGCGAAAACGTTACTCCCGTCGGATTTTTCGCGGCGAATGCTTGCGGCGTTTCCTCGCCAATCGCGACGCCGACTGTTGGATCCGCGCCCGAGCAGCAATTATCGAAATAACGTCCGAGCCACCCATCGCTTACTGTGTGGTCCGTGTCAGAGGCTGTCTGCCAGATTTCTGTCGATCGAAAATGCGAGCGATTCGGATTTGGATAGCCCACGCCTTGTACGATCGCGAGGTGTCCTTCATCGTAGAGCGACTTGAGCCCGGCCAGTCTTGGATTGAGCGCGATATGATTGTTGATCTTGAGGACTTGATCGGCAGAAAAACGAAGACGCGGACGAGCAACGTGATAAGCGTCGTCGGCGTAGGGAATCACGGTATTCAGCCCATCGTTACCGCCCGCCATTTGCAAAACGACGAGAATCGTTCCGTCTTTCCCGGTGACACCTTGGACCGCGGCGTCGGCGGCCAGCGCGTCGAGCGCGAAAAATGTTTTTTCGAGAAAGACCGGCAACGTCCAGGTCGCGGCCGCGCCGAGCACGGAAGTTCGAAGGAATTTTCGTCGGGTCTGCAATGTCGTTTTCATTCGTTAGGCTAATTGAAATTGAGGTGTACTCATCATCAGGTGAACGAGTTCGCGCAACGTCGCGTCGGTCGTATCAGGGCCGCGGGTTTCGAGAAATTTTACGAACGTGTCGATCTCTTTGTGCCCGGGGCGCGCTTGAAAGAATCTTTTCACGAGAAGATCGACAACGTCGCGCGGATTGTTGCGAACATCAGTCGGAACAAGCTTGCCAACGTCGATTGGATCGCGGCGAATTTGCTGCGCGATTTGCGCGGCGCGGCCGAATCCGGCGTCACCGCCCTGCCGCCGCTGCGGTATGTTTGGCGGAAGAATCGCGTCTCCGTTAATCAGATAGTTGGCGAAGTTGTAACGGAACAATAGCGTCGAGGTGCTGATCCATTCTTTGCCGCCGTCCCAGCCTTTGACGTTCGGCGGCGCAAACAGAATCTGTCCCGTTTGTCGCATTGCGTTCTGAGCAGCGACCGGCGACGGCGGCGCCGCGTCCAGCAGCTTCGACGTTTGCACGATGAATTGCACTGGGCTTTTGATTTGGCCGCCCATCACGCGATCAGAATAGAATTCGGCCGAGGTGAAGATCTCTCGCAGCACGGGACGCATTTCGAGATTGTGCGCGCGAATCCGTTCGGCGACAACATCCACAATCTCTTTGCGCGGATCATCTTCGACGAAGAAGCGCCAGAGTTTGCGGCCGATGAATTCTGCGCAGGCGGGCTTTCTCACCAGGACGTCAATGATGTCGTCGCCGTTCAGGTTTCCGGTTTTGCCCATGAACGTTTTCGTTCCGTGGTCCTGTTGAAACGGCGCGAAGCGAAATTGTTGCGTCGTCATGTCGATCCGGTAACCGGTGAACGCGCGCGCCGATTCGCGGATGTCCTGTTCGGTGTAGTTGCCGATCCCGACGGTGAACAATTCCATCAATTCGCGCGCCCAATTTTCGTTCGGACGCTCCTGCCGGCTCTGTTGCAGATCGAGATAGATCATCATCGCTGGGTCGCGTGAGATTTTTTTTACGAGCACGCTGAAATTTCCGAAGGCATTGCGGCGGAGCGTGTCGTTCTGAAGCCACATCCAATACGCGTCTCGGACTTTTTGAATGCTGGTGGCGAAATGGCCGTGCCAGAAAAGGGTCATTTTTTCGAGCAGCGGCGCCGGCCCGTTTAGCATGCGGTCCAGCCACCAACGGCGAAGATCGACAATCTCATCGCCTTCCATCATTTTGACCTGACGGACTTTGTTTCGGAAATTTTCGCCGCGATCTCTGGCGGCTTTGATTGCCATTCGCTGCGCTTGAATATTTCTTGGACGCGCCCATGCCGGCGGCGGGACGTTGGCTGCGTAACTCTTCGCTTCGACTAAATCGCGGACCGCAGCGGTAAGGCCTTTTTGGCGAGTTCTTTCGACTTCAGCCGGAGTTCCGCCAAAACCAGCGCGATTCAAGAGATGCGCTGCGGTTGCGTCATTCCATTTTGAGTCGGGCAGCGGCGTCAGCATGTTTATTGAACTCATTTCTGGGGCTGGAGTTGCTTCATTACAAAGTCTACTTTGTCTAGACCGGCTCGCGACCCTTTTGGTTACATGACCTGAATCACGAGGGAAGGAACGACATTGAAGTTCATCAATCTGACGCGCCGGACTGAGATTGGCGCTAACTCATATTATTTAGAGGCTGCCGGCCGGAGGTTCGTTCTCGATTCCGGAATGCATCCGAAGTTCGAGGGGGAAGAGGCATTGCCGAACCTGAAAGCGCTCGGCGATCGCCGATTCCAGGCGATCATCATTTCACACTCACATCACGATCACATCGGCGCGTTGCCGGTGTTGATGCGACGCCAACCGCAGGCGCGTGTGTTTATGACGGAGCCGACCAGCGAACTTGGCAACGCGTTGCTGCACAACTCGGTCAATGTGATGACGCGACAGCGCGAAGAGTTAGGAACGACGCTGTATCCGCTGTTTACGCATCGCGAAACGGATCGCGCGACCGATCGCTGGCAATCATGTGCGTTGCGCCAGCCCTACACGCTCGCCGGCGAACGCGTGTCGGCGACCAACGGCGACTCGGTCACGTTCGAATTCTTCGACGCCGGTCACGTCCTTGGTTCGGCCGGAATTCTAATTCGAGTTGAAGATCGGACTGTGTTTTACACCGGCGATGTGAACTTTGATAACCAAACAATCGCACAGGCCGCGGTTTTTCCGGCGGAGAAGATCGACTTTCTGATCATGGAATGCACCCGCGGCGATACGCCGGTGCCGGCAACATGGTCGCGCGCGAGCGAAGAGCAACGGCTCATGCGCGCAATCGAGAATGCGTTTACGCGCGGCGGTTGCGTGCTCATTCCGGTCTTCGCGCTCGGAAAAACTCAGGAAGTGCTTGCGATCCTCTACAAATTGCGCCGGGAAAAGGTTCCTGATTGCCCGATCTATATCGGCGGTCTCAGTGCAAAGATCAGCGAGGTCTACGATCGCCGGGCACAAATGGGGCGTCGTCTGTTACCCGGCTTACAGTTGCTCGATGACCTGCGCCCGTTCGTCTTGAACGCAGACACGATTCAGGAAGCACAGCCGCGCGCGGGTCGCATTTACGTGCTTTCGAGCGGAATGATGATGGCGAAAACGCTTTCGAACATTTTTGCGCAACGCATTGTGGATCAGCCGCAGCACTCCGTATTCTTCGTCGGTTATGCCGATCCCGAGTCACCCGCAGGCGTTTTGCGAAACGCGTTGCCAAACGAACAGGTGACACTCGATCCAACCGAAGCGCCTCAACCAGTGCGTTGTCACATCGAGCAATTCCAATTCAGTGCGCATTCGTCGCGCGAGGCGCTCATCGCATTCGCGGAACGACTCGCGCCAAAAAAGGTTTTGCTCGTGCACGGCGACCCGTTTGGGGTTGAGTGGATGCGCGCGCGGCTGTCGTCCGACTTGCCCAACTCGGAAATCATTGTGCCCGCGCCGGGCATGGAGATTGAACTGTAGCAGCGTTCTCCGAACGCCGATTATATTAAGAGCGACGGTTAGAGACCGCCGTTACCGCAAATGAGAATCGTTTCCTGGAACATTAATTCGTTGCGGAAACGGCAGGAACGATTGTTCGAATGGCTCGAAAGCATAAAGCCGGACATCGTTTGTCTGCAGGAAACGAAATGCACCGATCAACAATTTCCGGCGCTCGCGTTGCAATCCATTGGTTATGATGCCGTTTATCATGGCGAAAAATCTTATAATGGCGTCGCGATTCTCTCGAAAGTGAAGCTCAGAAACATTCGCGCGTCGCTTTGCGACGACGTCGTCGATTCGCAAGCGCGCGTGATTTCGGGAACGAGCGGAAATTTGCGCGTCTACTCAGTTTACGCGCCGAACGGCAAGGCGGTTGGCTCAGCGGCGTATGAGTACAAGCTAGAATGGTACACGCGATTACGCGATTGCCTTGCGAAAGAAAAAGATGTCGATCTCGCGGTCTGCGGTGATTTCAATGTCGCGCCAGGGGACACGGATGTTCACGACCCACAACTTTGGCGCGGCGCAATCATGTGCTCGGACGGCGAGCGGCGTGCGTTTCAGCAACTGTGCGGGATCGGTTTGCGCGACACACTGCGATTGCACCCGCACGAACCGGGCGTTTTCACGTGGTGGGATTATCGCATGCTCGCATTCCCGAAAAATCGTGGTCTGCGCATCGATGCAGTTCTCGCTAGCGGGGCGCTCGCGAAAAAATGTACTGCGTCGGGAGTGGATCGCGAAATGCGTAAAGGCAAAGATCCTTCCGATCACGCACCGATTTGGGCAGATTTCGATTTGTAAATGAAAACTTTGCTACGCGTTGTTAATCCGCCGCCCAGACCGCTAATGATTTGGGACGGCGAGTGCCACTTTTGCCGGCGTTGGATCGAGCGCTGGCGTGAAATCACCGGCGATCAAGTCAATTACGAGACTTCGCAACGCGTGGGCGATCGCTTTCCGGAAATCTTGAGCGAACAATTCCTGCGTTCGGTAGTGCTGATCGCTCCGGACGGCGCGGTCTTTTGCGGAGCGGAAGCGGTCTTTCGCTCGCTGCAATGTCGAGCTTCGAAAAAGTGGATGGCGTGGAGCTATTATCACGTTCCTGGTTTTGCGCCTGTCTCGGAAGCCTTTTACAGATTTGTGTCACTGAACCGGCGGTTCGCATCGGCTATGACCCGATTGCTCTGGGGTAACGATGTTCGGCCGCCGACTTATTTTGCTGCGCGCCGCTGGTTTCTCCGCGCTCTCGGTTTAATTTTCCTGATCGCGTTCGTCTCGCTTTGGGTCCAGATCGCCGGATTGATCGGGTCGAACGGAATTACGCCGGTCAGCGAATTTCTGTCCGCGGCGCGGCAACAACTCGACGATCGGGCATTGTCAATCTTGCCGACACTCTGCTGGTTTAATTCGAGCGACGCGTTTCTCCATTTCCTCTGCGGGAGCGGAGCTGTTTTTTCGGTGCTTTTGATTTGCGGGATCGCGCCGGCGTGGTCGCTTGTCGCGCTCGTTACCTTTTATCTGTCTCTGACGATTGCCGGGCAAACGTTTCTCAGTTTTCAATGGGACATTCTCCTGGTCGAAACCGGGTTCCTCGCGATCCTTCTCGCGCCATGGCGGCTTTGGTGGACGAGAACAAATGAGCCGCGGGTTTCGCGTGTTGGGATTTTTCTGCTCAAGCTCTTGCTCTTTAAGCTCATCCTGATGTCAGGCGCCGTGAAACTCACCAGCGGCGACGATTGTTGGTGGAACCTGAGGGCGCTCGATTACCATTACTGGTCGCAGCCGCTGCCGAACGTAATTGCCTGGTGGGCTGATCAACACCCGGAATGGTTCAAGAAATTTTCAGTCGCGTTTTGCCTCGTGGTTGAACTCATTGTTCCGTTCTTGATTTGGTCGCCGCGCCGGCTGCGGCTCCTCGCGTGTAGCCTCCTGATTTTTCTCCAGCTCGCGATCGCGGCGACCGGCAACTACAATTTTTTTAATCTGCTGACGATCACGTTGTGCATGCTACTGATCGATGACGCAGTTTTCCGACGAAAAAGTCCGCCGGTCACAGACCATTGCTGCAAATTCGTCGATCGATTGTCGATGTGCGTGGCCACGATCGTGATCATTTTTACGCTGCCACTGAATGCGCGTTTGATTTACAGCGCGTTTAAACCCGAAGAAGAATGGTCGCCCTTGCTCGGGAGTGTTTACGCGCGCGCCGAATCGTTTCGAATTGTAAATGGCTACGGACTTTTCCGCGTGATGACGAAGGACAGGAAAGAGATCATTATTGAAGGAAGCGCCGACGGGATCGATTGGCAGTCGTACGAATTCAAATGGAAACCCGGCGGGGTGAAGCGCGCGCCTGGTTGGTGCGCGCCACATCAGCCGCGACTCGATTGGCAAATGTGGTTTGCCGCCCTCGGCTCGTATCGGCAGAATCCATGGTTTGTGCAGACCGTGATCGCCTTGTTGCACGGCAAACCGCGAGTCGCCGCGCTGTTCGAGGAAAACCCGTTTCCCGAAAGTCCACCGCGCTATATTCGCGCGACGTTGTATCGATATCGATTCACGAGCGCGGAGGAACACCGACAAACCGGCGCCTGGTGGAAGCGGCAAGCGCTAGGCGAATATTTGCCCAGCGTTTCGCTCGAAGACGTTCAGTAGACCGACTCTTGCAGCGATTTGAGGCGAACGGCATTCGCGGATACATTTCGCGGTGCCGAAGGAAGAGCAGATCGTGATGGAAGGAACCGTAACCCAAGTTTTGCCGGGGACAATGTTCCGAGTCGATCTCGCAGGCCAGCGCAACGTGCTTGCGCACATCTCCGGCAAGATGCGGAAGCATTTCATTCGCATCGTGCCGGGCGATAAAGTCTCGGTGGAGCTTTCGCCTTATGATCTGACCAAGGCGCGAATCATTTTTCGGGAACAGTAATGATCGACATTGGGCGCGCGATTTGCTCAGAATCGCAAGCGCGCGGATAGTTGAGGTAACGAAAGTAATTGGAGGACCTTATGGCTGAAGAAAACAAGTCACATCGAGAATCTGCGACGAGCGACGCGCAGAACAAATTCGAGAGCAGCAAGATGCACGCACGCAAAGCTGCGGAGGATCTGCGGGACGCGGCCGGAGCGATTGCCGGCGAATATCGTGGCAAGGCCGAGCAAGTTTGGCATGAAGCACGCGGGAAAGCAGAGAAGGCTTGGAGCGACGCCCGCGGCCGCGCTGAAGGAGCATTGGGCGACGCGCGGACACGCGCACGGACGTTTCAGGACGACGCAGAACAGTACGTTCGCGAAAATCCGACCAAGGCAATTTTCACCGCCCTTGGCGTGGGTTTTGTCCTAGGCCTCATTTTCCGACGCTGATCGCGATTTGTTGAATGGCTGGCGAAAATTCGCCGTCCGGAGGTCAGGCGCGCCAGACAGGTTTCCTTGGAAGCCTGGTCTTGTTTGCGAGCGCGTTTGCGGATTTTTTCGAGAGCCGCGCCGCGCTCTTTGCGACGGAATCGAAAGCGGCGGCCATCCAATTTATTCTGGTCGCGATTTGTCTCGTCGCAGCGCTTTTATTTTTCGGGCTCGGGTATGTGTTTCTGCTGGCGACAGCGGTCGTTGCCGTCGCGCATGTGGCAAACGTCTCGTGGTTGTGGGTGGCGTTAGACGCGGCGGTGCTGCACATTTTAATTGCGCTGATTTTTTTACTAATCGCGCGCAGTGGAATTAAGAAGCCGATATTTCGCGAGACCGTAGCTGAATTAAAAAAAGACAGCGAATGGCTAAAAAATCTGGAAACAAACAATCAAAGGCGGAGCTGAAGCAGCAGATTGCACGATCGCGGGAAGACCTCGCGCTCAGAGTGGGTCGCCTTCGCGAGGCGGTCGATATTCCTCGCAAAATTCGGCGCTCCGTTCGGCGCGAACCGGTCCCATGGATTGTTGGTGCAATTGCGGTCGGATTACTTGTGACCGCGATCGTTACTCGAAGAAAAAAAATTATTGTCGATGCTGCGCGGGCCACGAAGCGCAAGGGCACGCTTCTCGAAGCGGGATTCCTTTTGGGCGCGCTACGGGTTGCTGCAACTCTGCTGAAGCCGGTCGTCGTGAAGCTTGTCGAAGAGAAATTTGCGCATTATTCGACGCGCGGGCGCTCGGGGCCGAAAAGCTCTTGAGTTTACGCGCGGCCCCGCGAGGCCCCGCCGGGCCGTCTCGTTGACAACGAAAAATGCAAGTGATAGTTTCGCGCCACTTTTACACGAAAAAGCGGTAAAACAGCAGGAGGGAAAGCCTTGCAGTCGTTGTTAAACAGTCAGGTCTTGGTGTTGAATCGCCTCTGGCAGGCGGTCAACATCTGCACGGCGCGGCGCGCGTTCTCGCTTGTTTATGCCGGACACGCGCACGTGGTTTCCGCTGATCATGCCAACAATTTCTTGACGCACGATTTCGAGGGCTGGCGCGATTTTTCGTCCGACGCGCCCGATCACGAACTCGTTCAGACGATTTCGTGGAAGATCCGTGTGCCGCGGGTGATTGTGCTGCTCTTTTTTGATCGACTTCCGAAAAAGGAAGTGAAGTTCACTCGCCACAACGTTTTCGAGCGTGACAAGAACACCTGCCAATACTGCGGTGTCGCTTTCGATCGTAACGATTTGAATCTTGATCACGTGGTGCCGCGCGACCGCGGCGGGACGACAGCTTGGGAAAATGTCGTTTGCTCGTGTATTCCGTGTAACACACGCAAGGGCAATCGACTCCCGCAGGAAGCGCAGATGACACTGATCCGGAAACCGAAACGTCCGAAGTGGCGACCGTTCTTACACGTCACCTTTACTGCGCCGCAGCACGAGAGCTGGCGACACTTTGTTGATCTCGCTTACTGGAATGTGGAGCTGAGCGACTAACTCCGTTGGAATTTGCATAACGAGTCAATGGCTGCAAACAGCAGGTTAGCGTAGGCTGGTTGATCTTAGCGCGACGCTTTCGCGCTGCGGCTTGATCGCGTGCAAGATTGGCTGCGGGTAAACCCCGAAGAAAATCGTGGCGATACTGAGCAGAATTATTACCGCGCGTGAAAGACCGCTCACTGTTATCGCGTCGCTGTTCGTCGCTGGTTGCCAGTACATCGCGCGAACGACCTTCAAGTAGTAATAAAATCCGCACGCGACCGTAACGATTCCGACGACGACCAGCGCCGTTTGTCTTTGCGCAATTGCGCTAACGAAGATGAAGAATTTTCCGAAAAATCCGGCGGTGAACGGAAGGCCGGCCAGCGACGCCATGGCCAGCAGCATCGCGAAAGCAAGAAACGGCGCGCGTTTTGCCAATCCATCAAAATTCGAAATCTCTTCGCCGGTTTGTCGCGTAACGAGAATCATGACCGCAAAACTTAAAAGAGTCATGAGCAAGTAAGCCGACAGATAAAAGATCACTGAGCGGCCATCGAAGCAGGCGACGCCAATCAATAAATAACCGGCGTGGGCGATGCTGGAATAACCGAGAAGTCGTTTGAGGTTGTTTTGCGGGAGCGCGGCAAGATTTCCGTAGACGACGGTCAGCAGAGCAATCAACACGACTAGGCGTTGCATGTTCGGCAACATGAGAAACGGTTGCAGCACTCGAAGAAGGATTACGAACCCGGCGGCTTTCGATCCGACGGACAAAAACGCGGTAACCGGCGTTGGCGCGCCTTGGTAAACATCCGGCACCCAGATTTGAAATGGAACGGCCGCTATCTTAAATCCGAGCCCCACCAACACCAGGACAGCTCCGAACGTGGCGGCATAGGTGTCGATTTTGCGACTCGACAAAGCCGCCGTGATTCGTTGGAGATTTGTTTCGCCGGTCACGCCGAAGATCCAGGTAATTCCGTATACAAGAAACGCGGTCGAGAGCGCCCCGAGGATCAAATACTTGACGCCCGCTTCGAGCGCGACCGGGTTTCGCCGCGGAAAACTTACGAGCACGAAGAATGAAATGGTGACGAGTTCGAGCGAAACGAAAATGAAAATGAAATCGATTGCCGAAACGATGTACATTAAACCAGCGCAGGCGAGCAACGGAAGGGAAAAGAACTCCCCGAGATTCGAGGCACGCTCGGCGACGCTCTGCGCTGTTGGCGCGTAGTCGATCATCATCACGAGCACGATGATCGTGGTGACAAGCGTGAATCGTTTGAAGAAGATCGCCAGCGTGTCCGCGGTGTAGAAATTCCACAAACCTGTCGCCTCTTGCGCTGAAGGACTCGGCGCTAAAAAAAAGGTCGCAATGAGGACAATCGTGAGTCCGATGATGCCAAGGTAAGCGAAAATCTCTTTGTCGATTTTCGGGGCGAAAGTTTCGAAGAGCAGAATCGCCATGCCGAGAACGAGCACGTCGATTTCAAGATGAGGCGCCGGAATCCCGATCATTTGGTTACGGTGAAATAAGTTCGAAACGTCGGCATAACCATTCGCACGAGCGTTTGCGGAGCGAACCCAAACCAGATTAATCCGGCGATGAGCAACGCCGCCGGAACTTTCAGGTTGCCGCCAAGATCGACAATCTTCGCCCAACGCTCATTCATTGAGCCCATGAACGTCGAGCGATACGCGCGCAACATATAAACGGTCGAGATAACGATGCCCCACAGAGCGAGCACGGTTGCGATTTGAAAAATGTGGAAACGCTCCATCGACCAGCCGTTCCGGATCGCACCGAAGAAAATCATGATCTCGGACGCGAAATTCGCAAAGCCTGGAAGGCCAATCGCCGCGAATGCAGCGAAGCCAAAAGCAAGTCCGGCGAACGGCATCACTTTGGCCAGGCCCCCGAGATCGTCAAAAGCGAGTGTACCGGTCCGGTTGCGAATCTGACCGGCGATGCCGAAAAGCAGTGCGATGGAAAGTCCGTGTGCGAAAATAAGCGCGGCCGCGCCGATGGTTCCAAGAATGTTCGCGCTGGCAATCCCAAGGAAAATGTAACCCATGTGCATCACACTCGAATAACCAAGCATCCAATCGAGCTGCTTCTGCGCGATAGTGACGAGCCCGATGTAGATGATGTTTCCGAGCAGGAGAACGGCGAGCAGATGCATCCAGTAATGCGCACCGTCAGGGAGCAACGGGATCGCCAAACGCAGCAGTCCATAAAGTCCGAATTTTTTCAAAACCCCGGCGTGCAACATGGCCGCGGGCGCGGGAGCGGATGCGTACGCTTCGGGCGCCCATGAGTGGAAGGGAAAGAGCGAAATCAAAACGCCGAAGCCGATTAGCAACAGCAGATAAATGTGCCGCTGTTCAGGAACCGTGATTGGGTGCACAGCAACTGCTTCTTGCAGTTTTTGGATATCAAATCCGCGCGCAAGCGGCGGAACGCTCTGGTAAAGGAGAATTAGTGCTATCAGTAACACGAAGCTTCCGAGCGTGAGATAAATTGTGATTTTCCACGCCGCGCGCACGCGATTTCCAGTCCCCCAAATTCCGATGAGGAGAAATGTCGGGATGAGCGCGAGCTCATGAAACGCGTAAAAGAAAACCAAATCAATCGACGCGAAGGCACCGATCGCGGCGGCCGAAATGAAAAGAAGGCAGGCGTAAAACGCGCGCTCGTAGTTGTCGATTTTTTCGCTGAACCAGATCGCGGCAACGCTGACGATCGTGGCGAGCAACAGCATGAGGAGACTCAAACCGTCGACTCCAAATGCGAGATGAATTCGCCAGTCTGTCGAGACAACAAACGAACTGACGAACTGAAAGCCAGCCGCGACGCGATCGAAGCGAAGCAGAATAAAAAGAGTAACCAACAAATTTGAGAGCGCGGCGACTAGTGCGGTCAATCGCGCAGGCGCGCCGAGGATGATGAGAAGCGCGGCGACGATTGGGCAGAGGACGAGAAAGAGAAGCATCAGCGGAAAATCGTGAAGTAAATGACGGCGACGATTCCGAGCCCGAAGAGAAACACGTAGGCCTGAACGTTGCCGACTTGAAACAACCGCAGGAGCGATCCGAAACCGAATGTGCCGCTGCTTGCGCCGTGGACCGCGCCGCCGTCAATAATCCAGCGATCGATGAAGCTGGCGACGCGGGCAAGAAGGCCCTGTGTTCGGTCGATAAGCCACGCGTAGAATTCGTCGATGTAAAAAAGCTTCCGCAAAAGATCCACATCCAGCGGGTCGTGTTCGCGATTGCGATAAACGAGGAAGGCGATGCCTGAGCCCACAACCAAGGCGATGATCGCGAGCGCAGGCACGATCAGGCTAGCTTCCTTTTCGTGTGGGACGACGAGGAAATTCTGCGCCACGACTTGCAGTCCCGCAGTGAGTGCGAAGAATGCGAGAATGAGCAGAGGAACAACCATCACGAGCGGCGATTCATGACTGCGCCGTGCGATGTCACTGCGGGGCTTTCCAAGAAAAACAACGATGACTTGGCGCGAAACGTAAAATGCAGTCAGAAACGCCGTCGTTAGGCCGATCACGAAGATCGGCATGTTCCGTTGGTAGGCGAGCGCGAGGATGGCGTCTTTGCTAAAGAAACCGCTGAACGGTGGACAGCCGATCAATGCGAGCGCCCCGACCGCGAATGTTCCAAACGTGATTTTCAGTGTCGAGGCGAGGCCGCCCATTTGCCAAATGTTCTGCTCGTGGTGCAGGCTGACAATTACCGAGCCAGCGGCGAGAAAGAGAAGCGCTTTGAAAAACGCGTGCGTGAAAAGGTGAAACATCGCCGCTTCGTTAGAAGCGAGCCCGACTGCCATCACCATGTACCCAAGTTGCGAGATCGTGGAGTAAGCGAGAATCCGTTTGATATCAGATTGTTGCGTCGCGAGCAGCGCGCCGAGCAGAGCCGTGATTGTTCCGATCCACGCAATAATTAGAAGCGCGGTCTGCGACGCTTGAATCAAGAATGCGACGCGAACCAGCAAGTAGACTCCGGCTGCAACCATCGTCGCCGCGTGGATTAATGCCGAAACCGGCGTTGGACCTTCCATCGCGTCAGGCAACCAAACGTGGAGCGGAAACTGTGCAGACTTGCCGACTGCTCCGCAAAAAATCAGAACTGCGGCAACGGTCAGATAGCTGGGATTGCTCGTGATCTTGGACAAATGCGCAACGATGTCGTCGAACACAACCGAGCCGCTCGCCATCCAAACCATCAGGATTCCAATCATGAATCCAAAATCGCCGACGCGCGTCGTAAGAAATGCTTTCTTCGCGGCTTCGGAAGCCGAATCGCGTTCAAACCAGTGACCGATCAACACGTAGGAAGTGAAGCCGACCAGTTCCCAGAAAATGAACATCATCACGAAATTGTTCGCGAGCACGATCCCAAGCATCGCGAACATGAAGAGCGACAGCGCGGCGAAGTACCGTGATTTGCCGGCATCGTTACGCATATAGCCCAACGAGTAGATGTGAATCAGCGAGCCGACGCCCGAAACAACCAGCAGCATCAATCGGCTGAGATCATCGAGAGCAAAAGCGATTGGGACGTTAAAGACGCCGCGAATGTCAATCCAGGTGTACTCCGGCGCCGAGATGTCGATCCGCGCAAAAATCAGGCCGCTGCACGCGAAACTTCCGAGAACGGCTGCGATTGAAATGAAACTGCTAAGGTTCTTCCACCGGCGTGTGAACAAGGTAATCACCGCCGCCGATCCGAGCGGCAGCAGCAAAACTAACCACGAAAGCGAGCTGTTAGTGGTGAATCTCAAAATTTCAAACTCATGATGTCTTCGACATGCGTTGTCTGGCGCAGGCGAAAAAGTGCCACGACGATCGCGAGGCCGACCGCGACTTCGGCGGCGGCCACGGTGATGATGAAGAAAACGAAAACATGAGCGTTGTAGTTGAGCGCTCCGCCTGGATCGACATGGAAACGCGAGAACGCGACGAGCGACAGGTTGGCGGCATTCAACATCAACTCCAGCGCCATCAAAATGATGATGATGTTTCGCCGCACCATCACGCCGGCGAAACCAATAGTGAACAGGATTCCGCTGACAATCAGATAATGGCCCAGCGCAATCACGTTAACGGGTTTCGCGCCGGCTCAACATCACGGCGCCGATCGTCGCAACCAAAATGACGACGCCGATGATTTGAAACGGCAGATTGTAGTTTCCGAAAAGCAGAAGTCCGATTTGGTGAACGTCATCCGAGGTCGATCTTGTGAGAGGCGGGAAGGTTTTTTTCGCGATGCCAAGTCTTCCCACCACGGAACTGATCTGAATGGTCAGCGCGAGCGCAACCGCTAAACCGCCGGCGGACGCGATCCAGTTGATTTTGCGCAATTTCTCTACGCGCAAATCGAGTAGCATGATGATGAACAAAAACAGCACCATGATCGCACCGGCGTAGACGAGAACTTGAATGATGCCGATGAAATAGGCGTCGAGCGACACGAAGAGCGCGGCGAGGGCTAAAAACGAAACGACGAGACTGAGTGCGCTCGCGACCGGGTTGCGGTTGATGACCACTGCCACGCCGAACACGAGCATCATCGACGCAAACATCCAAAAGAGAAACGGAGACATCATTATTAATTTCGAATTTCAAATTTGGATTTTCACTTCTTCTGGTTCCATTTCAAAACAACACCGTGTATCACGCCGCCAATCTCGAGCAATTTGTCTTTGTGGTGCACCATGTCTTCGCGGGTGAATCCGGTGATGGCGTAGTCTTTCCGCAGGAAAATCGCCTGCTCGGGACAAACTTCCTCGCACATGCCGCAGTAAATGCAGCGGATCATATCGATATCGAATTCGTCAGGATATTTTTCGACCTTTGCAAAGCGATCGTTCTTTGAAATCTCGCCCGGAATGATTTTAATCGCGCGTGGCGGACAAATGAATTCGCAAAGCTGACAGGCCACGCAGCGAACGCGGCCATCGCTGTCGCGCACCAGCGCGGGCGCGCCGCGATAGTGATCCGGCAGATGCGGGTCCCATTTTTCCTCCGGATATTCCATCGTCACTTTCGTGCGGCAAAAAATCATGTTTTTAAAATGCTTGATCGTAATGGCGAGGCCGGCTGCGATTGCAGGCAGAAACATTCGCTCGCGCCAGTTAAGGTCCGGTCTTGGAACAGTGATCGCCATTAGAACTTGAAGTAAGCCAGAATGATCGCGACCAGGAAAATATTGACGAGCGCGATTTCAAAAAAGAACAGCCAACCTAGTCGCATCAGTTGGTCCCAGCGAAATCGCGGCAAAGTCCAGCGCACCCACATCATGAAGAACATGAGCGCGCAAACTTTCGCGAAGAAGACAACGATGTTGATCAACCCGAAAACCCAGCCATGCGATCCATCGGGAATGCCCGGGAAATGCCAGCCGCCAAGAAAAAGCGTCGTGATGATTCCTGAGCCGGTGATCATCGCGATGTATTCGCCGAGAAAAAACAATCCGAACTTCATCGACGCGTATTCGGTGTGGTAACCGCCGGCGAGTTCCTGCTCCGCTTCCGGCAAATCAAACGGGAGCCGGTTTGTTTCCGCGAGGACGGCAATCATGAAGACGACAAACGAGATGAGCATCGGAATTGCGAGCAGCCAGTTTCCGGGATTGGTCCAATCGCCGACGAATGGCGCAACCAACCAGCCATGCTCGACCTGATATTGCACTACATACGTCAGGCGAAGATTCCCGACGAGCAGAAAAATCGGGATTACGGACAGCCCGAGGGAAAGTTCGTAGGAAATCATTTGCGAACTGGAGCGCATGCCGCCGAGAAAGGGGTATTTGGAATTCGATGCCCAGCCGCCGAGCACGATTCCGTAGACGCCCAACGACGCGATCGCAAAGACAAACAGAATTCCAACGTTGACGTCAGCGATAACCATTGGCACGCCGAATAACGTGCTGCCGAATGGAATGACCGACATCGTGATGACGGCGGGGATCATCGCGAGACACGGAGCAAGCCAGTAATAAAGCTTGTTCACGTGTGCGGGCGTAAATTGTTCTTTGAGCAAAAATTTTCCTGCGTCAGCAATCGGTTGAAGCAGTCCAGCGAAACCGACGCGGTTTGGGCCGAGCCGATCTTGAATCAACGCGCTCACGCGGCGCTCCGCATAGACCGCGTAATTCATCAGGCCGAGCACAAAGCCGAGCAGGCAAACAATCTTAAGCAACGACGTGCCGATGAAAAAATAATCCATTATCGATCTTGTTATCGTCCGGGCGGGCGTTTCTTCTCCGCTCTTTCGATATCCTTCACCTTCGGATCAACCGGAGGTCGCGGCGATTCGTCTTCTTTGATCACGTGTAGGCCGAGATCGCCGATCTTGCTCAACGTGAGACCATGAAGTTGCGGAATCTCCGCGCTCATTTGCTGGAACACATCTGCGATCGTGTAAAGTCCGTTGCCGCCGCCGAGCGCTTGAAGCAGGTCCCGCAAGATTTCGCAATCGTCGCGCGCGTTCCCGGGCGGATGCACCGCGCGGTTCAATCGTTGCAAGCGCCCTTTGCCATTAATCATCGAGCCGCGTTTTTCGGCAAAGCCTGACGCCGGCAGCACAACAGTCGCATGCTCGGTCGCGGCGTTCGACAAAATGTCCATCGCAATGAACGCGGAGAGGTTTGTCAATTGTTCGAGTGATATTCCGGCTTCGATCGGATTTTCGCCCAGCGCAATCAAGGCTTTGATCTCGGCCGATTTCACAGCTTTGCCGATCGCAGACAGTTTCTCGCCGGGTCCTGCATCAAGACCGAGAATCAATCGCGCCCCAATTGCGTTAGGGTTTCGGTCTTCGCTCAGCAAGATTTCGTCGCCCTCGCCAAAACGTGGAACGATGTCGATGTAACGAACGCCCAGAAGATCGGCGATTTTCCGCGTGAGCCAGAGTTCTTCACTCGTCATCCGGCCTGAAGCAATGATCGCGATGTTTGAACCGTGGAATTGCCGGAGTCGGAGCGCTGCCTGGTTGATTGCAGTTTTCCAATCAACGACGCTGAGCGCGTGGCCGCTCCGGACGTGCGGTTCTAGCAAGCGGTTCTCAGCTTCGAGATATTTAAAATTCAATCGGCCGTAGTCGCACATCCAACACGAGTTCACATGATCGTTTTCGCGCGGCGTTTGCCGATAAACGATGTCTTCGCGCGTTCCGATGATCGTGTTGCATCCAGTCGCGCAACTCGTGCAGATACTTTTCGTCTCCTTCAAAAACCAAACACGCATCTTGAATCGGAAATCGGTGGAAGTCAGCGCGCCGACCGGACAGATATCCACCGTGTTAAGCGAATAATTATTTGCGAGACGCTTTCCCGGATGTGCAGTGAGCACGGTGTGACTCCCGCGATCGACGAATCCCAGCACATCGTCGTGCGCGATCTCGTTGCAGAAGCGAATGCACCGCGAACACAGAATGCAACGCTCATCATCGAGCGTGACGCGCGGCCCGAGTTGCACTGCTTTTGGTTTCTTCACCTTGTTTTCGAGAAACCGCGAACCCGCGGCGCCGTACTCGACGCTGAACTCCTGGAGCTCACACTCGCCCGCTTGATCGCAAATCGGGCAATCGAGTGGATGATTGATCAGCAAAAATTCCATCACGCCTTTGCGACATTCCTGCGCGAGCGGTGAATTTGTGCGTATGCCCATGCCTTCGGCGACATCTTGGGCGCATGAAATTTGCGGACGTGGCATCCAATTGACAATCGGTTTGCCATCGGCGCCAAGCTCTGGCTTTCGATCAGGACCCATTCGTGGCATGCCCATCTCGATCAAGCACATTCGGCAATTGCCCGGCGAGCTCAGCTTCTTGTGATAACAATAACGCGGCACATATGTCCCGACTTGCGCGCACGCTTCGATCACGCGCGTGCCTTTCGGGAACTGATGCCACACGCCGTCGATCTGGACGTTGAACATCGGATGCGCGTCGGGTTTTTCGTCGGCCATATTCAGATCACGGCGTCGGCTCCGGCCTTTTCCCAACCGGGGTCGTGAGCGAGGGGGCTCGTCGGAATTTGCTCGCGCTCAATCAATTTCCCGGGCGTGCTTTCGGGCGGCAACGCCGGCGGAACCGATTTTCGCGCGTGACGCGCGAATTCTTCTGGAAATTTTTCAACCAAACTTTGCGTCGGCCACGCGCACGCTTCGCCGAATGCGCAAATCGTGCGGCCGGCAATGTTGTCGCCGATCGTTTTCAAAGTGCGCGGATCTTCGGTCACGCCACCGCCGTTCAACATCCGCTCGGTGATTTTTTTCATCCAAAGCGAACCTTCGCGGCACGGGGTGCACTGGCCGCACGATTCGTGCGCATAGAATTCGTTGATGTTGTTCAGCGCCCAAACCATGTCGCGCGAATCGTCCAGCACGATCACGCCGCCTGACCCAGCCATTGATCCGGCTGCGGCGAGTGTGTCGAAATCCATCGGCAATTCATCGATTGACATCTCCTGTACGGTTGTCGATCCGTCCGGTTGTTTTTGTTTAATCTTGAATCGTTCGTCCGCGCGCAAAACTTTCGCCGAGCTACCGCCGGGAATAACCGCTTTTAATCTTTTGCCCCATCTTATTCCGCCCGCCATTTCGTAAATCAGTTGTCCCATCGTCACCTTTCCGAGTTCAATTTCGAAATAACCGGGACGCTGGACGTCGCCGCTCACGCAAACGATCCGCGTGCCGGTGTTGTTCGGTCGGCCGAGTTGGGCGTATTTCGCACCGCCCATCGCGATGATGTGTTTCACCGCGCAAAGCGTTTCGACGTTGTTCACGATCGTCGGACACATGTAGAGCCCGAGCACGGCTGGAAAGTAGGGTGGTTTGATTCGCGGATAAGCGCGCTTGCCCTCGAGCGATTCAATCAGTCCTGTTTCTTCGCCACAAATGTAAGCGCCGGCGCCTCGATGAATGTGAACATCGACATCGAACCCGGTACCGAGGATGTTGCGCCCAAGGAAATTGTGTTCGCGCGCTTCTTTGATCGCGCGTTCGAGGATTTTCGCCCCCTCTGGGAATTCGCCTCTTATGTATATGTACGCCGTTCGCGCGTTGAGAGCGAAACAGGAGATCGCGATTCCTTCCAACAGCTGATGAGGATCTTCGTGGATGATATAGCGATCTTTGAACGTTCCCGGCTCGGATTCGTCCGCGTTGCAAATCAAATAGACCGGCTTCTTTTCGTCAGGCTTGATAAACGCCCATTTCACACCGCACGGAAATCCGGCGCCGCCCCGGCCCCGCACGCCGGACGCCTTCACTTCGTTGACGATGTCGGTGCGCGACATCTTCACTGCCTTCTTTAAATCTTCGTAGCCGCCATCGTTGGAATAAGTGTTGATGTCGATCTTCCAACCCTCGCGTCCGATGTTTTTGAAAATGAGCCGATGTTCGAGTGGATGCGGCTCGTAAACTGTTCGGCATTGGGGCAACGCGGACAAGATCGAGATCGCATTGTCGGGCTGAACATTTTCGTGCAGCTCATCGTTTACCATGCACACCGGCGCGGTGCCGCAGCTCGCCAGGCATTCGACGAACTCAATGCTGTAATTTCCATTCGCGCTCACCGACATCGTTGCATGTCCAAAATCTGATTTTTTGCGCCCTATGCCCGTCGCCGCGCAGAGATTTTCCATGACCTGATAACTTCCGGCCATTGCACAACTGAGCGTGCGACAAACGCGGATGTGCGTTTTACCGGCGCGCTTCTCACGCAACATCGGATAAAATGTGACCAGCTCGAGAATGTTGATCGGCCGCAACCCAAGCTTGTCCGCGATCCACGTTATCGCGTCGTCGTTGATCAAACCGAAGTATTCCTGCCAAAGATGAAGCAACGGCAGCGCCGCGCTTCGTTTGCGATCGCGCGGGTAATGCGCGATCGCTTGATCCATTTTTAGTTCCAACTCGGCGGGAACGCCTGTGCTCGTCGAGTCCACAACGAAAAAATCAATTAGTTAACGTGCTCTGCTTCTCGACAACTTTATCGTCCTTGAAAACGATCGTCACCGTGTCTTTGCCCTGACGATAAATGTAGGTCGTCTTCTTGATGATGACGAAGTCTTTGTTGTCGAGCTCAGTCGGCGGTCCAAGAATTGATTCGACCTGTTTCTTCGACATTCCTTCGGCGACTTCATCCACGTTAGCCTTAGTGATGCGACGTCCAACGCAGGAGAGCGAGACGAAAACTAAGAGAAGGAGGGAGAGTCGGGAGATTTTCTTCAGGATCGACATATTCATCTGTCGCATTCGCCCATGACAAAGTCTAGGCTTCCGAGCACCGCCGGAACGTCGGCGATCATACAACCCGGAAGAAGTTCGGGAAGAATGCTCAAGTTCACAAATGACGGCGCGCGAATTTTCAATCGATACGGAACGCCACCGCCCCGGCTGTTGATGTAGAATCCGAGCTCGCCCTTCGGATTTTCAGTCGCGAAATAAATTTCTCCGGGCGGCGCGTCAAGGCCTTCGGTCACGACGATAAAATGGTGAATCAGTTCCTCCATTTTCGTCATCACATGCGATTTCGGCGGCGTCATGTTTTTCCAATCGGCGACATTGATTGGACCGCCCGGCAATTTCTCGATTACTTGGCGCAAAATCTTCGCGCTTTGCCGCATCTCTTCGATCCGTACTAGATAACGATCGTAACAATCGCCTGCACTGCCGATCACGACGTCGAAATCGTATTGCTCATAGTCGAGATATGGGTGTTTGCGTCGCAAATCGTGGTCGACGCCGCTGCCACGCAAATTTGGACCGGAAAGCGCGTACGCGATCGCGCGTTCTTTCGGGATTATGCCGATGTCTTTCGTTCGATCGACAAAGATGCGATTGCGCGTGAGCAACCTGTCCATTTCGTTCAACGCGGATCCGAATTGATCGAGAAAATCGCGCAACATCGGGATAAATTTTTCGTGGAGATCGCGAATCTGTCCACCGACACGCGTGTAGGAAGTGGTGAACCGCGCGCCGCTCAGGATCTCGCTCAGGTCGTAAATTTTTTCCCGTTGCGTGAACGAATAAAGAAAAACGGTCATTGCGCCTAGATCGAGGGCCATCGCGCCAAGTCCCATCAGGTGCGACGAGATTCGCGAAAGCTCACAGCAAATCACGCGGATCGCTTTGCCTCGCGGCGGAATCTCCCAATTCATGAGTTTCTCGACCGCGAGCGCGTAGGCGACGTTGTTCGCAAGCGGCGCGAGATAATCGAGTCGATCAGTGTACGGGACGAACTGGTTGTATTGCATGTTCTCGGCGATTTTCTCGTCGCCCCGATGCAAATAACCGACGTCGGGCATAGCTTTGGTGATAATCTCGCCGTCGAGTTCGAGCACGAGTCGCAGCACGCCGTGCGTCGCCGGATGCGACGGGCCCATGTTGAGAATCATTTTCTCGCCGATGTCGTGATCAACTTCGCGCAGCTTCTCCGCTTCCGCGGCAGCTCGCATTGCCGGGTCGGGCGATTCAATCTCGCGCACTGTGAATGCCATAGGCTTGCTTTTGAGCTAACTCGAATGCATCGACGATTCATTTACGCTGCCGACTCGACTCCTGCGTGCAAGCTTAAATTTGGAATTGAATCGCGCGTTTGACTACCGATGGTGGATTCCATGGCAAAGAAGATCGCGCTGCTGTTTGCGGGCCAGGGTGCGCAGGTCGTCGGAATGGGCAAAGACTTAGCCGATCATTTCCCCGTCGCAGCCGATTTGTTTCAACGCGCCGACGAAATTCTCGGCCACAAGTTGAGCGACATCGCGTGGAATGGACCGATTGAGGAACTGACCAAGACTTCGAATTGCCAGTCGGCATTGTTCGTTCATGGGCTTGCGTGCTTTTCCCTTCTGCGTGAGCTTGCCGGCGAATTTCCGATCGGCGGCGCAGCCGGCCTGTCGTTAGGCGAACTGACTGCGCATGCTGCCGCGGGCACTTTTGATTTCGAGACCGGCCTTAAACTTGTCCAAAAGCGCGGCGAATTCATGGATGAAGCTTGCGCGGAGACGATCGGCGGAATGGCAGCAATGATCGGCGCGGACGAGAATACCGTGCGTCAGTTGGCGGACGACGAAGATGTCGATGTGGCCAACATCAATTCACCGGGACAAATCGTCATCTCGGGCGAGCTGGCAAAGGTCGAGGCAGGCGTGGCCGTTGCGAAGGAATATGGAATTCGGCGTGCGACAATGCTGAATGTGGCTGGCGCTTATCATTCGCGTTTAATGGACAGCGCTTATCAGAAATTCGGTGCGGAACTGGCTCATGTTCAAATCCATCCGCCGCGTTTTCCGGTGCTCAGCAATGTGACCGGGATGGAAGTGAAAACACCGGTCGAGATTCGGCGAACCTTGCAAGACCAGATCACGAGCGCGGTCCGCTGGGTCGATTGTATGGAACGCCTCGCCCCGCTCGGCTGCGACTTGTTCGTTGAGCTCGGGCCCGGCGGCGTTCTTGCTGGTTTGTTCAAACGCACGCGCAAGGACATCGATGCTGTTTCTGTCAGTGATGTCGCTTCGGTCCGTGCCTGCGCTGAACGGCTCCGCCGCGCGTAGCGAAGATCGACAATTACCTATCCACGTCGTAATTTTCTTTCGTGAGTCTCTTCGAACGAATTCATTCAGATCTGAAAACGGCGATGCGCAAGAAGAACGCGACCAAGCTCAGCGTCTTGCGCATGCTCAAAGCCGCGATGACGAACGCGGCCATCGAAAAATCAGGTGCGCAGGGCCAATTGAGCGAAGCCGATGCGACTCAAGTCGTCCGCAAACAGGTCAAGCAACGCCAGGATTCGATCGAAAGTTTTGAAAAAGGCGGTCGCGCTGAACTCGCGGCGAAAGAAAAAGAGGAATTATCGATCTTGCAATCGTATTTGCCGCAGGCGATGAGCGCCGATGAAGTTTCGAGAGTCGTGCGCGAAACCATTGCCGAAGTTGGCGCGACTTCGAAAGCGCAAATGGGCGCTGTGATGAAAGCGTTGCAGGCGAGAGTGGCGGGCCGCGCCGACGGCAAAACGCTCAGCGCCGAAGTGGGAAAGCAGTTGCCCTAGTTCATGCTGACCGCGATCATCGTCGCCGCCGGAAGCAGCGAACGAATGGGCTTCGATAAATTATTCGCGCTGGTCAGTGGCAAACCAGTGATCGCGCACACCATCGGTGTGTTCGAGCGTACCGATTGCGTTGACGAAATCATTTTGGTAGGTCGCGCGGACAGTCTTGACGAATTACGAAAACTCATCGGCAAACCGACGAAAGTGAAACAAATCGTGGCCGGCGGCGCCGAACGCAGTGATTCGGTCCGCGCCGGACTGGATCATGTGAATCCAAAATCGGATTTCGTTGCTGTGCACGATGCGGCTCGTCCGATGATTACTTCGGAAAAAATTACGAAGGTTTTCGAGGTTTGCCGGACAAGTGGTGGTGCCGCATCTCTCGCCGAACCAATCAACGACACGCTGAAGCGCGCCGACGCCGATCTTGAGCTAAAGGAGTCAGTCGATCGTAGTGGAATTTACGGAATGCAAACGCCGCAGGTGTTTGAGAGAAAACTGCTCGAAGAGGCTTACGTTTTGGTTGCCAAAAAAAAGATTTCGGTCACCGACGAAGTCTCGGCGGTCGAACTTCTCGGCCGCAAAATCGTTCTCGTCCCGAACCACGATTTCAATTTCAAAGTCACTTATCCGCGCGACCTGCCGCTGGCCGAATTCGTTTTAAAGCAACGCGCGCAGAGCAGCTAGATCAACATCTATAAACGTGACGAGCTTGCAGCCATTGCATCGCGCGGTGAGAAGTTCCCTGGTAAACCGACTTCGGGAATGAGTATGTTGGGATGTTGCGCTCCTAGCAGTTTTCTTCTCCTCGTCATCCAACCAGCTAGCAGTGCGAAAATTTCTGGCAGATTTGCAAGGTCAGCACTAGGCCAGCATCGGATCGATCGGGACAAGCGGGCGAATCAATTCGACAATCGCGGGAATGTCCTTGGATTTGAACGGGCGACCGTGCATCTTGAGTTTCGAATTCTCCAAGCTGCTGACGCGAACGATCGTCCCATGTTTCCAAACCCAGGCGTCGGGATTATAGGGACCGATGCGGCGCGGATTCGTCCAGGTGTGGATCGACAACAGACGATCGTTCACCGCCGCGGCAATGTGCATCGGGCCGCTATCGACGCTGATCACAAATTTCGCGACGCGAATGAGCCGAATCAATTGCAGAAGCGAAGTCTGGTTAGTGAGCTCGACGCAATTCTCGGCGATGTCGATAGCGCGATTGCTCTTTCCAACGACAACCACGCGTGTCGGCGCGAACGCAGCGCAAATTTCCTCGATCACTTTATTGGTTAGCGATTTCCCGTTTCCGCGCGCAAACGGATGCAACAAAATGAACGGCGGATATTCGTCGAAGCGCGGCAATGCGTCGCCGGTCGGAAGGGGGCAGCGCAACGCTCCACCAATCGTCGCGCCGGTGAGCTCCGCGAGTTTCAGATAACGCTCCACGGCATGCTCGCGTTTGCCCACTTTCGCCGTCTTCGTGTAAAAGAATCGTGAACCTTCGCGACCATCGCTCATTCCATAAACTTCCCTGGCGCCGCTCATTCGCGCGATGAACGCGCTCCGCAGCAGTCCCTGAAAATCGAGCGCAAGATCGGGTTTGAGTTTTCGCGTTTCCTTCAGCCACGGTCTAAATCGAACCGGAGCGCCGAGTCCGCTGAAATCGCGCCGAGGGAAGACGTGGATGTGGTTCACATCGGAATTTCCGCGGAGCAGCGGTGTAAATTCAGGATTCATTACCCAGGTGATTCGCGCTCTCGGATGCGCGTCGCGAATCGCCGCGACCGCCGGCAGCGTGTGCACGATGTCGCCGAGCGAGCTCGGTTTGATGATCAGAATAGAGTTCACAGGTTCAATCACGAATGGAGACGAATGACCACGAGGTTAAAAGGACGAAAGAGACGCTGCGATTATTTTAGACTTTCAGCACTTCAGTTTTCAGTTTTTTGCCGCTAGCGGCCAATCGCGAGTCGTTCGGCTAACAAACGCGGCAGTCCGGCGTCGATAATTTTCTTCTGCGCAGTGTGAAGGTCGTATTTCACGCGGCGTTGTTCAACGACTGCGGTGTCGATGTGGTAAATGCAATATGCTGCGCGCCAGTCGGCATCGCGCGGCTGACCTACGCTCCCTGCATTGATGAAATATTTTTTGCTCTGATCGATCCGCAGTTTGTCGATTCGCTGGCGTTGCACGCCGTCATTGCGAATAAATGCCATCGGGACGTGTGTGTGCCCGAAAAAACAGACCGTCGTGTGTTGATAAGTAAAGCTGGCTGCGGCGTCGAGATTGTTGAAGACGTAGCCCCACTGATCGGGCGTATCGAGCGTCGCGTGGACGATCGTGAAATCGCGTACCTGCCGCTCGAACTTGAGCTCGCGTAGCCATGCTTTGTCCGCGTCAGTCAAATTATCGCGCGTCCATTGAATCGCGGCCTCGGCCATTTCGTTGAAATCGCGCGACGATTCAACGAGCGACGCTTGCTCGTCATGATTGCCTTTGACGATCGGACAATCCATTTCGCGCACGCGCTCAACACATTCGTGGGGGTTCGCGTTATACCCGACGACGTCTCCGAGACAAACGAAGTGAGTGCATTTGTTTTCGCGCGCATCGGCGAGCACAGCCTCGAACGCTTCGAGATTGGCATGGATATCACTAATAACGGCGAAGCGCATCGGGCCCTACCATCGCGAGAAGATCCACATATAAGCATGCAATTGGCGCGGCGAACAGCCGGAGAATTCAATTCTGGCGGTCGGGAAAGCGTTGGTCTTACCGGATACTCAGATCGACAATCAGATCGCAAATGTGACGTGAACCGACAGATCGGCGCCGGCCGGTTGGTTCATCGAACACAACCAGCTTCGTTGGTTGATCAGCGCCTGGGCGAGATCGATTCGTTGCAACATTCCTTTCGAGTAGGTGCTTAGTCGTTGATATCGCGCATTCGTTAGGCTGACCAGCTCGAGCAGTTCGCGAACGCGCTGGTCCAATCGTGGACTGTGCAGCCGGCAAAGCTTGCCGAAGAACCGCAGCGTCTCTTCGCCGATGAGAAATTTGTAAAAATACGGATTCTCTGGCAAAAAAGCCGAGCGCCTCGCGACCTTCCACCAGTGAAGTGTCGCGTCCGAAAGTTTTTGCTTGCCCGCGCGTAGGCGAAGCAAGTCCGAGAATAATTTTCAAGGTCGTGGTCTTGCCGGAGCCGTTCGGCCTGGAGGAGGCCGTAAATTTCGCCGCATTCGACGCGTAGATGAAAATTGCGCGGCGACGATCGATTGATAACTCACCTCCCTGGCTCGTTACCGTTTCGACCTGCCCGTCCATGTCGCTCGGCTACGGCCGGCTCCATTGTCGATGAAAGGGGGATTGGAAGAGCTTTGGGCACACCCTCGACCGCCACCGCCGTCTCAGTCATGGCGAATGTCGAACCCGCGTACCTTGACCGGTTCAGCAATCGCCGATCGCGTTTGCTTGTCGATGTGCGAACGCAATTCGCTTTCCATCACCGAATCCAAAAACGCAAAGACTTCGCTCTGTTTGCCGCCAACCTGAAGCTCAACGCGGCCGTCCGGCAGATTTCGGACCCAACCGATGACATCAAAGCCTTTCGCGATTTGCCGGATCGTCCAGCGAAAGCCCACGCCCTGGACATTGCCTTCGTAAAAGACCTGGAGCGAGATCATGTCGGTGGAAAATCATCCTAAGCGAAATGATGCCCGCGCGAAAAGTCGAATGCGCGCTGACTACTTGTAAGAGTAAACGAGGCAAACGCTGCTCTCGTTGCCTTCGACCAAATCGACGAGCACGTAATATTGCCCGCTGCTAGTCGGCGAAAATCCTGCGGCCGCTTTTTCACCTTCGCTGTAGCTCTCGGTTTGCATTAGCTTTCCGGTTTCGTCGTAGACGTTGACCGCGATTTTCTTTGCCGGCTCGGTCGCGCCGACTGAGAACCAATATTGGTTCTCGGCGTAGAGATTCACTGCGACCAACGCGGGCTCTTTCGGTTTGATCGTCCCCGACCAGTGCCCATCGCGCATTTTGAATCCTTCATTCGAGAACGCGCCTGCGAGATCGAGCGCCGCTTTGCGCGCCGCGACTTCGCTGTCGCTCTCAGGAGCCGCCAGCGCCGTCATCACCGCCAACGCGATGGCTGCGAAGATCGACATCCTCATTTTGTTTCTTCCTTGGCTTGGATCCGGCTCATGATCTTGCCGACGGCCTCATTGACCTTTTTCACTTCGTCGAGGGTTGGCGCTTTGCCCGCCGAAAACGACACAAGCTTTTCGACTCCCGGAAGTTCGCCGTTCACTTCTTTGACCAACGGCTCATCTTTGACTTCCGGTGAAACCTCGTTGAGCTTCGATTGGATGAAATTTACGAGCGCAGGTTGGCGCAGAACCTTTGCCGCGCGCTCATCGTAATTTTGCAAGACTGCCGCACTGACCACCTGCGTCCCGCGGATCCAGCCGCCGACGCTAACCAAGATGATCAGGTCCTGATCGCGATGTGTTTGCATCGACGATTTCACTTCGTTCTGCGTTGCTTCGAGCTCTTCCTGAAGCGCGTCCCACTCGTTGTTCTCAGCAAACTCATTAATACTGCTGCCGCGGCTGAGCACGTTCTCGCTCACGCCCAGCGCTTTCGCCAATTTGATGATGTCGGTGCCGATATTCTTGACCTGCTGGGCGTCTTTCGCCTCGACCGCGATGAATCCGTCGGCGATCAAGCTTCCGAGATTGAGTGCGATCTGGGCGCGGTTCTTGTACGTCGTTGGAGTCGGACCGCGCATTTGGCCGATCCAATTCGGTTTGCCCGGTTTTTCGAGCGCGGCGAAAAGTTCGCCGGGCGTCGGAATGCTGATCGCATCAATGCGGATCGCCTTAGCCATTTGATCCGCCGGCAGACGCGCCGGTTCCGCGCCGATGACGGCACAATAACCCACTAAGAACGTAACTGCGCAGAAGCTTCTGATAGGCCTCATGACCGTCCAGCGTACCTACCTCGAGGCAGATTGCCAGCAAGAATCGCACGACGGCGCGGCCGAAAGCATCATGGACTTTGGTTGTATTTGCCGATCTGCAATTGCTGGCATTATTAGCCGGGTCCGCAGCATCATTTCCAAATGGGGAAAACTTCAATTCAAAGCGTTCACGCGCGCGAGATTCTCGACTCGCGCGGCAATCCCACCGTCGAAGTCGATGTTCAATTAGCAAACGGGACATTCGGTCGCGCGGCGGTCCCGAGCGGCGCGAGTACGGGTGAGCACGAAGCTTGGGAATTGCGCGATGGCGACAAGAAGCGTTACGGCGGCAAAGGCGTCAGCAAAGCGATCGCCAACGTGAACAACAAAATCGCGCGAGCGATCAAGGGAATGAACGCGCTCGACCAGGCGAAGATCGACAAGAAGCTGATCGAGCTCGACGGGTCGAGGAACAAAAAGAATCTTGGCGCGAATGCGCTGCTTGGCGTTTCCCTTGCGGTCGCGCATGCTGCAGCGACCGCGGAAGAACTTCCGCTGTTTCGCTATTTGGGCGGCAATAAAGCGCGAGTTCTGCCCATTCCGATGATGAACATTTTGAATGGTGGCGCGCATTCCGATGCGCCGATCGATTTCCAGGAATTCATGATCACGCCGCGCGGCGCGCCGAACTTTGCGGAAGCGCTTCGCTATGGCGCCGAAGTTTTCCACGCGCTGAAAAGCGTTTTGAAAGATCGACATCTTTCCACCGCGATTGGCGATGAAGGCGGCTTCGCGCCGAATCTGAAATCGGCCGAGGACGCGCTCGAGACTATCATCAAGGCAATCGGGAAAGCGGGGTACAACGCCGGCGAACAAATCTTTATCGCACTTGATCCAGCGTCGTCCGAGTTTTTTGATGCTAAGAAGAACGCCTATGTCTTCAAAAAATCCGATGGATCACAGAAATCGGCAGAAGAGCTCGTCGACTACTACGCCGAGCTTTGCGAGCGGTTCCCGATCGTCTCCATTGAGGACGGTTGCGCCGAAAACGACTGGGACGGTTGGGAAAAATTAACCAAGCGTCTTGGCAAAAAGATCCAGCTCGTCGGCGACGATCTCTTTGTTACCAACGTCGAATTCTTGCGCAAGGGAATTAAAGAGCACGTGGCAAACTCGATTTTGATCAAAGTGAACCAGATCGGAACGTTGACCGAGACTTTGGCGACGATCGATCTCGCGAAGAAAAATAAATACACTTCGGTCATTAGCCATCGTTCCGGTGAAACCGAAGACACGACCATCGCCGATATCGCGGTTGCGACCAACGCCGGCCAGATTAAGACCGGTTCGCTTTGTCGGACCGATCGAGTCGCCAAGTACAATCAGCTGCTTCGAATTGCCGAAGAACTTGGTGACAAAGCGGTTTACGGCGGTAATATCCGCTGAAGTGGATCATAGTTACGGCGATTTCCGCGCGCGTCGCGAAGCTACCGTCTGGCAGCGCTGGAATCGTGTCCTCCTCGTCCTGCTTCTGCTCGCAGTATGGCTCGTCATCGTCAGTCTTTTCGTGCCGCCCTACAAAAAATTGAAGCTCGGCCACGAGGAAATCGATAAACTACAGGCGCAACGCGACGAACAACACGTGCTGCTTTCCAAACAAACGCGCGAAGTGAATTTGCTCAAAACAGATCCTGTTTATCTGGAAACAATCGCGCGCGACCGACTTGATCTGATGAAAGAAGGCGACACCATTTTCCGAATCGAATCCGCCGCCGCGCAAACGGATAAACGCAAAGAGTCGGTGCGTCGGTAATCTCCCCTCTTGTCATCCCGCGCGAAGTCGAGGGATCTCTGACTTTTTCTGTCGATGTCACGCGATTCCGATTTCCGGGTTTACATTATGACGAATGATCTCGATACCGTGCTCTACGTCGGAATGACCAACAGCTTTGAACGGCGAGCCGGTGAGTGGCGGACCGGCGAAATTCCGGGATTCACTGCAGATTATCGGTGTTAAAGCTCCTCTATTTGGAGCATTATTGGGACGTTGAAGAAGCGATCGCGCGTGAAAAGCAGCTCAAGAGATGGTCGCGAAAGAAAACGTGGAGCTAATCGCGAGACTGAATCCTCGCTGGTTTGATTTGTTCGCCGACATTTCCGGAATATCTAGAGATTGTCTCGACTTCGCTCGACATGACAAAAAGGTGCCCCGACGTAATGTGTCTCTATGCCAATCGAAACCACCGTTGACGCCGAGGATTTGAAATTGCGCGTGGGCGAACTGCGGAGGTTTCTTTGACCTGCCCAAACTGCAGGAAAAATTGACTGCGCTCGAAGCACGAATGTCGGCGCCTGATTTTTGGAACAATCGCGAGCGCGCCCAAACCGATGTCGATGAAGTTTCGCGGCTGCGGTCGCTGATCAATCCTTTCCGCGACCTCGAGCGTGAGATCGAGGACTTCGACGCGCTCCATCAGCTCGCCGTCGAGGAAAAAGACGATGCCTATCGCGCACAGGCCGAGCGCGAAGTCGTGACCGAGCACGATCGTCTCCTGCACCAGCTCGAGGAATTCGAGCTGCGCCAATTCCTCTCCGGCGAGAACGATCGCAACAACGCGTTCCTCACTATTCATTCCGGTGCCGGCGGCACCGAATCGTGCGATTGGGCCGACATGCTCTTGCGCATGTATCAGCGCTGGATCGAGCGCAGCGGTTTCAAATCGCAGATTGCCGATGTTCAGACCGGCGAAGAAGTAGGAATCAAATCGGTCACGCTGCTGGTGAGCGGCGAGTACGCTTACGGTTATCTTCAAACCGAGCGCGGCGTGCACCGGCTGGTGCGGATTTCGCCGTTTGACGCCAACAAACGGCGACACACATCGTTCGCTAGCGTCGATGTTGTTCCGGAGATCGCCGACACGGCGCCGATCGAAATCAATCCGGTCGATCTCGAGATCGACACCTTCCGGAGTGGCGGCAAAGGCGGCCAGAATGTGAACAAAGTGGAAACCGCCGTGCGCATTTTGCACAAGCCGACTGGCGTCGTCGTCGCGTGTCAGGCCGAACGTAGCCAGGGCCGCAACCGCGATCTTGCGCTCAAAATGTTGAAAGCGAAGCTTTATCAGATCGAGCAGGACGAAAAACGAGCCGCGATCGATCGGCAATACGGCGAGAAAGGCGAGATCGCGTGGGGCAACCAGATTCGTTCCTACGTTTTTCAGCCGTATCAAATGGTGAAAGACCACCGTACTGGTGCCGAGACCAGTAACGTCCAGGAAGTCATGGACGGCAAGATCAACATCTTTATCCGAGCGAAACTGCGCGAGTAGAAAACGGGGGAAGACGCGTTGGATAGGCACGCGCCGATTACCTGGCAAGAGCATTGTTGATGCGAATGAATGGTTCAGACGCGCAGCGACGGCGAGATATCCGCGAGCACAATTGAATCTCGCTATCAGTTACTACAAAGGTAATGGGGCGACGCGGGCGTCAACGCAGCAATTGAGTGGGCTACAAAAGCAACCGAACAAGGTGGCGAGCACGAGCAATGTTTCCTCGGTGGAATTTACGCTCATGGCGTTCAGGACGACGTGGACTTCGGCCGGGCGAGCTACTGGTTTGAGAAGGCGGCCAAGGCTGGAGCGTTGAAGCGATGTCCCAAATTCCGAATCTCCATTTCAGATTCGCGAACAAATTGCTTCGCGAAAATTCAAAAGAGGGGTCTTAGAGCTTATTACAATTTATATCTGTCGGAGTCGCTAGAGGAACTAGCTTGAGTCGAAACCGCAGATCGAAATCGCCGCCGTTGTGTTTTCGGCAACAGGCGAGACACGCGATTGCGCGTCGCACCCGGCGCACGCGCGGAAATTTCTCTTTGCAATTCGGGCAAACATAAATGTAGCGGGCCTCGTACGTTTTCATCGCAAACAGCAGATTGTGGCAACGCGCTTCGTCCGCGATTCCCAAATCGCGACACGCCTCGCGCCATTCCGGTCCATGCGGCGCGATGCGGCGCCTTTTTTTGCGAAACTGCGCGAGCAAATGCGCCAGCTCATGCCGCAACGTGCGATTGATCTCGTCCGAGGCGTGATCCAGCAAAAGCGGATTCAGTGAAATCAATTTCTCTCGATAATCCGTGTGACCGGCAGCGGTTTTTAGTCGCGGATTCCATTCCACTCGAACCTCGCGTGCAAGTTTGTCCGCACCGAGTGAGCGCAACAGTTCGCGTGCTTGCTGCTGTAGCCACTGCGCTCCGTCGCCGTGCGAACGATCGGATCGGCTCGACAGAGCGGGGCAGGTACAAAAATCCAGTGCGAATTCCAGCTGCCTAGCCGGCAACCGCATGCGCACTCTTTCGTTTGGTCACGCGATCCACAATTTCGCCGACGATTTTTGCGGTCGCGGCGATTTCTTCAGCAGTTGTCGGTTTGCCTAACGACAAGCGGACCGCCGATCGCGCGCGTTCGATAGGCAGTCCCATCGCGAGCAAAACGTGCGATGCCGAAACAGATCCGACCATACAAGCCGACCCGCTCGACGCGCACACCCCTTTCAAATCGAGCGCGATGAGCAGCAGTTCGGAATCGATCCCGAGCAGACTGACATTCAACGTGTTCGCAAGCCGCGGCGCGTTCTCGCCATTCAGCCTCGCGTCTGCAACGTTTTGCGAAATCAAATTCCAGAGCTCGTCGCGCAGCTTCAATTGTCGATCTTGTTCTGTCTGACGATTGCTCAACACAAATTCCGCAGCCGCAGCCATTCCGGCGATCGCTGGAACATTTTCGGTTCCGGGTCGCCGCCGATTTTCGTGCGCGCCGCCGAAAAGGACCGGTTGTAGCGACAATCCGCTTCGAAGGAAAAGAAATCCGATACCTTTCGGTCCGTAAAATTTGTGTGCGGCGAAACTTGCGGCGTCGACCAACGAAATGTCAATGTCGATCTTGCCGAAAGCTTGCACGCAGTCGCTGTGCAACAGCACACCGCGCTCACGACAAATTCTCGAGATCTCGCGCATCGGCTGAATCACGCCGGTTTCATTGTTCGCGGTCATGATCGAAACCAATCGTGTCTCCGGCCGAATCGATTTCGCGAGCTGATCGAGATCGACAACTCCCTCGTTGGAAGGGTCGAGCCAGGTCACTTCGAAGCCTTCGTGCTCCTCCAAATGCTCAACCGAGTGAAGCACGGCGTGATGCTCAGTCTTTTCGCAGATGACGTGACCGCCGCCGTCCATCTGGCAGCGCGAGAGTCCGAGCACGGCGAGATTACATGCTTCAGTCCCGCCGCTAGTGAAAATGATTTCATTTGGCTTGGCGCAAAGCAGCGACGCGATTTTGTCGCGCGCGTTATCGACCGCCGCGCGCGCGTCGCGTCCCGCGCGATGAATACTCGACGGATTCCCGAAATGTTTGCTGAAGTACAGCTCCATCGCCTCCCGCGCGGCGTTGCACACCGGGGTAGTCGCGTTGTAATCCAGATAAATCACAAACTCTTCCTTTTCCTATCAGTCTTGGTCTGGCAATTCTAAACCTTTGCACAGTTTCAGCCAAAAAGTTTTCGGATGAATCGCTATGAAAACGCGAGCATTTTTCGGAATCTCAGTATCGATTGCCATCGCGCTCCCCTTTGCGTGTCGGCCGACAGCAAGACGCGCAACCCGACTTCATGAGAGATGAGCACGATTGCAACGGCAAATTCCCGTGCACGGGCATAATGACGGCAATCAGTACGGCGATTACGAAGGACTTGTCTGGCTCACCGGGTGTTCGCATCTGATCTGGACCGACAGCTGGCGTGAGCTCGATCCGATTTCCGTTTGCAGCACTAATCCTGGGATGGAAGAAGTTTTCATCGCGAAGGTGAAATAATTTCTACGCGCTGAATTCGTCGCGGCTACTGGTCGGCTTCTTTTTTTTCTTCGGGACGATCCGGAGTTGTTTCTCTTCGTAATAAACGAGCGAGTCTGGGGGCACGCTTTGCACCAGGAAAACATTTCCGCCGATTGTCGATCCGGCGCCGATGACGGTTTTGCCGCCGAGAATAGTTGAGCCCGGGTAAATCGTGACGTCGTCTTGCACGGTCGGGTGACGTTTGCCGCCTTTCCTGATTTTGCCGTGCTCATCTTTTTGAAAACTGCGCGCCCCGAGCGTGACGCTGTGATAAAGCTTCACTCGCTTGCCGATCTCACACGTTTCGCCAATGACGACGCCGGTGCCGTGATCGATGAAAAAATGCGTTCCGATTTTCGCGCCGGGATGAATGTCGATCCCGGTGCGGCTGTGCGCCCATTCGGTCATGATCCGCGGAACGAGTGGCAGGTTCATTTCGTAAAGCAGGTGCGCCATTCGCTGGATCGCGATCGCTTCCAGCGACGGGTAGGCGAGAATGATTTCCTCGTAACTCCGCGCCGCAGGATCGCCTTCAAACGCAGCGTCGATGTCGGTCCAAAGGATGCGACGAACATTTGGCAGTTCGGCGAAGAACGCGGACAAAAATTTTTCCGCTTGTTCTTCGGTCGCCTCGTTTGGCGGAATTTTTCCGAGGCTCCGGCAAATATCAGTTTTCAATCGTGCTTGCAAAGTTCGCACGCGGACGCGCGTGATTTCAGACAAATCTTCCGAGCTGACGAGCGGTTCGCTTCGAAAACCGGGAAACATCAGGCTCATCAAATCGCTGCAGGAATTCTCGATCGACAGGCGCGATGGCAACGTAGCCGCGGCATCGAGATAATTGATGCCGCCCGTCTCAGCGTAAGTTTGCAGCAACTCCTCGACAGCGCCGTCCTCGCTTTTGTGCATTGAGAGAAATATGCGCGATCAAGACCCAAAGCGCACGCGATTATAACGTAGGGCCGTTAAGTCAACAGCCGCGGGCGATTGAGGGCAATCGCCCCTATCAATTGAAAAGACGCGCGCGGACTCTACGTTGAAGACAATGAAACCATTCTCCATCGCCGGAATTCCGCTGGACGAATTGAACAGTTTTCTTTCCGGCACACATTCCGATCCTTTTCGGATTCTTGGACCACATCGAATGGGGGACGATCTCGCCATCCGCGCGTTTCGCCCCGACGCGCGCAAGATCGACATCGTGATAAACGGACAGAAGACGATCGAGGCAGAGAAGACTCATCGCGACGGATTTTTTCAGGCAGCAATTCCAAACGCGACGCGCGACCTCGATTATCACCTGCGCCTAACTGATTGGGACGGTGCCGAGTCCGTGATGCGTGATCCGTATCAATACGGGCCGATCATGGGCGAGATCGATCTGCACTTGTTCGCCGAGGGCCAGCATTGGCAGCTTTACGAAAAATTCGGAGCGCATCTGTGGACGATCGGCGACACCGCCGGTGTTTACTTCGCGGTCTGGGCGCCGAACGCGCAGCGCGTGAGTGTAGTCGGCGACTTCAACGGCTGGGACGGCCGGGTCAATCCGATGCGGAAACTTCTTGGCAGCGGCGTGTGGGAATTATTCTTACCCAACGTTCGCGAAAACGCGCACTATAAGTTCGAGATTCGCACGCAAAACGGTGCGCTTCTGCTCAAGAGCGATCCGTTCGCGTTTTTCAATCAGCACGGGAAGTCGACGTCGTCGCTCGTTTACAATTTGGAACGCTACAAGTGGAGCGACGCCGATTGGATGGAGCAACGTCGCAAAAAAGAATGGCCGACAACGCCGGTGAGCATCTACGAAGTCCATCTCGGTTCGTGGCGGCGGAAATCCGAGGAAAACAATCGGCATCTCAGTTATCTCGAGCTCGCGGAGACGCTCATTCCCTACGTGCTCGAGATGGGTTACACGCACATCGAGCTGCTGCCAATCGCGGAACATCCGTTTGAGGGTTCGTGGGGTTATCAGGTCACGAATTATTACGCGCCGACGAGTCGCTGGGGAAATCCGGACGAGCTGCGTCATTTCATCGACAAATGTCATCAGGCCGGGGTTGCAGTGATCATGGATTGGGTGCCGGCGCATTTTCCGAAGGACGCGCACGCGCTGGCGGAGTTCGACGGAACCGATCTCTATGAGCATATGGACCCACGCCAGGGCGAGCATCAGGATTGGGGGACGCTCATTTTCAATTACGGCCGCAATGAAGTGCGCAATTTCCTGATCGCGAACGCGCTTTTCTGGCTCGACAAATATCACATCGACGGGCTGCGGGTGGATGCGGTGGCGTCTATGTTGTATCTCGATTACTCGCGCAAACCGGGTCAGTGGATCCCGAACGTTTACGGCGGGCGCGAAAATCTGGATGCGATTTATTTTTTAAAGCGGTTCAACGAAGTTTGTTACGAGCGTTTCCCGGGAATCATCACTATCGCGGAAGAATCAACCGCTTGGCCCAGCGTTTCGCGGCCGACCTATCTCGGCGGACTCGGGTTCGGATTTAAATGGAACATGGGTTGGATGCACGACTTCCTCGAATACATGTCGATGGATCCGATCTATCGACGTTATCACCAGAGCAACATTACCTTCTCGCTCCTCTACGCGTTTACCGAACATTTCATTTTGGTCTTGAGCCATGACGAGGTTGTATACCTAAAAGGCTCGCTCATTTCGAAGATGCCAGGCGGCGAATGGCAGAAGTTTGCGAATCTCCGGATGTTTTACGCGTGGATGTACGGCCAGCCCGGAAAAAAATTGCTCTTCATGGGCGGCGAGTTCGGCCAGTGGCGCGAATGGAACCACGACACGAGTCTCGACTGGCATCTTCTAGATCTCCCGAAACACGATGGATTGCGCCGGCTCGTTCAACATTTGAATTACACTTACAAAAGCGAACCCGCGTTGTGGCAGCAGGACGATTCCTACGACGGTTTTGAGTGGATCGATTTCCACGACGCTGATAACAGCGTCGTGTCGTTCGTTCGCAAATCGCGCGAACGCGAGATGATTGTGTTCATCGTGAACGCCACGCCGGTGGTGCGCCATAATTATCGCCTCGGCGTGCCCCGCCCTGGTTTTTACCGTGAAATCATTAACACGGATGCAGAAACCTATGGTGGCAGCAACGTCGGCAACCTCGGCGGCGTGCACAGCGAAGCCGCCCATTGGATGGGGCGTGAGCAGTCGATTCTGATCCAGTTGCCGCCGCTGGCTACGCTGGCATTCAAGTTCGAATCGTAGCCGCGTTGCTCGCGCCTTGCACGGCGACTTCGAGCGCCAGAGGCTGGGCGACAACCGTCACTTTTGAACGGTACGAGTGAGCTCAAAGGTTATCCAGTGACTTCAGCAGTCGCATCTAACGTGATTTTTGCCGTCACTTCCAATTACACGAAGGCGGCGACGCCGCGGTCTTGCGGAAAAATAACGCGACCGCAACAGGCGGGTCGGAAGCGGCGTTTGAATCGCTGGTTGGCAAAAAAGCCCGGCGAAGCGCAGGGCACGGTCATACCCAGTGATCCAACCGGCGTGCTTAGACAGCCGAAACTAATCTACCGTCGATTCAAACTCGCCGTCGGCGACGCGTGTTCTGATTTTCATTTTCGTGCGAACCGCTGCGACGCTGCGAATTACTTGGCCGCGTTCGTTTCGGGTAATGCTGTAGCCGCGGCGCAAAGTTGCTTCGGGTCCAAGCACGCGCAGGATGCCTTCGATCCGCTCGAAACAGTGCCGCGCATTTTCGATCGCGCGTTTCGGTAATTCGCGAAATCGCCGTTGCAAATCGCCGAAGCGATTTCGACGCAGCATCAGCTCGTGCAGCGGACTCCGCGCTTGCAACGTCGCAAGGGCGTGCGCCAGCACGCGACGGTAGTTGTCGATCTTGTAGGCGAGGCAGCGGCGCAACGTTTCGCGCGCGTGATCGAGCCGCTGTTGCGCGTCCCGCATCCGATTGAGTAATTCGCGGTCGAGTCTGCGCGCGCACGTATCCATTTGCTGGCGAAGGTCGACGATGTCGGGAACAATCAATTCTGCGGCCGCGCTTGGAGTCGGTGCGCGCAAATCGGCGACAAAATCGGCGATTGTGAAATCGATTTCGTGACCAACCGCGGAAACAATTGGTACTTGAACGCTTGCAAGCGTGCGCGCAACGATTTCTTCGTTGAACTCCCACAAATCTTCCGTGCTTCCGCCGCCGCGGGTGACGACGATGAGATCAACCGGCGCGAAATTTTCATTCGGTGTCGCCAATTCACGAATCGCGACAGCGATTTCCTGCGCCGCGCCGGTTCCCTGAACGCGCACCGGATTAATTAAGATCGACAACCACGGCGCGCGGCGATGTAGAACATTCAAAATGTCGCGAATCGCTGCGCCGCTCGGCGAGGTGACGATACCGATTCGTTTCGGAAATTTTGGAAGCGGTCGTTTGCGCGCGGGATCGAAGAGCCCCTCGGCTTCAAGTTTGCGCTTGAGTGCTTCGAATTTCGCCTGCAAAACGCCAACCCCACACGGCTGAACGATTTGAACGCTGATTTGATATTGTCCCCGCGCCTCGAATACCGAAACCGTTCCAAAAGCTTGGACGTGAGCGCCATTAGCGAGCAGCTGTCTGAGCGGCGCCATCGTGTTTCGAAAAATGACGCAAGCGATCTGCGCGCGCGCGTCTTTGAGCGTGAAATATTGATGCCCACTCGGATGCAGTTTGTAATTCGAAACTTCGCCCTGCACCCAAACGGCGCCGAATCTTGTTTCAAGCGCCCCGCGAATCAAACGAGTCAGCTCCGAGACGGTGAGAACCTTGGAAGTTTGTTGAAAGAAATCTGCGGTTTGCTGCATTGCTCGCCGATTAGTTAACCACAGGGGTCGCAGAGAACGCAGAGTTTATTTTTGTTCGATCTCCGGTGCTTTGCGAACCCTGTGGTAACCTCGAGAATCGTAGGGCGTCTGTGCCAGACGCCGCCGCTTCATAGAAGCTGTCTACAATAATTCCCCCTGCATTCCGGGCGGCGGTTTGAGGCCGAGCTTTTTGTAAGCGTTCGTGGTGGCGACGCGCCCTTGCGGCGTGCGTTTGATGTAACCTTCCATGATCAGATACGGTTCGTTCACTTCTTCGAGCGTACCGGCTTCTTCGCCGACCGCGACGGCGAGGGAATTCAAACCAACCGGACCGCCGTTGAATTTATGAATCAACGTTTCGATGATGCGTTTGTCCCATTGATCGAATCCGTCGCGGTCGATCTCCAACATTGCGAGCGCGCGATCGGCTACGTCGCGGTCGATCTGGCCCTGCGCTTTGACCTGTGCGTAATCGCGGACCCAGCGCAACAAATTGTTCGCAGTGCGGGGCGTCCCACGCGCGCGGGCGGCAATTTCGGCTGCGCCGGCCGGATCGATTTCAACGCCCAACAGACGCGCGCTACGCATGATGATCTTCTGCATTTCCTCGGCGGCATAATAATCGAGCCGCGCCGTCATTCCGAAACGCGAACGTAGCGGGGCGCTCACCATTCCCGCGCGCGTCGTTGCTCCGACGAGCGTGAACTTCGGCAATTGCAGACGCAGACTGCGCGCTTGCGGGCCCTGATCGATGATGATGTCGAGCCGATAGTCTTCCATTGCCGGATATAAATATTCTTCGATCGTCGGTTGCAGCCGATGGATCTCGTCGATAAAAAGAACGTCGCCCTTTTCCAAACCAGTAAGCAATCCAGCGAGCTCGCCTGCTTTTTCTATCACGGGGCCGCTGGTGCTTTTCACATTCGCGCTCATCGCGTTCGCGATGATGTAAGCGAGCGTGGTCTTGCCCAGACCGGACGGACCGCTCAATAAAATGTGTTCGAGCACGTCTCCGCGCTTTTTCGCGGCCTCGACCATCAATTCCAAACGCTCGCGCACTTTCACCTGGCCGGTGAACTCGCTAAACATTGGCGGCCGAAGGGAGATCTCGAAAGCGGCGTCCGGTTCCGGCGGTTTCATTTTGGTCAGATTCATTTTTAATCCAGATTTTTCGTGAGCACGAGCTCCGTCCCGCGCGGTTTCAAGATGTAATCGACTTTATCGAAGGCGTTCCGGATCAAATGCAGGCCGAGGCCGCCCGGTCTAACTTCGTCATAGTTGCGACCGCGCATCTTGTTCGCCGGCTTTTGTGCGCCGTAATCGCGCAATCGCATGCGCACGCACGTGCTCAACACTTCCACCGAAAGCGCCATCGGCTGATCGTCGCGCAAATCGTAGGCGTAACGAATCACATTCGTGCAGGCTTCATCGATCCCGAGCACCATCAACGTCCGCTGTTTTTCTGAGAAGGGATGACGCGCGAGGAATCTTCGCACGAAATTGCGCATCAATGCGAGGTTCGCGGTGTGGCTGGTGAACGCGAGCTTTCCTTTCTTCATCGCCACAGCAACGCTGAGCACGCTTCGGCGTTCAATCAAGTATGGACCTGGACCCAAATTGGACAGGTGCGCAAAGAAGTTGTTCAGTCTCGCGCATGTGGAAAACC